>Ga0315274_10006157_pt1 | contig 17498 bp, 20 predicted proteins | sample YL17G02_20_MG_FD_203700 | JGI IMG/M metagenome (GOLD analysis project Ga0315274, IMG submission 203700) | Sediment microbial communities from Yellowstone Lake, YNP, Wyoming, USA - YL17G02_20 | ecosystem: Environmental > Aquatic > Freshwater > Lake > Sediment | place: USA: Wyoming | collected...
CGTTAAGCGGCCATTCGGGGGGCTTTCCTTTTGCGGCTGTGAATTTGATAATTGCGTCGTAGGCTCGGCGGGCGGCTGCCTTGGTGGTTGCGAGGTCGCCAAAGTAGCCAAGCGAAAATGTAATCGTGGGTTTTAAGCCAAGACTTCCGAGTGAGATTTTTCCTTTTTTGATCTTGGCTGTGTTCAGTAGTTTAACGGTTTCGGCGCGGGCGATCTTTCGTGTTGCCCTGATAGCTTTTACCTGTTTTTCAATGCGGGCCTTGGCGGCGGCGTGTCGGCGTGCGAGGTCGCGTTTCGCTCTGCGATCGGCGAGTGCGATCTTTGTGAGTGTTTCGATATTCGCGGCCATGTCTTTTACCTCGGGTAGTTGAGCGATTGGTTTTGACTTCTGTGTAGGCTTCGGGCTTGTCGGTTGCGTGGGTGCTTTTGACTTCTGTGTTTTTGCGGTTGTGAGTAGTGCTTTGACGGTTTTTCCGGTATCGCTTGGGTCTTTAGCAATCTTGATTAGTTTTTTGAGTGCTTTTACTGCGTAGTCTTTACCGGCTGTAGCGTCCTGATAAATTTGTTTGTAGGTGTCGATATTCTCAAGGTCTAATCCGGCGGGAAGGTCGATATCTTTAATCGTGTCTTTTATGGTGTCGATCGCGATCGTTTTAATTTGATTCAAGTCTAATCCGGCGGGAAGGTCGAGATTTTTAATCGTGTCTGTTATGGTGGTGATCGCGGGTGGGAGTGGAATGTTTTTCAGTCCAATTTTAGCGGCGTCGAGCGCAAGTTCTTCAAGGTCTAGTTTTTCGCCTTGTGCTATTTTGAAGGCTTGGGTTTCGGCAAATGCAATCAAAGGTCCGTATACCGGAATAAGACTTGATAGTGCAATAATCGCGTCTGGCGCATACTGCTTTAATGCGGCGCCAACTTTGTTTAGCCAATTCGTTGATTCTGGCGTTTTATGCCCATGAAGCCATCGGTATTGGAATTCTGGTAAAAATAGTGGTGGGTATCCTATATATTTCGGATCTTTTAGGTCTGCTTGGGCTTCGAGAATTAAAAGCTCCATCCCTGCCCATTCGGTGAAATTTAGTTTTTTTCCTGCAAGTATTCGGCGGTAAAGAAACCTCGCTTTATCTTTGTCGATAAGGCTATTTTTTCGCCATTTAGAATCTGGGTGATAGATGTATAGTGTATGAGTGGATACCTTACCTGTCGGGGGTGGGTCGGATAAGCGAAAAAAATTTTTGATAATGGTTAGAAAAGATCCTTTTTTAGTTTTTAGTGGTTTTCCAATTGAGAACCAAAAGGCAAGGTCGTTACCGGCGGGATAGATTGGCAAGTCGTCCGATTTACCGCTTAAATAGCTGTAGCTTTCCGTTGCCCTGCATCCTTTGTACGTTCCGAGTCCGTAAGTTGATCGGTGTTCGCGGGAATATCTACGGTCGGCGGCGGGGGGTAGGCTTCCGGCTTCGATCGCATTTCCAGGCAATAGATTTTTAGTTTCAAAAAGAGTTGGTTTGCTGCCTAGCATTTTTTTCCCTTTTACGTTCCAGTAGGTTGCGGGGCCGGTCGCGTATGCTGCAAAGGTTCCGGGGCCGGTGATATTACCTGACGGCTCTAAGACTGGATCACAATTGATCCATCGTTGGCGATCGAACACAATAGCAGATACATGCTCGGGGGCGGTTTTCGAGCTTCCCACTGCTCGGATTAATACGTTATGGCCGATCGATCGGCAAAGTGAGCCGATCAATATAGTTAAGCAATCACAATCTCCAGCGCGTTCTTTTACTGTGCGGGTGGCGCTTTGGAGCATTTCGAGGTCTAGGGGATCGTAGCGGTAGCGGATATTTTTCCTAACCCAATCATAGATCGCTGCAATTTCGGCGGTCGGGTTTTTGCTCGGGACTGGTGCGGTGATCGCGGTGGCGAGTTGTCTAACCTGCCAGTCATGCGATCCAGATTCGATCAATTCTCCGATCTTTTTTAGGCTGGATTTGATATGTTTCCATCCTGCGGGGTGCTCGGAAAGTTGGATCTGTGCGGGGGCTCCGAGTACTCGGCGCTTGGCGCGGCTGGCCCATGTGCGGGCGGTGCCTGGGGCGAGTTCGCCGCGTGCTTCGGCGGCAAAGGCCCATAGCTCTTTATCGTAAGACTGCGGCGGGTTCACAATCTATTCCTCGGCGTCTGGGATTTGTAGGGATCGGCCGTTGGCGGGCGTCGTCGGTTTCGGTTGCGCCGGTTGCGCCGGTGGTATTCCTACTTTGGATAGCAAAACGCTGGTAAAGAAGTCTTTAGCGGCGCCGGATAAGGCGGCGTCAATTCCTGCTTTTTCGGGTTCGGTTTCCGGGTTGGGCTTTTCGGGCGTGAGAATTGTAATTGCATCTCCGATAGCTTCCTTCGTTTCAATGAATGACTGAAGTTCGGAAACTAGAGATTTCGGGCTCGGGCCGGATTGCGCTTTGATAATCGCAAGAAATTCCTCGGTCTTGCGGTTCGATGCTTCGACTATTTCCTGTAACAAGCGGGCGGATCTTTCCTCGGCGCGGCGCGAGTTTTCGAGTAGTAGCGCGAGGAACTGCATCGCTTGGGAATCGTTAGTCGGTGTTTGTTTTTGTGCGGGCTGTTGCCCTGATTCGTCCTGGTCGCGGGTGATAATCTTTCCGCGTCGTTTCGTGGGCTCGGCGATCGGGATAGAAGTGTCAAAGTAGGCGCGGCCATCGGGCGCGATCAACGTCACCTTGTAAAGACTTCCTCCATGTTCGGCGGCGATATATTCTAGGAGGTCTGCTACCTTACCGCTGTCCAGTGGTACATCTTCGATCCAACCGGCGGCCCATGAAGGCCGGGTGCGATAGATACGCGCTGTAAGTCCTGGCGCGAGTTGCTCGGATAGGCGCGTTACCTCGTCGCTGACGGCGGTATCTACTGCGTGTCGCGTTCGGGGGCCGGTGGTTACTGATCGTGGCGCGGTGGTAGTCGTGGCGGTTTTCGGTTTTGGGCGCGGTTCGTCGTCGATCGCTTCACCCATAATTTCGGGATAGCGTTCTTGTAAAGCTGCAAGTTCGGCCTCGGCTTTTCTGGCTCGCTTTTTTGGCGATCCTACCATTGAAAATTATCCGATTGGTGGGGGCGGTGGCGGGCGCAAGGGTTCGTCAACGCGATCCATGTTCAGAGATTGCCAAACTCCTATATGGTAGGTTAAACCATCGGCGGCGGCATCATGTGAGATAATAATTTGCAGTCCATCGGCGGTAATTGCAAATTCCCGGCTCATAATCATAACAGGGCCGGGAGTTAGGGATCGTTGTATTGAGCAGTTAACCAAGTCTTGATCTAATTGACCATTGGCAATTGAATTGCGCTGAAGCGGCTTGGCGGGAAAGAAATTAATTAGAACACAGAGGTCTTGGCCGAAAATACCTTGTGTGATTGATTCAATGTTACGGCTTTGAGCCATAACCTGAATTTGCTGTGCGTAGGGTTCTTCCTGGTCGAGCTCTAAGCGAATAATCGCGTAATCACGCAAGATCGGCTGGTGGGTATTTTCCATTTTTTGAAGTGACATTTTTTCCTCTTGTTTAGTCGGTGAGAGTCGTGAGAGTCGGTGAGAGTCGTTTCAGATTATGGAATTGGGAATACTCCACAATCGGTGGATATCGGATCGAATATGGTCAAGCTAAATGATGTTAGGCTTGATCCTGTATTGATCCAGATTGCCGATCCATCGGCGGCAACTTCTACGCCTATTGCGTTTGCTAGTTGGTTCGCGGTGTTAATGTTCATCGCTGACATTGGATTAGCGCAAAGGCCGTTGACCATTTTCAGTGGTTTACTCGGTTTGAAGGTTACCTTAACTCCTGCGTGTCCTTGTTCGGCGTATCCTACGCTAAGAATGTTTCGGCTCTGGTTAGTAATAGCGGTAATTGAGGCGTCGGTCGCAATCAAATTTAAAGAGTCGCGGGGTATCATCTGATGCGTGTTTTCCATTTTTGGATGAGACATTTTCGCTCCTTATTTGGCGACCCATCCAAAGGCGCCGCCGTTTAGTGATTCTTTTACATAAAGCACGGGTGAACCTAATCCGGCGGATTTATTGATCCATAGATCGCCTATATTGCCGGTGATTAAAGATGTGGGGTCAACATCGCCTGCTCTGATACATGCGCCGTTAATCCAGGTTGCGCCGGTTGCCCTGTCTACCTTAAAAGTCTGGGTGCCATCGTCGGCGCGGAGGTAAAGCTCGGTTCCGTCAACGCGGAAAGCGTAGTCGTCCATCGTGGCGCATATTCGCCGGATGGCTAAACGATTACCCTTTATGCGAGCAAAGTAACCATATGTGGCATCTTCGGGCGCGTAAATGACGATTCCCTCGCCGGTGATGTTTTCAGCGTCACCATCTGCCTGCCATGCTCCTTGGCGCCAAACTGCGCTGTTACCTGAATCAACGCGGATATCTCGGATCTGCGGTCGGCCGTACTGGTCGATCGGGATCGTTGTTAAGTCCGCATCGGTGATCGGGTTTCCGGCCGCGTCGCAATATAGGATCGCGTTCGGGTCGCCAGTGATCGCGGGTCCGGGGGGTCCGGGGGGTCCGGGGGGTCCGGCTGCGGCTCCGGGGTATTGATTTTTGATCAAGTTTTCAACCATGTTCGGAGTTTACCTTTCGGGTCTTAGGGTGTCAATAAATACTGCGGGGGGTTAGATTGACTGAAAACGGTATATTTTTCGGAGTCAGAATTTGTCAAATATGGCTAGTTGTGGATCTCGGAAGGGCTGGTTTCGTTCGTACTTCGGCAATAGTACGACTATAATTCGTTTGGGTGCTGTAGATTCCAAATTCGTGCGGCTATTTCGTCGTCGGTATCCCATACAACGGTTTGGTCGTCATATCCCCAATGCTTAATTATTTGAATTCTTCCGAGTGGTTTTAAATCCGTTTCTGTCCAGATCCATCTAGCAATCTCAAGGGCTGTTTCGTAGTCGCTAAAAATTTCTGCATCTGAGTATTCGTCGGGGTGTGTGTATTCGGGGGATATGTTTAGTTCTAACGGTGCTCCTGGGTGCGGCTGATGCCCTGAGACGAAAAATTGCGGGCCGTCTGGAGCAAAGGGGAAGTAAATTATAAATGGTGGCTTGGGATTGTTTTCTTCGGTGTCTTTGATCAATACATAGGGCCAGATAGTTTCTGGAGTTTCCTTTTTTAGAATTCCGCGTAATACTTGCGCTTCGAGTTTGGTTAGTTTCATGGTTAATTGTCCTCCTCCATCTCGCAGTCGGAAACGTGGCATGCCATACCTATTTCTGCACCGTAGGCGTTCACCACATATAGCGTCGGCCAGCAAACGCAATCGGGATCGTCGCACAGGCAACATAACTCAGGCTCTTCGTGATTCTCTGGCAAGTCAGGTATGACGCACGTCAGCGCTTCGCCGATAAAACCGGCGTTGATTTTCTTGCGGACGACATCACCTATCTTGTGTTTCATCTCCCTACCTCGTTAAAATGGCGCTCGGTGTCCGTCCAGGCTATTGCTTGTAGAAGGTCGGGAGAACTATTTGTTGCGGTAGCGGCGGCGAGAATAGCGGCAAGGATTGCGGGTGGCGGTGTTATCATGTGCGTCTGTATAGTGACCAATTTTGACGTTTGGCGTTTAGGATAAACGAAAATATCAAGCGTCGTCGGTCGAGTCTAGGCGCTTTGGTTAACAGAATCAACATACTCGGGAAGGGTGCCGGTCCTTCGGCGTCAAAGTGCAAACGGTGGTCGGGCACGGCAAAGGTTTTTCCTGCTTTTGTAATTTTATCGAACCATTTTGATCCTGGTCGGCATGGTAAGAGTAAAATTTGATTTGGTGGTGAGGGGCTTTCGTGTTCTTCGATCGATTTATTGATCCAGTGTTTAATTTGGCTGCCATATGGGGGGTTGATAAATGCGTTTCCATACCATTGTAGATTAAGTCCGTTGTCGGGGTAGCCAGTCCAATTAGTTGTTGCAAAGTGATGTTTTATGGCCGGGCTGGCGCATGGGTCGAGGTCTATTTTTTCTAATATCTCTTGGGCGAATTCAATTATGTAGTAAGGGGAGCGCCAGTTGTCGCGGGTCTTGGGGGTTCGTCGTTCTATCATTGGGGGTGGTGTCCTTTTTCGTCGGGGTTATTGTCTCGCGTGCGCGTGCGTGCGCGTTAATAGAAGCGAATTGATACCATCCGGCGGCGTTGGTGATTTCAAAAAAGGCTGTTTGTATTTCTGGGCGATGCGTTCTGATCACTAACATAGAGGGGAACATACTATAATTTGGGGCGCCGATAAATCGCAGTCGGCGCGGGCTTACGGCGAAAGTGTCTATTTCTTCGAGTATATCTTGAACGTCCTTGCTTCCGGTCCAGGTCGGGATCAAATAAATTTGCGCGGTGGTTCGTCCAGCTTCTTCGCGGCCTTTGCTCCAAAATTTTGAAATTAAACCTCGGCCACTGGGCGCATTTACGAATACGGTTCCGGTCCAGGGTTCGGACAAACCGTCGCGGGGTTGCCCTGTGTAATTCAAACGGGCAAAGTGATTCCATTCGTTCGGGCTGGCGCATGGGTCGAGGTCGATTGAGCCCATGATGGCGCGGGCCAGATCAATTATTTCTGGCGGCGTTCGCCAGTTTCGAGATTTAGTGGCGCGGTGTACCACTGGCGGGCCTAGCGAATAGGTGAAGTTGGCGGCTGCACGTCGGGCAAGTCCAGTCCAGCACGATAGTATCACCGGCCTCGGGGCGGCGGCAAAATTCGCCGCTTTCGGTTCCGCAAACACAAACTAGCGTCAAGTGGTTAGGCGGTTCCGCTTGGCGGGGGGGTGTCTTTGCGCGGGCGGGGTTTCGGCGGTGAGATCCCGAGTTTGGCGCGGAGGGCGCCGGTTTTTGTTTTTTTGGGGGTTTCTTCATTGTGATCGTGCGCCTGGGTGCGGGAAATTATGCGGTCTACAAGCCAAAAGATCGGGCCGATTAATAGTCCGAGTACCTTAAAAACCATCTCGGGATTCCTTTCGGGGTTAAAGTCGCAAGAGTTCATTCGGCTTTCTCGGCTATTTCTAATAAATCTTGCTCTGTGTGGATGTATATGGTCGCGGTATTGAGATTTTTCACTCCTAAAAAGTCGCGTACCTGCCAAGGGTTGCGGGCGTGTTTCGCAAAACTACTCGCGGCTTCATGCCGCAAATCATGCCACCGGTAGGGCGGCGATATTCCGGCTCGTCGTTGTAGTCCATGCCATTCGTTTTGTATTGCCCTGATATTGATTCGGGTGGGGGTGCCTGTGAAGGATACAAAAATCGGGGCGGTCATGTCAATCGGGACCGATATTTTTCGCAATTTGATCCCGGCTCGTATGTATGCCAGTAATCCGGCGCGGGCTTTGGTTGGAATGACAAAGCGGCGGGCGCGGGCTCGTTTGGCTTGGTAAGCGAATAGGGTTGCGTTCGATCTGATTCGGAGTCTGGGCGGCTGGCTATCAAGTAGCTGCTCGGCCAGGAGGGCGGTGGCTTCCGAGAGTCTAATCCCTGATCCAAGCGTCAAAAGGATTAACGCTCGCAAGCGCAACGCGACAAAATTTCCGGTTCCTGCCTCAAGTTTGGAAAGGTCCAGAATTCGAATTTTGTCTTCGCGGGTGATAGCCCGTCCGGGTCTATTTCTCATGGTCCGGCTCGGGTTCTGGCTCGGCGCTGGGTTCGGGCTCGGGGCCGAGTATGTGATCGGCTGCATCCTCCCAAATTCCTAAGTCTTCAACGGGGGCGATAAGCAAAAAATGACTGAATTTCTGCTTACATGCGGGACATATTTTCAGGCTTTCGGTTCTGGGGTCAAAACTGAATGGCTGCCTACAATCGCAACGGATCGCGATTTTCGGCGGCATTTGCTCGATAAACTCGGCGCCGCTTATCAGAAGTAGGGGTTTGATTATTTCGTCCATGTCATTTGTTCGGCATTTTGGCGAGATCGGGAACGGGATCGGCGGCGGGCGTCGGACCCGCTGGGGTGTCGGGTAGGCGTAAATCTCTGAGCGGTCCTACCAATTGTTTTTTGCAAAGCAATAATAGGTCCATTCCATTTTGCATGGGGATGGGTTCGCTGAAAAGAGGACAATTATGGCTACAATTGTTTTCTTGGTATGGGCAAATTTGCATTATCCACTGATCTGCGCGGCGAAGGAACAGCGTTCCTGTTTCGCCGATTGTCATTTCTTGGGTGGGAATTCTGACATTATTGTCCATTTTGATCCTTTTGGGCTGATTTCGATTCGGTTTGTGTAGCATATACCGTATTTATACATTATCGGCGTGCGGTTGGCAAGCGTTTTGCTCTTTTTTCTAGTTGCTCCGGTGTCACCTGGGGCGCGTCGTTTGACGCGCTTCGAGATAAGCACTGGAGTTTTCGAGGTCGCGCCGATGCTGACGGGTTGGTTAAACCAATTTTCCTCTTTTAAGGAAAGAGTGTGGTACTAGTAGCTACCACCAATTAAAGGTTGTCCGTTATTTGTGCTCTCGGCGGCCTGGTTTATGTATAGCGTTGGTACTGTACGATTAGCGCGTAGCTGTACGCTGACGCCGGGGGGCCGGGTGAAATATGGCATTGTGCGGCGTTCTACGGCGCGTTTTGTCGGCGCGTACATTCCTCGGCGTCGGCGCCGGGGTTGGCGTCGGGTGGCCGTAGCGGTTGGGCGCTCGGCGTTCTGGGGGTGCGCTCTATGGGTCGCGAGCGTGCGCTATAGATTCCGTTTTTGGATAGGCTATCAACGGTAAAAGATCGGGGTTTTTAGCAAATTCTAATTCAGGGGAGCAACGAGCTAATTCCGCTAGTTCTTCTGGCGATAGGTCGGCAATATGCGGCGTTACAATCCAGTAGCGGTTGACGCTATATTCTCCGAGTGCTTCAAACGGCGCTACGGCGGCCCTGGGTAGTTGTTGCGAGTAACAGAGTCCGGCGTTCTTTAAGCAGTCGAGATATCCTCGATCGTAGCTTTCTTCTCCGTGAATACCTCGAACGGCTGAAAGTGAAGGTCGGCGGTGGGTGTAGGGGTCTTTGAGTATGCCGGTCAATGCTGTCTGGGGTATTCCTCGAACGATTCGGCGCCACTGGCCTTTTCGGTTGGTATCCTTGGATAGCGCCACAAGCGATAATCCGAGTGCGATAATGCGGCGGCTGCGGTCGCTTTGCATATCGTCGTTTACGGCGGCGCGTATTGCGGCGGCTGCTCGGGGGTTATGCGAGCGGGATAGGTAGATTTTCGCCGCTTTTCCGCTGCGGTCGGCGAGTACATCGGCGGCCATAATACGAATTTGCGTTGGGATCGGGCGAATATGGCGGGTCGCTGCCGGATCTGCGCCGGTGGCGTCTAGTTTTTCACGCAATTTAAACAGAAATTTCGCGTCGGCGGCCGATTGTCGGGCGCGTAGGCGTTGGCGGATTGCGGCTTTATTTGGGCTTTCTGACTGTCGCCAAGCGGTCAATTTCGACGGCGGCGATAATCGACGGGCTGCGCGTGCGCTCTTGCGGGTCGGCGGCTCGGCTGGCAGGGGTGGTTCCGCGTCGGGTGCGTCGGGTTCAAACCATCCTGCTATTGGTTGCCCTGATAGCTTTTCCAGTCGATCTTTGACGGTCTGGTTGAGCTTTTGAATAAAAGCCTTGCCAGCGGATATTTTTGGGCTTATTTTATTCATGTGATTGTGAGGGTCGGACCTTTGGGGGGTCCGGCCCTTTTTAATGCCTTACTGACGGCTAGTTAGAAACATTGATCCTATTGCGACTAAAAATAGGATGGCGGCGATTGTGGCCGATCCTTTTGTCGTGGGCGGCGCGGTTGGTGTGGCTCCGTTCGGAATCGTGCCTCGAACAAGGCCAAGCGCGGCGAGAATTTTTAGCGGGTCGCGGCGGTCTGAGTGCTTCGCTGTCGGCGGCCACTGGGTGAGAGTTTCAAAGTGCAAGTGAACGGCGCCGGTCGCGGCGGGATCGGCGTGGGTGCCTGCGGTGTTTCCTACGGTGCCGATTGGAGTACCAGCAAATACCTTTTGTCCTTTTAACACTAGTCCTTTTTCGAGGTGAGCATATAACGTGTAAGTCTCTGCGTTGTGTTTCACAACGATCGTATTGCCATACCGATCAAGATCACCGGATAGATACGTCGCGGCAACTATGCCATCCGAAAGCGCCTTAACGGGGGTGCCTTTCGGGGCGGCGATATCAATTCCTTGGTGGATATGATCGGCGCGGGCGTCTCCAAAAATGGACGTGACATAACCACGATCAACGGGTCGTTTTATTGCTATCACGATCTCCAACCATAGACGGCGGATTGTTGCGCTGGCATTTGATCGGCGGTCTGGTTGAATCCGATCAAAGATCCCCATGAAGGGCCGATCGGATAGAAGGGTTCGCGTCCTGCGTATTCATACCTTCCGGCTGAATTGGCGACTACTGGAAACACGGCTTTTTGTCGCCACTTTGTAAACAGGCAAAGTGTGGTATTTTCGGGAATAGGGACGTGTAAATTCAATTCGTCACCTTGAATAACTTGTACGCGCTGCTCTGAGAAATAGGAGCTTAGAGCCCTTCCGGGTATGCCCTGACGGTATGCTGTAGAAGGGACGGGTACGTTGTCTAATAAAAACCATGATGCAATCTGGTCGGGCGGCGGTGGTACATCATCAAAATTGGGAACGGGCGGGATATTGTTTCCATGTAAGCGGAGTTCTTGAGTATTGCCTTGGATCAATCGTAGGCTCCAATTCCAGCTTGGCGGAAAGGCGTTTTCGTCGTCGCTGTTAAAATAGCTTTCCCATCCAAACGGCACGGTCCAGTAATCAACGGGGCGGGGCGGGTTGTCGTTGTCGGCGGCTGCGGGGTTGAATCCCACCCACTGACAAAATTGGATTTGTTCTCCGACCTGTACATTAAACGGGAACGGTCGGAACACGGTAGGTCTAAACGGCGCTACTCGTAGCGCCTTTAGAAAACCGATTGATCCTTTTGGTATGTAGACTGAGCATACCAGTTGCACGCCTTCCTCCTGCACCGGGGGTGATCCGGGTGTCGGGAAGTCAATAAAAAACCCGGCTCCTCCTGACACGATCCAGGGATCGATCCTGTCGATCGAAGTTTGGCGCTGCGGTGTGTCGAGGATGCCGGTCATAGTGCGCCGGATGCGTTGGTTCCGATCGGGAAAATTCCGAGTCCGTGAAATACGAAATCCCAACGGGTAATAACGCGGGGGAATTCTTCGGTCGGAATGACGGGCCAGCTAAGGCGAGTAAGTTTTAGACTTAAGGTCTGGCTTCCTAGAAATTTGACCTTACCGGGTAACTCGTAGAAGCCTTCGGAAAAAGCGGCGCTTACGAAAGCGGATTGTTCGCCCATAAACTGAGTGAATTCGTCGCCCCATGATACCTCGGTTGACAAACCTTGGAGGGAATAGTCGGGAAGGGCGATGTCACCCAAAATTAATGGGGTGTCGCCGTTGGTTTTCCAGGTGATGAAGCACAATAAAAAATCTTCGGGCCGCAACTGTACCTTTCCGCCTTGGGTTTTTCCGTCGTCGCCACTGAGCAAAATTGAAAGCGCATATTGCGCGGGGGTAAAGGTTTTTCCGGGGAAAGCTCGGTTTAGGTCGTCCATACTGACGCCCATTAAACCGCGTCGGCTATTGGTCATGTTTGATCCTTAATTCTTTGGTGCGTTTAGTTTTGCGGTCGTAGGTTTTCGTGGGCGGTGGATAAACGATCAAGGGTGCGCCGATCCACGTCGCATAAACGCGGTCGGCGAGTCCCTTAATTGGTGTGTTTGGTTTTACCATGCCCTGCGGGGTGGCTGGTTGTGGTTACGCGCTCTGGTCGGCGGTCAAAGCGCCGTATTGTGTGGCTCTGACGCGGTTACCGACTAGTCCTACTCGCACCATGAACGGTAATTGCGGCAGGTTGACGATCGTCGGCTGTTCGCCGTTCGCGATGCCGTACTGGTAATCAGATAGCGGCTGTCCTACACCGGGGGCGGCCACGGTTCCGATCAATTCATGGACCTGCGGGTCCAGGGATATTTTTGCCGCGAGCACCTGCGTTCGAGGAAAGAAGATCGGTTCGGGCAAGCGCAAGAAATTCGCGCTATCTGGGGTTGAGTTCTGGGCGAGGTTGTTTGAGATGTTCTGAGTAACGGCAACGCCGCCACCTGCTCCTACTCGTTCAACCGGAATTTCAAGCTGCGGCTCTTGTCCGACCGAAAGAGTAAACAGGCCGAAATTAATGATCGCTTCGGCGAGTTTCAGGGTTCCGGCTACACCGGGTAGGAGGTCGGGGTCGAAGCCGATATTTTGTACCGGCTGAACGATCGGAAAGCCGATTAGGATGTAGACGCCCCAAAGTTCCAGGCCGTAGGCCATTTGGCCGCCAATGTCTAGGTTCGTCAATTCCGGGTTGTTGCTCTTGTTTCGGCCGCTAGAAGTGAGAAAGAGCAATTCGCCCTTCCGCGTTACTGCCGGGTTCGCGCTGCCTTGCGCGAGTCCGATTCCAGGGCGGTCATCGCCGAGAAGAAAGCTCTTGGCGCTTACGGTGTCAAAAATAACCCATGGCTGTTTTTTAAGGTCGGGTGTCATTGGTCGAGTCTCCTATTCGTTTGAAGTTTTGATTTGAAATTTGTTGGTTACGAAACGTATCCAAAGGATGAAATACTGGATGCCCTGCCACGTTGTCCGGCAAGTGCTGACTGTTCCTCAAGTCCAGAAAAAGAATTCTGGGTGTCGGCCACAATTTGGCGGTAGTGTGGCGGGACGGCGAAAGATCCGGCGATGGCGGATTGCTCCTCAAGGCCGGTTAGAAATTCCAGATCTTCGGCGGTGAGTTCTTCGCCGCTCAAATTCAAATTTTCTTTCGCCCATTGTTGATCGTCTAGGAAATATCGGCGCAAGAATAGGCTCGTGGCGTAGGCGTAGGTTCCGATCTGCGTGATCTTGCCTTTTTCCGGGCTTCCGATCGCTTGACCGAGTAGCGGGGCGCCGTACTGTGCGGCTAGGATATACGCGATTGCGTGTTTGATTCCCGGCTTGTTATCTTCCATTTCACCGGCAAGGTTGGTTACCCAACGGCCGAGAAGGTCACCTGCGCCTGCAAATATCGCGGTGGTAAAGATCCCTTTGATATCTGTCATTGACGGGTTGCGTCTGGCGGGGCTGCGGCGCTTCATGCTGCGCTGTGCGTCGAAGCGCGTCACCGGGTTGCGGCGGGCGGTGCGTCTGGCGCGTCGTCGGCGTGGGTTCGCTTGGGCGGCTCCTAGATCGGGATTTCGTCTGCGGCGGCGTCTGGTCGGCGGTCGGCGGCGGGGGTTGATTATTGCGGTACGCGGCATGGTTTGTTTTCCTTTCTTAGATTATTCCTCGGGATGATATTCGCATCGTTCCGCCGGATATCTCGGCGATTTTAGAGTTTTCGGGAAATTTGCCGTCAAAGTAGATACTCGGGGGGTCGCCATTATTTTCGAAAAAATCATGATGATAAAGGGTCGGTTTTGCGTTCGGTTTTTTCCATTTGTCGGATAGATAACAAATTCCTGTTATTGCTCCGTAGTATTCACTGGCCGGGGGGGGTGTGTCAATTAAAATCACTGATTCGGGTTTGCGGCTCGTCCAGGCGAAAAACGCTTCTTCGTTTGATTTATGGTCTAGGGCGGGGTTGTCGTAGTCGATCACTATTTTTGTTGCCCTGATAAGGTACAAGCTCGGGTTTTGAGCTTGGAAGGCTTTTGGCGTGGTGGCCATGATCCATCCGTCGGCGAGAATTCCTTTTGCGGTGCGCGAGGAGTTAAACAGATTGTAGGTTTCCGATTTCCAGTCTTTTTTCCAGGGGTGAGAGTTTCGCGGCGCGGGTACAATTTCAATTTCCGTGGCGATTCCCAAAAAGATCAATTTTGCGGGGATCGGTTTCATTGTTTTTTTGAAAACGAAAGTAAGGCAAAGGCGGCAACGGCGAGTGCAACACCTTTACCGATCGATAATGCGGATTCTCCGAGTTGTTCAAAGAAGCTCTTATTAGTTGTAGCGGCGGCGGCGCTTTCGGCTTTGGTGAAGGCTTCCGTCAAGCGGCGGGCGGCGGCGGGGTCCGTGGCGGCAACGCTGGCAATATGAGCTAAGGCTTTTTCGCGGATACCGGCTCGCATGGTTTCGTTTAGTGCCTTGAATTTCTGCGTGGCTTGTTCGATGCCTAAAAATGTGGTGATGGCTCCGATAGCTACAATTGATCCTATTACGATCAACGCAACAATTTCAAATAAAGCGCCGATTCCTTCTTGGGCGGCTGCTTTGCGGCGTAGCTGCTCGTAGGTCTTGGCGGAAACTAAAATTAATTCGATTTTTGTGGTGCCGGGGTTTTGCCATCCGATCGCATATAAATTCTTTTTGATCAATCTTTGGAGCAATAGGCCAAATTCTCGGGTTACTCGATCTAGGCTGCGGTTCTGTTCAACCAATGATCGTCCGAAAATGGCGTCAAGATGTTCCTTAAATCCGGGGGTTTTTTTGAGTTGATACCATAAACAGAATCTATTTTTTACAATCGGTATTGCTTCGCCAATTGCGTTTTGCCATGCCTCGATCTGTTTTATCAGTCCGATCTTTTCTTCGGCGGATAGTGCGAGGGGTTCGATATTATCTAGGTTAGCCATTATTTGATCCTATTGATTTCGTCTAAAATTCGTTTGGCGGCTTCAAGGATCGTTTCCTTCTTGTACTCGTAAACGCCGGGCGCAATTTCTTTTAGGATCTGTTTCGGTTGCGGGTTAGAACGAGCGTCAACATACAAACTCGCGAGCGTGCGGAGTTTGGCGATCCTATCTACGGTTTGAGATAGGGCGGTTAAATGCTGGTCGCGACTATTGCGAGTAAAGGCCATAAATTGCTTTGCTTCGTTTTTGTTTTGGCGGTGGCTTGTTTCGTTTTGGCTGCGAGGTCGCGTTTTAGACACTGGCACAACGCTTGATCTCCTCGTATCGCGGCAAATTTGATCTCGTAGATCAAGGCTTGGATCGGTGGAATATCGGCGGCTTTGATCTTCGGCTTTGGCTTCGGTGTGGGGCTCGGTGGCTTCGGCTGCGGCTGCGGCTGCGGCTGCGGCTTCGGCTGCGGCTCTGGCTGCGGCGCTGGTGTCGGCGTGGGCTGCGGCGTTGGTGTCGGCGTGGGGCTCGGCGGCGGTGGCGTGGGGCTTGGTATTGGCTTCGTGGTGGATCTCAGATACGCGGTCGCAACGGGCGGGACGGTTTGCGGCGCTAGAATATAGGCGGCTCGTTTGGCGGTAGTCGGTCCCCATAGTCCATCTGATTTTTCGGACGGCGCGGTGAGCTTTTGAAAGTTCGCAACGGCGGCAAGCGCAATTTCTGGCGGTCGGCCTTTGCTCTTGATAAATGCCCTGACTGCATCGACGGCGGCTTGCGCGGATCGTTTGATAGCGTCGGTAAGTGAAGGTGGCGGGGTCGGCGTCGGTGTTGGCGTCGGCTGCGGCGCTGGTGTCGGCGTCGGGCTCGGGATCGGCTTCGTGTCGGATCTCAGATACGCGGGTGCAACGGGCGGCACGGTTTGCGGCGCCAGAATATACGCGGCTCGTTTTGCTGTGATCGGGCCCCATAGTCCATCTGATTTTTCGGACGGCGCGGTGAGCTTTTGAAAGTTCGCAACGGCGGCAAGCGCAATTTCTGGCGGTCGGCCTTTGCTCTTGACAAATTCCCTGACTGCATCGACGGCGGCTTGCGCGGATCGTCTGATAGCGTCGGTAAGTGAAGGTGGCGGGGTCGGCGTCGGTGTTGGCGTCGGGCTCGGGATTGCCGCGGGCGTCGGCGTGTGCGTCGGCGCGGGCGCGGTTTCGGTCGGCGGCGTCCAGGTTACCGGATACTTGCGGTAAGCAATAGCTACGGGCGGCGGTGTGACGTTCAAATACCATTTTAAGGCGGCTGCGCCGGATGGTCCGTAAAGTCCATCTCTCGCGAGTTTACCGTCCAGAATTTGAAAAGCTCTTACCTCGTTAAGCGGCCATTCGGGGGGCTTTCCTTTTGCGGCTGTGAATTTGATAATTGCGTCGTAGGCTCGGCGGGCGGCTGCCTTGGTGGTTGCGAGGTCGCCAAAGTAGCCAAGCGAAAATGTAATCGTTGGTTTCAAGCCAAGGCTTCCGAGTGAGATTTTCCCTTTTTTGATCTTGGCTGTGTTCAGTAGTTTAACGGTTTCGGCGCGGGCAATTTTGCGGGTTGCTCTGATAGCTTTCACCTGTTTTTCAATGCGGGTCTTGGCTGCGGCGTGTCGGCGTGCGAGGTCGCGTTTTGCTCTGCGATCGGCCAGTGCGATCTTTGTGAGTGTTTCGATATTCGCGGCCATGTCTTTTACCTCTGGAAGTTGAACTATCGTTTTCGATTGCGGTGTAGGCTCCGGGCTTGTTGTGTGCGTGGGTGCTTTTGACTTCGGCGTCTTTGCGGTTGTGAGTAGTGCTTTAACCGTCTTTCCCATGTCGCTTGGGTCTTTCGCAATCTTGATTAGTTTTTTAAGTGCTTTTACTGCGTAGTCTTTACCGGCTGTAGCGTCCTGATAAATTTGTTTGTAAGTGTCGATATTCTCAAGGTCTAATCCGGCGGGGAGATCGATATCTTTAAGCGTTTCCTTTGCGGTGTCGATAGCGATTTTTTTAATGTTATCCGGTGTAATTCCTTTTTCGAGTGAAAGAATTTTCTTTTCGATTTTGGCAAGAGTTTTTCCATAACCTGGAATTAATTTTGTTATTTCCATAATCGCACCGGGGGCGATATTGTGTAAAGTTTCGCCAAATTTTTCGAGCAAATTCTTTTTGGGGTTTCCTTTGCGCCATAGTTTTTCTTGTTCGTCTAGGCTGCCTTTTTCCGGTGGTTTGGGCCAAGTCGAATTCGGCGCTGCTTCCATATTGAGCAATCCGAAACCTGCGAGTTCTTGGAAGGTCAATTTCTTGTTTGCTTTGATCTTGTGAATAATGAATTTAGCTTGGGCGGGGCTCATGCGGCTATTTTTTGCAAAGTCTGGGTGTTCGATCGTCCAATTTAGTTTTGTGATTTTTCCTTTGGGGGGCGGGTCGTCTAATCGAAACATATAAGCGTGAAAGTTAAGTCTGTGGTTCGGCGCGGGTCCGTCATAGATCAAGGCGAAAGCGTGGCTGCTCCAAAATGGATAAATTGGTGGGTTCGAGTTACCGCTTAAATAGCTGTAGCTATCTGTTGCCCTGCATCCTTTGTAAGTTCCGAGTCCGTAGGTCGATCTATGCTCGTGGGAATATCTACGGTCGGCGGCGGGGGGTAGGCTTCCGGCTTCGATCGCATTTCCAGGCAATAGATTTTTGGTTTCGTAAAGTGTCGGTTTGCTGCCTAACATTTTTTTACCTTTAACGTTCCAGTAGGTTGCGGGGCCGGTCGCGTATGCTGCAAAGGTTCCGGGGCCGGTGATATTACCTGACGGCTCTAAGACTGGATCACAATTGATCCATCG
>Ga0315274_10006159_pt1 | contig 17490 bp, 16 predicted proteins | sample YL17G02_20_MG_FD_203700 | JGI IMG/M metagenome (GOLD analysis project Ga0315274, IMG submission 203700) | Sediment microbial communities from Yellowstone Lake, YNP, Wyoming, USA - YL17G02_20 | ecosystem: Environmental > Aquatic > Freshwater > Lake > Sediment | place: USA: Wyoming | collected...
TCCCGATTCCACAACATCTTCGAAGGATCATGTATGTGCCTCCGGTTCCTACACAGTTCATTTAAATGGCCAGTCACAACGGCCTCAAACATCAATAACCCACACTTTCAAGGAAAGATCCACAATTTCAGACCTGTCTTATGGTTGTCATTCCCGCGAAGGCGGGAATCCAGGAGTAGAGATACTGCTTTAACAATACTGGATTCCCGCCTTCGCGGGAATAACGGCGGGGACTCGGAAGCAAGACGGCCAAAGGCTCCGAAATGTAAAACTTATTCCATGGTTAGCCCTAAGTACCCCATCCAGAATCGGATAGTCCTGTCGTGAGGAAAGGGTGTAATCTGCACAATGGTTCGACATCATTGCAGAGGTACAGGGGTTCCGAGGAATGTACTTTCGCTTATGCTTGTTTCCTAAGTGGGATGTTCTCCTTGTTGTTGACATTGAACTTGCAGCGTTTGTAGGCGCAAACGATGAGTGTTTCAAGTCGCGATACAGTGCGCTTCCCGGATCTCTCAACACCCAATATGGACAGTGAAGAGTTTTCCGCGGAGGAACGGGAAACGCTGAACGCCATCGATCGCAAGGTCACCGGTGCGCAGACCTTGCACGAGGCGATGGATTTCCTATTCGAGATGACGCGGGGCATCTCTCCATGCGACCGGCTGGGTCTCGCGTTCATGGAAGAGGGGGGTGGCCCGGCCACGGGTTATGGGCGGGTGGTGGCGCACTGGACGCGCGCCGTTTACGAGCCCGTTCTGCTGCTCAAAGGCTTTGCGCAGGATTTAAGGGGGAGCTCGTTGCAGGAGATATTGCAGACGGGCCGGCCCCGGGTGATAGGCGACCTCGAACAGTATCTGAAAGAGCACCCCGACAGCGTTTCGACCCGGATCATCGTGCGCGAGGGAATTCGTTCGAGCATGACTTGCCCGCTGTTGGTGGAAGGCCGTCCGGTGGGTTTCTTGTTCCGGAGTTCACGTGAGCCAAACGCATATGACCGGCATCAGGTCCGGCTCCATCTTGCGATTGCGGAACGGCTGAGCCAAGCCGTTGAGAAGGCGTGGCGCATCGAGCAGCTCGCAGCGGCCAATCAGGCCTATTTCGAGATGCTCGGGTTTGTCGCCCATGAGCTCAAGAGCCCGCTGGCGTCCATGGTGATGGACATCGACTCGCTTCTGACGGGGCTGTTCGGCCCTGTGCGCCCAGAGCAGCGGGACCGCCTTGAGCGAATGACGGGCAAGGCTCATTATCTCCTGAGCCTGGTCAGCGATTATCTGAGTTTGGCGAAGGTTGAGAACTCGGAACTGCGATTGGATCTCAGGGATAACGTGGACATCGTGGACGAGGTCATCCGACCTAGCATTGAGTTGGTGCAGAACCTGATGGATCAACAACGCGTCACACTCGAGTTGGATCTCCCGGAGGATCCGGTATTACTGCAGGTCGATCCCCCCTTGCTTACGGTCGCTCTGGTGAATCTCCTCTCAAATGCGGTAAAATATGGGGAGGAAAACGGCCTCATCCGCCTGCGCCTCCATCAGAACGGAAGCAATCCAAGCATTTCGGTCTGGAATCGCGGACCGGGATTTCCAACGCTGGAGAGATCGAAGCTCTTTCGGAAATTCTCTCGACTGCAGATCCCGGAACTGCTCAAGCGCAAGGGGACAGGAGTTGGGCTTTACACCGCTTGGCGGATTGTTCAACTCCACGGGGGCCGCATTCAGGCCGAATCGGAGCCTGGGCAATGGGCGGAGTTCGTCCTTGAGATACCCCAGCCGATTGCGAGCGGCGCATCGAAGTAAGGAAAGGCAGGTCCGTCATGTCAACCTCATCCACCGAAACCGTACCCATTTGTGATTCCGAGATCGACGCCGTGCTGTCATCGGCTCCCGTACGTGATGCTGCTCGCGTACACGAGGTTCTTGGCAAGGCCAAGGAATTGAAAGGACTCGAGCTGCGGGAGATGGCCGTCTTGATGGCCATCAGTGATCCTGAACTCCTCGGGGATTTGTTCGCAGCCGCGCGGTACGTCAAAGAGGCGATTTACGGCAAACGCTTAGTGCTATTCGCCCCGCTGTATATATCGAACATGTGCAACAATGAATGCCTTTACTGCGCCTTCCGCGCCCGCAACACCTCGGTGAAGCGCCGCGCCCTAAAGCAGGAGGAGATTGCGCGCGAGGTCAAGGCCCTCGTCGAGCAGGGGCACAAGCGCATCCTGCTCGTTGCCGGAGAGTCCTATCCGGTAGAAGGTTTCCCTTATGTGCTGCGTTCAATCGAGACCATCTACTCGATACAAAGCGCCAACGGCAAGATCCGCCGCGTGAACGCCAACGTTGCACCGTTGACGCTCGATGAATTCCGGCAGCTCAAAGCCGCCAAGATCGGCACCTACCAGCTCTTTCAAGAGACCTATCATCGCGAGACGTATGCTCGAGTGCACGTGGGCGGCAAGAAAAGGGACTACAACTGGCGCGTAACGGCGATGGACCGCGCGATGCAGGCGGGCATTGACGACGTCGGCATTGGGGTGCTTTTCGGTCTTGCCGATTGGCGGTTCGAGTTGCTTGCCATGATGCAGCACATCGCACACCTCGAAGAGCGCTTCGGTGTCGGGCCGCACACGATCAGCGTCCCGCGCCTCGAGCCCGCAACGGGATCGTCCATAGCCAGCCAGCCGCCGTACCCCGTCTCCGACCTCGACTTTCGCAAGATCGTGGCGATCCTTCGGCTGTCGGTGCCGTACACGGGCATCATAATGTCCACACGAGAGACCCCAAACCTCCGCCGGGAGACTTTTGCGTTGGGCGTGTCGCAGATTTCGGGCGGCAGTCGAACGAATCCCGGCGGCTATGTCGAGGGCGAGGACGATGCTTCGGGCGGCCAGTTCTTCAAGGGCGATCACCGTCTCTTGGATGAAGTCATTCGCGACGTGGCGTCGCTCGGGTACATTCCGTCATTCTGCACGGCCTGCTACCGCCTGGGTCGAACCGGCCAGGACTTCATGGACATGGCGAAGCCTGGCGAGATCAAGAATCACTGCGATCCAAACGCACTCTCCACGTTCCTCGAGTATCTCATCGACTACGCCTCGCCCGACACCCGCGAGGTGGGAGAGAAGCTGATCAGCGACACGCTGAAACGAATGGACGGTCTTCAACGCGGGCGTTCCGACGAGATGTTGAAGCAGGTTCGCGCAGGCAAACGGGACGTCTATTGCTGAAAACGTAGGTCCCATCTCCAGGTGGGACCCATTCGAGTTATGGTCTGAGCTGGAGCTCGGACCTACAGGATTCTCGGACATCATTCTTTCACAAGCTTGGAAGTCCCACCCGATCATCCACGCGCTGCTGCCAGGCGCGAATCAGGGCGGCCAGACGCTCGATGACGGAGCGTTGTTCAGATCGGCCGTAGAGGTTAACCGTCTCGCCGGGGTCCTTCTCGAGGTTGAAGAGTTGGCTTCGGTCCCTGTCATTCAGGCATAGCTTCCAGCCGTCGGGCGCGATGACCGCGCGCGTCGAGGGACCTTCGAGGCGTGAGGCGTCACGCCGGGCGCCGCCGGGATTGCGGCCTTTCTCCATGGCCTGCGGCGCGTTCCACTCGACAAACACAGGTTCCGAAGCGGCCGCCTCGCCCTTCATGGCGGGCACGAGACTCTTTCCCGGCAGCTTCCTATCAGGGTCGACGCCCAGGAGCTCGAGCATCGTCGGCATGAGGTCAATGTGGCTCACAGGCCCCTCGACGACCCGTTGCCGCCGTTGCCATTGCGGCGCGCGGAACATCCATGGCACATGCAGCGCCTCCTGGTACATGATGCTCTTCTCAACAAGCCGATGAGATCCCATCATGTCGCCATGGTCCGAGGTGAATACGACAATCGTGTTGTCCGCAAGGCCCAACTCCTCCAATGTGGCGAGAATCGCCCCGATGCTGCGGTCCACCTGGGTTACCAAACCCCAGTAATGCGCTATCAGCCTGCGCCACTCCGATTCCTTCGTCAGGTCGAATTCCTTACCGTACAGCCCCTCGACATACTTGCGCACGCGCGCTCGGTACGCTTCCGGCTCGTTCTCCTCGATGGGATCGTCGAAGTTCGCCGGAAGTGTAACGTCCTCGGGCCTGTAAAGGTCATTGAGCGGACCGCTGAACGGCATGTGCGGCTCAAGGAAGTTCACGTAAAGCATGAAAGGCTCCGTGCGGCGCCGCCGCAGGAAGTCGCAGGCTTCCTGTTCCAGGTATTTGGGTTTGCAGCGCTCGATGGGAAGCCTTGACGCAAAGCCGCGGCTGAAATCATCTCGCGGCGTGTCGGGCTTACAACCCAATCGCTTCAGCCATTCGCAGTAACTGCTCTTCTGGTTCGCGTCCCGGCCTTCCCGAAAGTACTCCCAGTAAATGTCCTCGATGCTGCGCCATTCCTGGAAGCCGCGCTGAAGAAATACCTCGTCGCCGAGGTGCCACTTGCCGAAGTAACCGGTGCGGTAATCGGAATCGCAGACGATTTCCGGCAGCGTGGGGGACCCCTCACTGAGCGCAATGTTGTTTTGCGTGCAGCCGCTCTGGTGAGGCCAAAGCCCCATCATGACCGTGGCCCGGGAGGGCGTGCACACCGGCTGGCTCACATAGGCATTGCGGAACACAACGCTTTCCGCAGCCAGCTTGGCAAGATTGGGCGTATGGATGCGCTTGTTGCCGTAAACGTCGATGGTGTCCGCCCGCTGCTCGTCGGTCCACAAGAATAAAAGGTTGGGCTTGCGGTGGGAGAGGGCTGGGCGTACTGGGACTGGCGCTGTCGCGACGACAGCACCTACGGAGGCCATAGACTTAAGGAACGTTCGGCGAGAAGGTCTCGGAATCATAGTCGGACCTCTTTGCGCACATGAAACTGACATGCAAGGAGTTTCTACCATGGAGAAAACGGATGTCAACAAACGGACTTCCTCGGACATGCGCAAGCAAACGCTGATCGGTACCTCGCGGACGATACCGACGCAAGAGAGGAGACTTTCGTTTCGGCCTCGGCCCAATCACCTGAGAAGGGGAACATTGCAGCCGCAGTTACTCGGCCGGGACAATCGCATGGCGCTGGATGACCGCAAGAGGTGGATGTCATCGCAAACCACTGAAAATCCTTGATCGCCAACGATTCTCAACACATGATCAAGATGCATAACGCACCATTGTGAAAAAGCTTAAGCAACATTCATCGCACTTGTTTCTAGGTGCAAATATGACAAGCGGAAGCGGAAGACGGGTTGGAATCCAGAGCATCTGGGCTTTCTCTAGACAGCCCGCGGGCCGTTATTGAACATAATATATATTATCAGACGTTAGGCCGCGGGGTCCGTTTCCGTAGGCCGTGTCATTCCGATACTCCCGCCTCCGAAAACACCCACGTTCTTTCGGCCCCTCTGAGGACTTCCACTACAGGGTGATTCGCTGTCCCATGGTTCCCTTCGGTCACCCTGGGTTACACTCTGGTCGCCCGCTTTGCAGGCCTCGGTTGCCAGAACCGCTTCGTACGTCGCCCTTGGGTCATCCTGCGCTGCACTCTGGTCACCCGCTTCGGGGTTCGCTTGCCAGAGCCGTTGCGTACGACATCCGTCTCGATTCAATCCAGATTCGGCAGTCGGAGCTCGATGGACTGGCCATGACGTCAAGGACATCAGAGGACATAAGGGACGCAAAGGACGCTCACCTTCTGGGTGTGTCGTTGAGGTCGTTTATGTCGCGTTGGTCCTTTGGTTTGCACGGCATCCCCCCCTCCACTGCCGGATCTGGGTCCAAACCCAGAGGCAATCCGCAAAAACCGGATGAGCCGTTTCTCGGCTTGGGAACGAGGCGTTTCGTCAGACGCTGACGGGTTCCCCCTCCTTCTGGATGAGAACTTGGCTCAAGCCGGCGGTCTGCAAGGCGCCCTGCAAGGAAGTAAGCGCCTTTTCTTCTCCGTGGACCAGCATTAAGCTCTGCGCGCAGTCCTTGAAGCGTTGTCCGAAGGCGACGAGTTCGGATCGTCCTGCGTGGGCGCTGAATCCATTCATGATCTTGACCTCGGCGTTGAGTTCCCGCTCGACGCCGAAGATCTTGATGCGCGGCTGCCGCTCGACAATCCGCCTTCCGAGGGTGTTCTTGGCCTGGAACCCCACGATGAGTATGGTGTTCTTCGGGTTCTCGCAGTTGTTCCGCAGATGATGGAGTATCCGCCCGTGTTCGCACATGCCGGCCGCCGAGATGATCACGCACGGCTCGCTCAGGGTGTTGAGGCGCATCGAATCCTCCAGCCGAGTGATGTAGTGAATCTGCTTGAGCTGGAACGGGTCGCCCGCGTCGCGCATTACGTTCTGAATCTCGGCGTCGAAGCATTCGGTGTGCATCCGGAATACCTCGGTGATATTCACCGTAAGCGGGCTGTCGACGTACACGGGCATCGGCGGTATGGCGTCGCGCATCTCAAGACCCTTTAGCGCGTAGATGATCTCTTGAGCCCGTTCGAGCGCGAAACTCGGCACAATGATCTTCCCGCGCCGATCATAGGTGGTCCGGATGATCCGGGCGAGTTCCTCCTGCATGGCCTCGATGGGATCGTGGTCACGGTCCCCGTAGGTGCTTTCCATGAGAACAATATCGGTCGGGCCGGGCTGCCATGGGTCGTTCAGAATGGGCATGTTCCTGCGCCCAAGGTCCCCAGTAAAAACCAACCGTCGCGAACGGCCGTCCTCCTGCCAGTTGATACACACCATCGCTGAGCCAAGCACGTGCCCGGCGTCCTGCAATGTCACGTATACTTTAGGTACGATCTCGACCGGCTCACCATATGGAAAACATACAAAACGCCTCATTATGTCGTAAACGTCGGTGTCTTCGTACAGCGGAGGCACAAACGCCCGGTTCTTCTTGGAAAGCCATTCGGCGTCGCGGGCCTGAATGTTGGCGCTGTCCAAGAGCATCAGGCTGCACAGGTCCCGTGTAGCGCAGGTAGTGTAGATCTTTCCCTTGTAACCTCTCTTGGCCAAGACGGGAAGCACGCCGCTGTGGTCGATGTGGGCGTGGCTGAGTACGACGGCGTCAATCTGCTTGGGGTCGAACGGCATGACGCGGTTCTTGTGGTCGGATTCCTTTCGCGAGCCCTGGAACATGCCGCAGTCGAGCAGGATTCGGTGTCCGTTGACTTCGAGCAGGTGCTTACTGCCCGTAACATTCTCAGCGCCGCCGTAACTTGTGATCTTCATTGGCTGGCTTCCCTATCTCTCACGTGTGGAGGGTTCATGCGGTAATCGGCCACGCAACGTTCAATGAGGCTTCTCGGATCCTCATCAAAGATGATTCGGGAACCGGTTTCCTTCTTGATGACGGCCAGAAAGTCGTCTATGTGGTCGGCGACGCCGCCCGTTCCAGTGAGCACGCCGATGGGCCTGCCTTCGTCGTAGGCGATGGCGAACTCACCGAGGGTCCCCGAGCGGCCTCCGACAATAATGACGATGTCGCAACTCCTTACGCCCACCACTTCTCGTCCCATCAGTCCGCTGCCGGTGTAAATCATCACGTCGATGTGGTCGGTCGGGCTGCCGTAGCGGTTGACGTGTTCATCGACGCTCAGGGCGGGCGAGACTCCGATGGCGAGTCCCCCCCGCTCCTTGCAGCCGATTACGGCGGCGTGCGGCAGGCCGGGGCATCCTCCCGTGAGGATCGCGCACCCTTCATCGGCGATGGCGCGGCCCAATTCTTTGCATTTTTCGAGGATCCCGGCGTCCATTTCGCCGCCAGCCGAACCCATGACGCCGACCTTGATACGAGGCAACTCCATTCATTGATCCTCCATGCTGCTGCAAGATTGAAAAAAGAACTCGCCGCAAATGCGGGAGTAGGAATTCAGAATACAGAATTCAGAATTCAGAATAGCGGGGCCTATACGCTTGGGAACCCGGCCGGAAAAGCAGACTGCGTTCATTCTGTATTCTGAATTCCTCAACGCTCTCGTTGCGCCGCGCCAACATCCACTCCCTCCATCTCCTTCAATAGCGCTCGCGCGTGCTTCGCGCTGACATCCGAGACCGATCCGTCCAGTAAGCGTGCGATCTCCTCGATGCGCGCCTGGTTTCCTATCTCGATGACTTCTGTGATGTTTCTTCCTTTTTGTTCGGTTTTCGCGACCCGGTAATGACGCTGGGCCGAGGCGGCGATCTGCGCGATGTGCGTAATGCATATGGTCTGATGCGACGCGGCGAGCTCGTGGAGTTTCCGCGCAACGTTGCGGGCAACGTGTCCCCCGACGCCGGCATCGATCTCGTCGAAAACCAGCGTTGGAATCTTGTCGGCGCCTGCGAAGACGGCTTTCAGCGCCAGCATGATACGGCTTATCTCGCCTCCGGAGGCGACCTGTCGCAGCGGTTTGAGCTTTTCCCCGGGGTTCGCGGAGAGCATGAATTCGATCCGGTTTATGCCCGACGAGGACAGATCGACGGTCTCGAAGGCCGTCTCGAAGCGGCCGCCTCTCATGCCGAGGTCTTGGAGCGCCGCCGAGATCAGCCTATCGAGCCTGCGGGCCGCGACCTTGCGCCTGTTTGCCAGGTCCGCGGCCATTTTTTGCGTCTCAGAGAGCAATTGCCGGTGCCCCGTTTGGAGGTCAGCGAGTCGCTGATCGCGTGAGTCGTACGCACTGACTTCAGCGCGGGAGCGATCCCGGTACTCGAGGATCTCCTCGATGGAACGGCCGTACTTGCGTTTCAGGTCGCTGATTACGGCCAAACGCGCGTTGAGATTGTCAAGTTCGTTTGGGTCAAACTCGATACGGTCGGCATAAGTTCGAAGTTCGTCGGCGACCTCTTCAACTTCGGCGCGGACGCCCGAGAGTTGCGCAAGAAGGGGCTGGAACCGCTCGTCGATGCGAGCGAGTTCGCCCACGTCCGCCGAGGCGGCGTCGATGGCAAGGATCGCGGAACCCTCTTCCGCCTCGTACAATTCGGTCCGCGCGTGCGAGGCCAAGGAGAAAATGCGCTCGGCGTTTGCGATCAGATTGCGTCTCGCCTTGAGTTCTTCTTCTTCGCCGGCGCGGAGATCGGCGGCATCGATCTCTGCGATCTCGTGACGCAGGAACTCCATTCGCCGGGTGCGTTCACGGTCATCCGATTCCAACTCGGCAATCGTCTTCGCAAGCTCTCGAAGGGTGGCTACCCTCTCCCCCACCTCGCCTGACAGTCCATCGGCGCCTGCGTAGCCGTCAAGGAGATCCAATTGTCGTTCCGGTTTCAGGAGCGATTGATGCTCGTGTTGTCCGTGGAGATCCACCAACTCGTCGCCGATCTCCGCAAGCAGCGAGATGGGCGCCACGTTTCCGCAGACATAGCCACGGCTGCGTCCTTCCGCGGTCAGCGTCCTCGACAGTATCAGCTCGTTGTCGGAAAGAGGGATGTCGTGCTCCTTGAGCAGCGCCGACAGACGCTTCGGCGGCTTTGCCATCCGGAAGACGGCGTCGATTCTCGCGGGCTTGGCCGGGTCTCGCAGGAGTTCGTTCGAGGCGCGTCCTCCGAGCACGAGATTCAGGGCGCCGATGATGATGGATTTCCCGGCGCCGGTCTCGCCGGTCAAGACGTTGAACCCCCCGGCAAAATCAATCTCGATCTCGTCGATAAGGGCGTAGTTCTGAATGTGAAGCGCCTCGAGCATCGGTTCAAACCATGGAAATAGAGTCCCCTATTTCCCATCAAGCGCCAAGTACGCCAGGAACTCGCGGTTGCCCGCGGGTCCGAGCAACGGAGAGGGTATCACACCGCGATTCGTGAATCCCAGTCCTTGTGCGGCGCGGACGACTTCCTCGACGACGCGGTCCTGCACCAGGGGATCTCGGACAACACCGCCCTTTCCGACCGATTCCTTGCCCGCTTCGAACTGAGGCTTGATCAACACGACGCCCCGTGCATGCGGCGCGAGGCACCCCTTGATTGGCGGCAACACCAGTTGCAGCGAGATGAACGAACAGTCCGCCGTGAAGAAGTCCGCGCGCTCGGGGATGAGATCGGTCGTCAGGTTCCGGATGTTGGTCCGTTCGAGCACAACAACGCGCGGGTCTTGGCGCAGTTTCCATGCGAGCTGGCCATAGCCGACGTCCACCGCGTAGACGCGCCCGGCACCGCGTTGCAGCAGACAATCCGTGAAGCCGCCGGTCGAGGCGCCTGCGTCAATCGCGATGACGCCGGTGACGTCGATCTGGAAATGGTCAAGCGCGGCCTCGAGCTTAATTCCGCCGCGACTGACATACCGAGGCTCTTCGCGGATCTCGAGGCGGGTGTCTTCGGGCAGGCGAAGCCCGGGCTTGTCGAGCACCTCGCCCGCTGGGCCGAACACGCTGCCGGCCAGAATCAGGCCCTGGGCTTTAGCACGCGTCAGTCCTGTCTGACGCTGGACGAGGACGTCAAGTCGCTCCTTCTTGGCCACCTCGCTTCCTCTAGGCGCGCTCTTCGAGCAGCACGACCGCTTGCGCACTTATCGCCTCGCCCCGTCCCTCCGGCCCGACGGACTCGTTGGTCTTGGCCTTGACCGAAACGCGATCAAGCGCGATACAAAGGACCTTGGCAATCCGATCTCGCATTTCATCCAGGTAGGGACCCAAGCGGGGCTGCTGGGCGACGACGTTGCAGTCGATGTTGACGATCTCGTATCCGGCGGCGCTGATCAGCCGCACCGTTTGCTCCAGCAAGTCTACGCTGTCGGCGTTCTCAAACCTGGGGTCAGTGTCCGGGAAATGTTGACCGATATTGCCTAACGCAGCCGCCCCGAGCAGTGCGTCTATGACGGCATGGATCAGCGCGTCGGCGTCCGAGTGGCCGCTCAAACCTCTGTCGAAAGCGATCTTGACGCCTCCCAGGACGAGGGGACGGCCTTCGGCGAGACGATGCAGATCATAGCCGATGCCGACGCGGATCACGCCAGCCCCTCCTTGATCACGTATTCTGCCATAACGAGATCGGCGGGGGTAGTGATCTTGAAGTTGAACGGGCTGCCCATCACGAGTTTGACTTCGCCTCCGATTCGGCGAACCAATGAGGCATCGTCGGTTCCGATGTAGTTCTCCAAGCGGGCGGATGCATGCGCCGCGTGAATGACCGGGACACGGAAGGTCTGAGGCGTCTGGCACATCCAGAGGAACCGCCGGTCGGGCGTGTCGATCAGGCGCCTTTCGGCATCGGCACGAAGGACAGTGTCCACGGTGGGAATGGCAACGGTCGCTGCTCCGCATTCTTCGGCAGCACGAATTGACGCGCGAATGGCGTCCCCGCTCACGAAGGGCCGCCCGGCGTCGTGGATGACCACGATGTCAGTATCGGGATCAAGGCACGCCAGGCCGTTCGCAACAGAGATCTGGCGCTCGTCGCCGCCTAACGTAAATGAGAACCGGGCATCGGGAAAGGCGGATTGCAGTGCGGACTCGAAGACCGATTCGTAACCCGGAGACACCACGATCACGGCGCGGTCTATCAAGTCGAGGGGTACAAAGCGCCGGAGCGTTCGAACAACGAGGGGCTCCCCTCCCACTCTCATCAAGGCTTTAGGCTGGTCAAGGCCCATTCGGCGCCCGGCTCCGGCCGCAGGGATCAACAACTGGCATCTAACCGCGCCTGCCGGACTCATGGAACCACGCCGCTCAGTTTGCCGAAGATCATGCGCCCCGCGGCGGTCTGCAGGACGCTTGTGACGATCACCGTTACGGTTTTGCCGATGTACTCCTTGCCGCCATCGACCACGACCATGGTTCCGTCATCGAGGTAGCCCACGCCCTGGAATGCCTCTTTGCCTTCCTTGATAACCTTGACTTGCATGTGCTCATCGGGCAGAACCGCGGGTTTGATGGCGTTGGCAAGGTCGTTGATGTTGAGCACCGCCACGCCTTCAATTTGTGCCACCTTGTTAAGGTTGTAGTCATTTGTAATGATCTTGGCGCCGTATTCGCGGGCGAGCTTCAGCAGCTTCGCATCCACCTCGCGGACCTCCGGGAAGTCGTCCTCGACGACCGTCACAAAAACCTTCGAGACCTTTTCCTGCATGGCCTTGATGATGTCAAGCCCGCGGCGCCCCTTTGCGCGGCGCAACACGTCCGCGGAATCGGCGATGTTCTGAAGCTCGCGGAGCACGAAGCGAGGAACAATCAAGGTTCCGTCAAGGAACCCCGTGTCGCAGATGTCCAGGATACGGCCGTCGATGATGACGCTGGTATCAATGACTTTGGGACTGCCCAGGGGACCTGGGTGTTTCTGCACGGCCTTCATCAGAGACTCCCATTTTGACGCGCGCGTCAGCCCCAAGGAGATGCCCATGAACCCAAACAGCAGCACGAACGTCGCGATAAGGAAAACGCGGACGTTCGGGTCGGCCCCGGGGATCCACATGAGGATGTACTGCCCGAGGGCATAGCCCATCAGCATGGCCAGCACGATGGCGACAATGACCGGGGAGATCTTCTCGAAGATATCTTCGGTGATGAAATTCAATATCACCAGAACAAGGACGGATACCAGGAATCCAATGCCCCCGCCAAGCGCCGTCCACGGCAGCATTCCCGTCTGGACCGCGGTGCCGCCTAGTTGCTCGGTGAAGTAACGCGACCAGATGACGCCCATGATGATGCAAGCAGCTATGAAGAAAACGCGAATGAGTTTAACGAGCATGTTGCCTCCTGTTTGGGGAATCACCCCCAATGTATGAATGTGTAGTATACTATGTTATCCTACTTCTTCCGCACGAATAATTCAACCCTCCGGCCCGAACGATTTGCGCACCTCCTTCTCGGTTTTCCTCGGCGCCGGACACGTGACTATGAGATCCAATGTGTTCAAAGGGGATCACACCGGTTATGTAACCCCTCTAGCGCTCAAATAGTTCCACGCAGCCGGCAACGACCTCCGTCATCTTCGGCTCGATCTCGGCGGCCGTCCGCAGTATCTTCCCAACATCCGCCGGTTCCAACGCGTCCGGCAGGCACTCGTCCGTGATGGCCGAGAAACCAAGGACCTTAAGACCGGCATGGACCGCCACGATGACCTCAGGCACGGTGCTCATCCCCACGGCATCGGCGCCGATCATCCGCATGAACCGGTATTCGGCGCGCGTCTCGAGGTTCGGCCCCGGGCACGCCAGGTACACGCCGCGCTGCAGCTTGATGGCCTTCGCCAGAGCGACGCGCTCGGCCAGGTTTATGAGGGCCTTGGCATAGGGCTCGCTCATGTCGAGAAAGCGTGGGCCCAAAGCCTCGTCATTGGATCCAATGAGCGGACTGTCGCCCATAAGATTGATGTGATCCGTGATCACCATCAGGTCGCCGGCCTGAAACTGAGGGTTAAGCCCGCCGGCGGCGTTTGAGACGATCAACGTGGTGATGCCGAGGGCCTTTGCCACGCGAACCGGGAACGTAATCTGCTCCAGGGTGTAGCCCTCGTATGCGTGGAAGCGCCCCGCCAAAGCTACAACCGGTTTCCCGGCAAGCGTGCCGAGCACAAGTTCGCCCGCGTGGGTATCGACGGTGGCCACAGGGAAATGCGGAACGTCCGCATAGGGGATCCGCGCTGCAATGTCGATGCGGTCGACAAGGGAACCGAGGCCCGTGCCCAGGATGATGCCGACCGACGGCCTGATAGAACAGCCCTTCCGAATCCGTCCGGCTGCCTCGTCTATTCTTCGCCTAAGCTCTGTCACGTTGGAACCTCAAAGCGAATCAAGTCTTGCAAGCAACTCCTGGTGCGTAAGCCCCGCGATTGAGAGAGTCTTCTCGCGGGACCTCTCCCCTGCTTTCAGGGTAATGGTGCTCTTGGGGACCGCCAACACCTTTGCGATAAGCTCGATGACGGCCTTGTTCGCGGCGCCTTCCGCGGGCGGCGCCGTCACTGCGACCCGTATCCGGCCATCGGCATCACGGCGTAGCTCGTTGCGCGAGGCCCTTGGCTGCACGCGCAGGTGCAGAAGAACCCCTCCGTCGTTCTCCGTGATGGCCATCATCCGCTGCGCCCCTAAGGTGCGCTCCAATCATCAATGATCGCGCTGGGGCATGTCAAGCTGTGTTAGGCTAGAAGCGGAGAGGAAGAGAGGAAAAGAGGATGGAGGTTTCCGGAGTTCCTGTTCGGGATCGATCTGGTCTCTGTCCTCGCTTCCTCTATTCCTCTCCTCCTCTCCGCCTCTCTTCCTCTCCTCCTCCAGCCTCACTGCAGGCAGCAAAAAAAACTGGCGGGATCAAACGCTCCGCCAGAATGGAACTCGCACGCACACGGCGTGAATCAGGCCATGTCGACTACTTCGTCAAAGTACTCTGCATAACACTCGACATGCCAGTACTCCCCATCGACTTTGATCACGTCACCGAACTGGAGTTCGATGTCTTCGAAGGGCTCATTGCACAATGTACAGCAACGCACTGAACGTCACCTCGCTTTCCTAAAGATAGCTTGATAGCATATAAATAATCGGGAGGGCTTATATCACAAATCTTCGCCAATGTCAAGCGAAAAATTACTGCCCCGCCGCACCGCCGCCGCGCCCCCCTTCCGCTCCGATCAACCCACCCCCTCGCTCAAGATTCAGGGTGAATCCCCTCCCGCGAAAATCGGCGAACAGTCAAGGGTGAGGATGGGCTGTCGCCAAGGTAACGCTTACGGCTGGTCTGCGGGGAAAAGGACGATATGAACGAGAATTGACCGACGGCCCATTGGTCGTACTCATTTCTCAGTGTCTTCTCAGATCGTACTGGTCCAACTGATGGAGATCCCTTCACATCATCCCATGTATTCGAAACCACTGAACTGTATCGGCAAGGGTTTCCTCAATCGGGCGAGGGGCGTAGTCGAGTTCGCGTCGGGCTTTCGCGCAACTGATGAGGCAGTTCGATCCCAAGACCCGAATGGAGTAGCCGGCGAATCGGGGCTTCGCTCCCGTCACCGCCGCGAAGAGGGGCGTGAAAACGGCCGCGGCCATCGCCACCCGCCTCGGGAGTCTCAGTGACGGCGGGCGCACGCCGGTCAGTTCCTGGAGCAGGTCCATCAGCCGCTGAACCGGGAGAATGCCGCCTGAGAGAATGTAGCCTTCCCCGGTTCGCCCTTTGAGGCCGGCGCGCACGATGCCTTCGGCCACGTCGCGCACATCGACGAAATCATAGGCGCCGTCGATCCAGGCGGGAAGCCTGCGGTGCGCGAAATCGAGGATCACCTGCCCCATTTCCGACCGGTTGAAATCGCAGGGTCCGATTACGCCGGAAGGGAAGACGATTACGGCGTTCAGCCCGCGCGCGGCGGCTTCGCGCACGTCGAGCGTCGCTTTGGCCTTGGACTTGGCATACGCGCCGACGGCCTTGCGTGGATCGCAGCCCGCCTCTTCCGTGATGGCGGTCCCGCGCGGTGGCTCGACAAGGGCGTGGACCGAACTGACGTACACCATCCGTTTGACGCCGCAATCCAGGCACGCCTGAATGACGTTTCGGGTTCCGACAACATTCGTGGCGTCGAGCGCCTTCGTCCGCCCGGGAAGGATTGATATCAGTCCCGCAAGGTGGTAGACGACCGAAGCCCCTACGAAGGCCTGTCTCAACGAATCGGGCTCCCGGACATCCCCTACTGAAATCTCCATGTCGAAACCAGCAAGGGACCGCGTGTCCTCGAACGGCAGCGCCAGCGCCCGGACCTGCTGTCCCGCCGCCAGTAGTCCGCGCACCAGGACGTTTCCGATATGGCCCGTGGCACCTGTTACGACAAGCATTTCCTACGCCACCATCAAGACGATACAGACTGCATGCAGCCTTCCGGCACGTAATTCAACACACCACCGGCCGTAAACAGCAGGGTAACCACTACGAGGGCATTTTGTCCGGTTACTGCGGTATAGACATGGCGCCAAACGCATAAGATACCGGCATCTTGCCGGGGTATTTCACGAACTCGACGTGGCCATCCATATAGAGCACATTACAGCCGCCCGGCACGTGGTTCATGTTCACTCCGCCCGCTTCACCGGCGCCCGAACTCAGGAAGGTCGTGAATTGGTCCCACATGATGAACACTTCGCTTTGGGCCGCGCTGCTGGCGGCAGGATTGTTGATGTCGGTGATGAAGAACCGCTCGATGCCTTCCCGCAAACGGCGCAGCGTGACGGAACCGGAAGTGACATCCTGGTCAAACCAGCCTCCATCGCCGCCGGAGGACCAGCCATTCCAGTTGAGCCACAGTCGCACCTCTACCGCATACCAGTCCGGGTTGTAGCCATTCCCGCTCACTATGTTGTACTCGATGGAGGTGTCGTTGGGACTCTGACCGGCAGGCACCATGTCTTCCTCACGCATGGTCCACGCTGAGTAGTTGTAGGACCACATGGTCTCCATATTCTGAAGATACGCCACCTCTGTGAACTCGCCTATCGATTCTTTCGAGTTCTTGTTGTCCGACGGACAGAACTGGATGTTATAGTCTGTCTCATACTCCGGATACAGGGACGTCACGTCGGGCGTCAAGTTCGGCCATGACACCCTCTCTCGCGGTCCATCCGCACCCGCGTAGTACTTGGCGCAAGGCGGAAACATCTGCCCTTTCGACTCGTTGACGTACATCTTGAAGATAAGACCCCACTGTTTGAGGTTGTTCTGGCAACTGGACCGGCGGGCGGATTCCCGGGCGCGCGCCAGCGCCGGCAGGAGAATCGCCGCAAGGATGCCGATGATAGCGATAACGACCAACAGCTCAATCAGTGTGAAACCCCGTTGTTTCTTCATGACAGTATCTCCCTTATTGTTGGTTGGTCTGTGCACACTTCCCCATTGTTTTCTGGAACTGGACCGCAGCAGCCCACACACTCCAGCGAAATCCGGCCCTCACCTCCTTCCGTTACGGCCGCGCCCGCGCGGTAGGATGTTCACAGCGCTCCCTGACCCAGTGGTCACTGCCTACAACACTGTTCCCCGCACCGAATGCACGAGCGAGTGTCCGTACTGCGTCAGGTAGACCAATGATTCCAGAGCCCGCTCACGCGCTATGTTGGACCGATTCTTCAGCCAGCACTTCAGGCCTTCGGTCACCAAGCCATGTCCCGCGGCTCCGGCAATGCGTGCATCGTAGGGCAGTTCCGCGCCCCGTTCCTTCGCTAACTTGGTGAGCAGGGCCTCGATTTCCTTTTCCCACAAGTCAACCCATATCTGGATGAACTGTTTGCCCTGAGGGGTCTCTGTTTCTGCAAGACGCATCAAGAACATCGTCTCGCTGGGGAATCGGTCTGCAAAGTCAAACATGATCTCCAGAGAGGCCCTAAGACGCTGCTCCAAAGTGAGGCCCGGACGTAAAGCGCGCCCGGCAAGATCCCCTTCGGAATTCCAGATGACCCCATCAAGCTCGTGGAGCAAACGCGCGAAGGACTCGAGGGCCACTTCCTCGGTCAGGGCCTCGCGATCCGTAAAATGGGCGTAAAACGTCCCGACGGATATCTTCGCCCTCTTCGTTATGGCCGCAATGGAAGCGGTCGTCGACTCGCCTGAGG
>Ga0315274_10006162_pt1 | contig 17485 bp, 15 predicted proteins | sample YL17G02_20_MG_FD_203700 | JGI IMG/M metagenome (GOLD analysis project Ga0315274, IMG submission 203700) | Sediment microbial communities from Yellowstone Lake, YNP, Wyoming, USA - YL17G02_20 | ecosystem: Environmental > Aquatic > Freshwater > Lake > Sediment | place: USA: Wyoming | collected...
GACCGGCTCGACAGACCGGCCGTTCCCGCCTGCCTGCAGAGAGGTTGAATGGGCTTCTCTCGCCCACCACCTGGCTGTGGAGCGACTCCCTGCTTCCGCCGGAGCAAGAGCGGCTACTTTCCGCTATCTGCCTGGGGTCTTCGCTGGATTGTTAACGTGCTCGATATCCCTCGTTCAAGAGGTTATACAACACTCTGTCCTTGTCTACTTCATACTTGTCCACCTGCCCCTCCCATGCAACTCCCCCGCCCCATCTGCGTATTAACCTAAGACAAGGAAGGAGGTGAACACACATGAAACTACTCATCCGTTGGGTCATCGCCAGCCTGGCGCTCTTCGTCGCCGCCTGGCTCGTGCCGGGCATCCGCGTCGAGGGCAATGCCTGGGTTGTCTTCGCCGTGATGGCGGTCATCCTGGGGCTGGTCAATGCGATCGTGCGCCCGCTGCTCAAGATCCTGACCTGCCCGCTTATCCTGCTCACGCTGGGCCTGTTTACGCTGATCATCAACGGCGTTGCCCTGTTGCTGGCCTCACAGATCGCCCAACAATGGTTCAACGTCGGCTTCTACGTGGACGGCTTCTGGCCGGCCTTCCTGGGCGCACTCATCGTCAGCATCGTCACGGTCATCCTCTCGGCGCTGGTGAGGGAGGAGGAGAAGTAGGCAGGGAGACAAGGAGACAAGGAGATTGGAGCAGGTGGATTCGTGCGTGGTCCCCTGCTCGAGAGAGACTTATTTGTGGAGGATATACAACCATGGCTGAAGAGCGTAAACTGCGACGGCAAAATGGGATCATTGCAGGCGTGTGCGGCGGGCTGGGTGCCTTTTACGGCATCAACCCCTTCTGGTTCCGCCTGCTCTTCCTGATCCTGCTGCTCCCGGGCGGCCTGCCGGGCTTCCTGCCCTACGTGCTGCTCTGGATCATCGTTCCCCGGAAGTAGTAAAAGTTACAGGCTCGCAACACTGTTGTAACACACGTGAAACCCCCAAAACGCCTGTTTTGAAGTACAATGAGGCCGTCTTAGCGGTGCCCGGGAACTGACTGACCCCGCCCTGGTTGGTTCCCGGGCACATCGCTTTTTTAACCGCTCGTTCGAAAGTTACAGGCCCGAAACCCGATTGTAACCCACACGAAACCCCCAAAACACCTGTCCTGATATACAATGAGGCTGTTTTTGGCAGTGCCTGGGGACTGACCGACCCCGCCCTGGTCGGTTCCCGGGCACGTCGCCTTTATACCCCCCTTCCACACACCCTTACCCCAGCCCCCCATCTTGCTTCCTGCCCTGCCCCTTGCCTCTTGCCTCCTGCATCCTGCATCCTGCCCCTTGTCTCCTTGTCTCCTTGTCTCCTGCCCCTTGCCTCCTGCCCCTTTCTCTGCTATCATTCCCCCCATGCTCGATCAAATCCACGGCACTGTCGAGCGCGTCACCTACTATAACGAAGAGACCGGCTACTCCGTCATCCGCCTCAGCGTCGCCGGCCGGCCCGACCTGGTGACCGTCGTCGGCAACCTGCCCGAGGTCAACCCCGGCGAGAGCCTGCGGCTGGAGGGCACCTGGACGACCCATTCGCAGTACGGCCGCCAGTTCAAGGCCGAGCGGTGCACACAGGTCCTCCCGGCCACCGTCGAGGGCCTCAAGCGCTACCTGGGCTCGGGGCTAATCAAGGGTGTGGGGCCGGTCACTGCCGCGCGCATCGTCCAGCGCTTCGGCGCCGACACGCTGCGCGTGCTCGACGAGGAGCCCCGGCGGCTGCGGGAGGCGCTGGGCGTGGGGCCCAAGCGCGCCGCCTCCATCGCCAAGGCCTGGGAGGAACAGAAACACATCCGCGAGGTCATGCTGTTTCTCCAGAGCCACGGCGTCACCACCGGGCTGGCGGTGAAAATCTACAAGACCTACGGCGACGACGCGCTGCAAGTCGTGCAGGAGGATCCCTACCGGCTGGCGCGCGACATCTGGGGCGTGGGCTTCAAAACCGCCGACAAGATCGCTCGCGACTTAGGGCTCCCGACCGATGCACCGTCGCGCGTGCAGGCCGGCGTGGCCCACACGCTCTCCCAACTGGCCGACGAGGGCCACGTCTACGTGCCCGAACCCGACCTGACGGACGAGGCCGCCCAACTACTGGACGTGCCTCCCGAACTGGTGAAAGAGGCCATCGGCGCGCTGGACGCCGACGAGGTCGTGCGCCGCGAGACGCTGGTTTACCCCACTCCCCTCTCCTCCCCCCTACCAGGGGGAAAAGCCACCCCCCTTCCATCCCCCCCGGCGGGGGGGAAAGAGGGGAGGCGCACGGTGCGCGAGGAACAGGCCGTCTACCTGGCTCCCTTCTACTACGGCGAGGTCGGCGTCACCAACCGCATCCGGGCGCTGGTCGAAACCCCCACCACTCGCCTGCACCCCTTCCGCAGCATAGACTGGACCGCGTTGCTGGCGCAGGTCACGCGCGGTTCGGCCATCGAACTCTCGCCCGAGCAGCGGGAGGCCGTGCGCGCCGCACTCACTCACAAGGTGACGGTGCTCACCGGCGGCCCGGGCACCGGCAAGACCGTCACCGTGCGCACCGTCATCGGCGCATTGGAGGCGCTCCGCTGCCGCTACGCACTGTGCGCCCCCACCGGCCGCGCTGCCAAGCGCTTGTCGGAGGCGACCGGCCACCCGGCCAAAACCGTCCACCGGCTGCTCGAGTACTCGCCGCAGGAGGGCTTCCGCCGCAACGAGGAGAACCCGCTGCCAGCCGACTGCCTGATCGTGGACGAGGCCTCCATGCTCGACCTCCTGCTGACCAACCACCTGCTCAAGGCGGTGGACCCGGCCGCGCACGTGCTCTTCGTCGGCGACGTGGACCAACTCCCCTCCGTCGGCGCGGGCGACTTCCTGCGCGACGTCATCGGCTCCGGCCGCGCTGCCGTCGTCCGGCTGACGACGATCTTTCGCCAGGCCGCCGAGAGCGGCATCGTCGTCAACGCCCACCGCATCAACCAGGGCCAGATGCCCATCCTCAACCAGTTCGACGACTTTTACTTCTTCTCGAAGGAAGACCCGGAGGAGGCCGCCGGCCTGCTGGTGGACGTCGTGCAGCAGCGCATCCCGGCCAAGTTTGGGCTGGACCCCGTGGACCAGGTACAGGTGCTGGCGCCGATGTACCGCGGCGCGTGCGGGGTCGCCAACCTCAACGCCCGCCTGCAGGAAACGCTCAACCCCGCCTCACCGCGCAAGCCCGAACGGCGGCTGGGCGGGCGGCTGTTCCGCGTGGGCGACAAGGTGATGCAGGTGCGCAACAACTACGACCGCGACGTCTACAACGGCGACATCGGCCGGGTGACGGGGATAGACGCAGTGGAGCAGATGCTGACAGTGACAATAGACGGCCGCCCGGTCGTCTACGACTGGGGCGAGGCAGACGAACTGGTGCACGCCTTTGCCGTGTCGGTGCATAAGAGCCAGGGCGCGGAGTACCCGGCCGTCGTCATCCCGCTACTCACGCAGCACTACCTGATGCTGCAGCGCAACCTGCTCTACACGGCCATCACGCGGGCCAAGCGACTGGTCGTGCTGGTGGGCACACGGCGGGCGATCGGGATCGCCGTGCACAACAATAAGGTGCGGGAGCGGCACTCGGGGCTGGGGGTGCGATTACGGGAATAGCCGCCGCCTGGGGGCAAATTCTAATACAGATTTAATATATTTCCATTGGTCTTATTATAAAAACCTGCTATACTGGATTCTATCATAACAGAGGGGTGATGTGGCAGCCTCTTGGGGTTAGCGTGTTGCCGAATGGCACAGCGATCTTGCTACAAGGAGGGCGAGATGAATACTAAATGGATAGCGGTTGCACTGATGACGATCCTGACGCTAGGGTTGGTGGCCTGCGGGGCCAGCCCAACTGCGGCACCCAAGACCGAGCCTGCGGCTCAACCCACAAGTGCGCCTGCTGGTGTTGGGGCTGAGGTCAAGATCACCAATTTTGCCTTCGATCCTCCTAAACTGACCGTGAGAGCAGGAACGACGGTCACGTGGACCAACCAGGATGGTGCCCCCCACACGATCACGAGCGACGCGGGTGACTGGGATTCCGGCCAGTTGAGTAAAGGACAATCCTTCAGCCACACCTTCGACCAGGCAGGGACCTTCGCTTATCACTGTGCTGTCCACCCAACAATGACGGGGACAATCGTGGTCACGCAATAGAACCCCTTCAGAGTCTGGTCACATGGCAGAGAGCGGAGGCTTGGCAGCCTCTGCTCTTCGCATCAAGGGACCCGCTCGGTCCGGCCTGTTAGCCGGTCATGTACAAAAACATCCATGAATCCATTGTCGTCACTCACCACCAGGTTGCTGGCCAACGACCAGAACACTACCCAACGCCCATCCGCCGAGACACCGGATGCTCCACTGACTTCGTTGGCCTGTGTGCCATCACTGGCCACGCTCACCCGTTCCGTCGTCCCCGTCTGCAGGTCACGTACGAAGACGTCGGGGCAGTTGGGGCTGCCACTGGAATAGGGGCACTCGTTCGTGTCGCCCGCCGCCAGGTTGCTGGCGAAGGACCAGAACGCCACCCAACGCCCATCCGCCGAGATCGTGGGTGAGAAACTCTCACCGTCACCCTGCGTGCCATCGCTGGCCACGCTCACTCGCTCCGTCGTCCCTGTCTGCCGGTCGTGTACGAAAACGTCAGACATCCCATTTGTGTCGCCCTTTACCAGGTTACTGGCCTCGGACTGGAACGCTACCCAGCGCCCATCTGCCGAGATACCAGGGTTGTAACTGTGACCATTGCCCTGCAAGCCAGGCACTGCCGGTGGCACTGGTGTCCTCAGCATAGCCGTTTCTGCCGGTGCGGCTGTTGCCGCCGCAGGACTTTGGGGTTGCCATCGAGGGTACTCACCGGCGGTGAGGTACTGCGGTTCTCCCTGCCCCTGCCACAGATAAATCGCCGACTTGAAGCCCCCGCCTTCTTCCCATCGCCACGTGAAAACCACCGTCTCCCCGTCCGGTCCCACCATCCAGTCTCCCACCAGAGACCCGCCCGTGGTTCGGAAGAGTCGGGTCGCTACAAGCCGCCCATCGAACCGGCCTGCTGCCCACCAGGGCAGGTCGCCGCCCTCCGCTTCCAAGAACTCCCCTGCCTCGTTCACGTAGAAGAACCGGTACTCCACACGCTCCGGCTGGGCAGGCCCTTCATATTCTGCCTTCTCCCACTGCATCACACGGACCATCAGCCGCCCGTCCGGGAGCCAACGCACGGGGGAGTAACTCCGTTGCTTCGTCCCCTCCAGTACTACTACCGGTACTTCGTCCCCCACCCGCCACAAGGCCAGGCCGACCGGGTGTACAACTTCCTCTTCGACTCCTCGCTGCCTGACTCCCTCCTTCGCCAACTCGACCTTCGGGAAGATCAATCCTTCTCCCCCTGGCAGCCAGAGATGCTTACAGTACGACACCGGTCCCAACTCCACAACCTTCGCCCCCACCCGGCTATCTCGAACCTCGACGGAACCCCACGAGGGTCCCCCTACCAGGTACACCGGCAGGAGTTGGCGAGGAAAAGCCTGGGGGCACAAAGCAGGAATATCCCCTTTGGACAACGAGTTGGAATAGGTGGTCAACGTGACCACCTGCTGGGTAGAGATGTCAAACAGACGCAGGGCTAGCGGAGATCGGTCTTTTTCAGGGTTCATTCTGTACAGAAGAGCCAGAGAACGGCTATCCTGGGACCAGGCAAGTCCAGGGTCCACTGTGCCAGGGCGGGTCAATGGGGTGAGACGGGAACTCCCCAGAGAAACAAGCGCCAGTTGGCCACCCGTGGAGCCTCCCAGGTTGGCGATGAAGGCAAGCCGGCGGCCGTCGGGCGACCAGGCGAAATCCGTGACTTCCCCCTGCTCTGTCACAAAGATGGATCGGGAAGTGTCAGGAGAGACAAGGGCCAGATGACCTTCAGGCGTGCGGAAGGCGATCCATCCTCCAGAAGGGGGTGTGAGATCGGGAAGGGTGATAGGGACAAGCGAAGGGGTAGGCGTTGCAGTCGGAGCAAGGGCTTGCTTGAGTTCATCGGCCGACTCTTCGCGATCAGGAGGATAAAGCTGCTGCCAGGAATGGCAGTATTCTCTACTCTTGGAAACAGTACACTCCCCTTCCTGCGCGTAGAGATCTAGCAGCACTAGACGCAGATCCCCATTCGTACGTGGCACGCAACGGGCGAGCGCATTCTGCTCCAGATACTGAGACCAGCGTTCAGGCCGGATAGGGCTGTCCACTTCATCTACCAGGAAAGGCAGGATTCGCTTAAGCGGTCCTTGTAGCCACAGGATGGTTTCTTCGCCGTTAGAATAGTTGGAGAGTAGAACTGGATCGAATTCATCACGGGCGATGTCAAAGAGCGTCTTATAAAACCAGGTCCGCCACACGCCGCCAGTTTCAACGCCGATGTACTGCGCCAGCACCTCACCAGAGTCCAGCAGCCGCCCGGCCACCCGCACCCGATCTCCATCGCGCGGTGGCGGCACAGAGACGTCGTAACTGTAGTCAATCGGCGAGCCATTAAAGTGTACACGGAACGGTTCGCCGTAGATCACGTGACGGCATCCATCGTCGGCGAGCAGGATAAAGTGAATCTCATGGGGTGTGTCGTTCCAGTTCTCCACCTTGCCTGTGAGACCACGCCGGTACAGTTGCTGCTCTTCCGATGGCAAGTCGGCGATAGCGGGCCTGGGGGGATTCACGAGGGTGATCAAGCCGGCCCCCTTCTCCCAGTCCGTCGGTATGGAAAACCGGCCTGCTGCAACTCCGGGCAAGGAGAGGCTCTCCAGCATAGAGCGGTAAATCGAGGACTCGGCCTCCGCCCGAGGCACCGCGGCACTGAAGAAGACAACGACGCGGAAGATACGTTCCTGGCTGGCGAAAAACAGCGCTGCCATATCGCCCGTGCCCCACTCCGCTGGCTCATAACAAAAGATCGCCGGCTGACCCAGTATAGTCGCGTTGTAGGCGATGGGCTCTGCCGGGCAATCCCGAAGGACGTGCTCGTTCGTGCTGACCCAGCCCCGCAAGTCAAAACCGGGCTGCGCCCCTATGTCCCAGACGTCCACGACCACCTCAGAGTTGGTTTCGGGCGATTGGAAGACTGCGCGCAAGGCTGCGCCTGCAGGAGCGCCCCCCTCTCGAACGCGCCAGGCCTGCGGGTACGCGATGGTGTATTCCAGGCCAGGACTATGATAAAGCGCCCAACCCGGGAGAAGAGGAGAAGTAACAGCCGTAGAAGGAAGAGTAACGGAAATTGCCAATGATGGCGTGACTACCGGAGAATTCAAAGTGGGAACAGGGGCTTGCCCCGTGCGAACACATGCACTCAGGACAAGCAGAAATAGCCCCAAACTTGCCCGGGCATACCACCTCATGTCTACATCTCCATGCTCATTCCGTATCCTGATCAACAAAAAAGGGAGCCAGGTCTTTGGCTCCCTTGTCGTCACGTGTACCTGATCTCTGCGCGAACTCTACGCCGGCACCTTCGCTACCTCCACCAGCCTGGAGAACGTCGCCGCATCCCGCACGGCGATGTCGGCCAACACCTTGCGGTCCAGCTCCACCCCGGCCCGCTTCAGCCCGTTCATGAAGCGGCTGTAGGATAGGCCATTCTCCCTGGCCGCGGCGTTGATGCGCGTGATCCACAACCGCCGCAGGTCCCGCCGTCGCTGCCGCCGGTCGCGGTAGGCGTACCAATGCGCCTTCATCCACGCTTCGTTCGCCCGGCGGAAGAGACGATGGCGCGTGCCATAATACCCTTCGGTCTGGCGGAGGATCTTCTTATGGCGATATCGTGTCCTGGGTCCTGTCTTAACTCTCACTGTCCTACTTCTCCCTCGGATATGGCATCAAACGGCGCACACGCCGCTTCACGCCGGCGGCCTCCACCGGCAGCATCTGGTCGTACAGGCGCTTCATGCGCGCGCTCTTCTTGCGCCGCAGGTGGGACTTGCCCTGTTTGGTGCGCATTAGTTTACCCTTGCCGCCCTGCGTCCGGCGGAAACGCTTCGACGTAGCTTTATGAGTCTTCAGTTTTGGCATGCTTCTGTTCCTTCACTCGCACTACTACTTTTTCGCTGGCGCCAAAACCATCAGCATCGTGCGCCCCTCCAGGTCCGGCTTCTGCTCGACCACTGCCACGTCGGCCAGTTCCTCAGCAATCTCGACCAGTTGCTGGCGGGCAATCTCGGGATACGTGATCTCCCGGCCCCGGAAGCGAATGCGCACCTTCACCTTCATCCCTTCCTCCAGCCAGCGCCGCGCATCCCGTGTCTTGAACGACTTGTGGTGGTCGGTCGTCTTCGGGCGCAGACGGATCTCTTTAACCTCGATCTGTTTCTGCGACTTGCGCGCCTCCCGGTCCCGCTTGGCCTGCTGGTACAGGAACTTGCCATAGTCCATCACCCGAGCGACGGGCGGTTCCGCCGCCGGCGACACCTCTACCAGGTCTAACTCATGCTCCTGGGCAATCACCAACGCTTCAGACAGCGTCACGACCCCCCGGTGTGTACCGTCGGCATCGATCAGCCGGACCTGGGGGACCCGGATCTGATGGTTAATGCGATACTTTGCTCGCGCGTCGTCAGGATACTTTCTCTTAATTCGATCTACCTCCCTGAATGTGAACCAATCGCACGCACATCGAACACGGGGGAGATAATAACACAATTACAGCAAGGTGTCAAATCGCCCCCATCTGCCCACCGCTCAGAGCACACGTTTCTCTGCCACCGTACGTTGCGCCAGCGCGATAAAGTCATCCACCGGCATTGCCCCGGGCACCTGCCCGTCGCGCAGCCGCAGGTTTACCTGCCCGGCCTCCATCTCCCGGTCGCCGATGACGAGCATATAGGGCACCTTCTGCATCTGCGCGTCGCGGATCTTGGCCTGCATGCGCTCGCCCGACTTGTCCACCTCCACCCGCAAGTCCGCCGCCCTCAGTTGCCCGGCCACGGAGTCGGCGTACGCCAGGTGCCGCTCGGCAATGGGGATGAGTACGGCCTGTACCGGGCTCAACCAGACTGGGAAGGCTCCCGCATAGTGCTCGATGAGTGCGCCAAAGAACCGCTCCAGCGCGCCCAGGAGCGCCCGGTGCACCACGTAGGGCTGGTACTCCCGCCCGTCCTCCCCCACGTACACCATCTCGAACCTGGACGGCAGGTTGAAGTCGAACTGGATCGTCGTCATCTGCCACTCGCGGCCCAGCGCGTCCTTGATCTTGATGTCAATCTTCGGGCCATAGAAGGCGCCGCCCCCCTCGTCCACCTGGTAGGGCAACCCCTGCACCGCCAGCGCCCTCTGCAGCGCCTCCTGCGCCTGGTCCCAGCGCTCCGGCACGCCGACGAACTTGTCCGGGCGCGTCGCCAGGTAGATGGCAAACTCCTGGAAGCCGAACGCCCGCAACAGGCGCAGGCTGAAGCCGTAGACCCCCAGAATCTCGTCTTCGACCTGGTCGGGCCGGCAGATGATGTGCGCGTCGTCAATCGTAAAGCCCCGCACGCGCAGGAGGCCGTGTAACACGCCGCTGCGCTCGTAGCGGTAGACCGTCCCCAGTTCGGCCCAGCGCATGGGCAGGTCGCGGTACGAGCGGATGCGCGACTTGTAGATCAGGATCTGGTACGGGCAGTTCATCGGCTTGAGGAAATACTCCTGCCCTTCGATGTCCATCGGCGCGTACATGCTCTCCCGATAAAAGTCCAGGTGGCCGCTGATCGCCCACAGGTCGGCCCGGCCGATGTGGGGCGTGTAGACGATCTCGTAGCCGCCCCGCTCGTGCTCCTGGTACCAGAAATCCTCGATGATCCGGCGGATGCGCGCCCCCTTGGGATGCCAGCAGACCAGCCCCGGCCCGCCCACCTCCTGGATGCTGAACAGGTCCAGGTCTCGTCCCACTTTGCGGTGGTCGCGCCGGGCCGCCTCCTCGCGCCGCCAGAGGTACTGCTCCAATTGTTCGCGCGTCTCCCACGCCGTACCGTAGATGCGCTGGAGCATGGGGCGGTGCTCGTCGCCGCGCCAATAGGCGCCGGCCACGTTGAGCAACTTGAGCGCGTCGGGGTTGATCTCCCGCGCGCTGTCCACGTGCGGCCCCCGGCACAGGTCCACGAACGGGCCGCTTCTGTAGATCGAGAGCCTGGGTGCCTCCTTCAGCGGCTCGCCGTATTCGTCCGTCCCGGCGGAGAGGATGCCGTCAATCAGTTCCAGTTTGTAGGGTTGATCGGCAAAGATGCGGCGCGCCTCCTGCTCGTCCACCTCCTGGTAGACGAACGCGTGCCCCTCGGCGATGATCTCCTTCATGCGGGCTTCGATCGCCTCCAGGTCTTCCGGCGCGAGCGGCCGGGGCAGGTCGAAGTCGTAGTAGAAGCCGCTTTCGATCGGCGGGCCGATGGCGATCTTCGCTTCGGGGAACTTGTCCAATACCGCCTGGGCCATCACGTGTGAGGCCGAGTGGCGCAGGCGCTGCAGATAATCCTCGTTATGACTTTCAGACATTTTTCTCCTCCTCATTATCCAACGCCCCGCAGGCTTTTCGCCCTCGAGGCATCCACTCGTACTCCTTGCAGGGTGGTCGAACGATTCACATGGTATCGCGTCCTGGTAGTGTCAGTATTGTCGTCAGTCATCTCGATCACCCCCCATGTCCATGAAAAAACCCCCGCGCCCTGGGGCGCGGGGGTCATCCCACGTGGTTCCACCCAAGTTCAACAGCGGATAGACAACAGATAAACGGATGTGTGCAAAATCGCCCAACTTTCCTATCCGTTTATCCGTTCACAATCCGTTGTCACATCCGTTGTCACACTCTGCGGCGATAACGGGCCGTCCCGGAGTCCCATACTCTCGCACACTACGATTTGAGGGACTCGCTCCCGGGGGGTTTTCCCGTCCGTCCGGCCAAGGGGGCTCACAGCCTATAACCCCCTCTCTCTGAGACCATCACTGGACAGTACTCGTCCCGGTCAACGCATTCTTGCGATCAATTGTACTGTTATTATAACCCTTTTCCGGCTACTGTCAACTCCGGTCCTGGTTCGCGCGCCCACGTTTCACACCGCGTGGGCTGATTTCTCTGCTTTCCTGCCGCCCACCCCAGGCTCTCCAGCCCGATCTCCAGCGCTGGACGCCACATGGAAGGGGAACCCAGCAGCATCCGCAGATAGGTCAGCGCCGGGCCGGGCCGCAGCGCCCACGCGCGGAAGGCCCGCTGCGCCCAGCGCTCCAACTCCTCCGCCCGCAGATGGGGATAATCCAGCACCGTCGAGCAGTCCATGTCCACCTGCTCCCAACGGGTACCCGGACGGAACCACCCTTGCTCCACCACCTCGAAGAACAGCGGTGAACCCGGATACGGCGCCGCGATGTGGAACAGCACCAGGTCGAGGGGCAGCCGCCTGGCGAAGCGGATCGTCTCCTGGATCGTCTCCTCCGTCTCTCCGGGCAGACCGATGATAAAGTAACCCCAGTTGTGGATACCCGCTTCCCGGGACCAGCGCAGCGCCTGCTGCACCTGCTCCAATGAGATGCCCTTATGGACGCGCCGCAGAATCTCCTCGCTCCCCGATTCGATCCCCCACGAAATCCACCGGCAGCCGGCCCGCCCCATCAGGCGGAGCATCTCCGCGTCCACAAAATCCACCCGGCTGTTGCACGTCCATTCCATCCGCAACCCGCGCTCCAGGATCAGTTCGCACAACCCCACCACGTGCTCCCTACTCACGGTGAACAGGTCGGCGTACATGTTGACGGAGCGCACCCCCAGGCCGGCCAGGAGTTCCAGTTCCGCCAGGACGTTCTCCGGCGACCGGAAGCGCACAGAGCGGCCGTACGAGACGTGCTTGATGCAGAAACGGCAGCCGCCGGGACACCCCCGGCTGGTGACGACGAAGGCGTAGGGACTGCGCACCAGCGGGGCCCGATACGCCTTCAAGGGCAACAGGTCGTGGCGTGGCAACGGCAGGTCATCCAGACTGCGGATGAAGGGACGGTCTGGATTCATCACGACCTCGTTCCCGTCCCGCCACACCAGCCCTTTGATGCGCCTCAAACCACCGGCTTCGCCACCAGGCTCACCCTGAAAGGTCTCAGACTCCAGGTCCAACCATGCCGGCCGCCACTCAGGGTCCGTCTCGGTGAACAGCCTGTGCAACCGCTCCGCAAACTCCGCCCCCACCCCCGGCCACCACTCTTGCCATTTGCCATTTGCCATCCGCAATTTGCTATTTGCAATTTGCAATTTGCTATTTGCTATTTGCAATTTGCGGTTTGCCCCCTCCAACGTATCCACCAACTCCCGCAACGCCAACTCCGGCTCCCCGTGCAGGACAAAGTCCAGGCTGGGGAACGCGCGCATCGTCTCGCGGGGGATAGCCGTGACGTGGGTGCCGAAGGCAATCGTCGTCGCCCCCAGGCTGCGGGCCAGAAAGGTGCCATACATGTCGTTGCGCAGCGTCGGGGCAGTGACCTGGGTCACGTAATAGCGGGGGCGCTTCTCTTCCAGCAAGCGCTCAAATGCAGCCCAATCCATCCGCAGCGGGATGGCGTCCACCACCTCTACCCGATAATCGGGGAAGAGTGCCGCCATCTGCGCCAGGCTGACCTGCGGCCAGATCATGCCCTCCCTGGAACGCCGGCCCACCCGGTGCTGGCAGCGGATCCAGATGCCCCCATCGGGGGCTGGCGGGTTGACGAAGAGGATATCTACTGCTGTTGCGGGCCGGACATCCAGCCCGGCCCGCACGACTGCATCGGCATCAGGGAAACGGGGCAGCGGAACCTGTTCCTGCATCCCTGCCCCGCGGTTCATTCCTTGCACGGTTGTCCCTCCAAATCCTGGGTTACCTGAACCTCGCGCTGGCTCAGTTCGGCCAGCACGCGCATGATAATCCAGAAGACGGTCAATTGCAACCCGACTATCAACAACATGGCCACGCCCACCAGGTAGAGCCACAGACGCTCGAGCGGCCACCCATTCAGTGAGAGACCCAGGCTACCCATGCCGACTGCCAACCCCAGCCCCATCGCGGCCAGCCCCATCCACCCAAAGTGCCCCTCCAAGGGCCGCTTGAACATGGGCTTACCGAACAGGCCCTGGCGGATGGGTTGCTTGTGGAAGAGAGAAACCAGGTAGTTAAACGTCGCTCCCAGCGAGAAGAGCGTTACCCCGGCGACGGCGCACAGGCTGGCTGCAAAGACGCCCGCCACTCCCCAGTGCTCCAAGCGCGTGATGCCGGCGATACGCATCCCGACCACCACCGCGGCGACGATGCCGGCGATGGCTGCCAATCCCAGGCCAATACCGCCCAGGATACGGACCGGGTTATAGTTCAGCGCGGTCCAGATAATCGTATACAGAAAGCGCACCCCATCCCGGACGACGCTCAGTTTCGAGCGCCCCACCCGCTCCTTGTAGGGGATCGGCACCTCCTTCCAGCGGATCTCCTCGTGGAGTGCGCGCGTGCTCATCACCGGCGTGAAGTTGAGACCATCGGGCAGGGGATACAGGCGGGGCAAAACCTCCCGGCGGATGACCCGCATGCCGCTGGCACTGTCGCGCACGCGATGGTTGCCCAACAGGCTCACCAGGTTGGCAAAGATAAAGTTGCCGATGCGGCGGACCAACGGCATCTCACTTTCAGCGCCCGACATGCGGGAGCCGATCACCAGGTCTACCTTCTCGGTCAACACCACGCGACACAGGTCTGGAAAGTGTTCCGGCGGGTAGGTACCGTCGGCATCCAGAAAGCCCAGCAGGTTCCCCCGCGCCCGGCTGAATCCCGTCTTCAGCGCCGCCCCATACCCCCGGTTGACCGTGTGGCGGACGAGGTGGACCTGAGGGTACCCCGCAGCGACGTCCACCGTTCTGTCGCGGGAGCCATCGTCCACCACGATCAGTTCCAGGTCGTCTATTCCTGCATCGGCCAGCCCTGGGCGGATAGAAAGCACCCGCTCGATGATCCTGGCGATGCCTCGCTCCTCGTTGTAGGCCGGGATCACGACTGAAAGGACGTTCATCTCTCCCTCCACCAATTGGCGGCTACGGCGTGAAATAACTCCGTTTCACCGCGTACCATCTCTAATCGTGTGCGCTGTTCCTTATCTTCTGCATCCAGATACCGCACCACCCGTGCTGGCACACCGACTGCCAGCGCGTGGGACGGTATATCTCGTGTGACCACTGCCCCGGCCCCCACCACCGCTCCGGCTCCCACCCGCACCCCGTCGAGCAGGATCGCTCCAGCGCCAATCCAGGCTCCATCCTCCACGACGATCCCGCGGGCAGTGATCCCCTGGTGCATGACCGGCCGGGAGGGATCATCGAAGAGGTGGTTCACGGCCAGCATCTGAACGCGGGGGGCCAGGAGAACGGCATCGCCAATGCGCACCCCACCCTGCCCACGAATCAGGCAGAACTCGCCGATGAAGCAATTACGGCCTACCCAGATGCCAGATTGAGGCAAACCCCGGAAGTTGTACACGTGCAACACACTGCCGTGCATCACAAATGTCTCATCGCCGACAAAGATGCCCTGGGGGCAGGCGTGCAGGTAGACGCCGTGGTCGAGATAGACCTGGCGGCCCAGGTGAATGTTGGCCGCCTGTGCCAGACGCACCTGATCTTCCACGACCGGCCAGCCATCGCTCTGCAGGATCAGCCGGTAGGCCAGTGCTCGCAAACCGATCCCGGGCAGGCCCGGCATGCCCCGAAGGAAGAAAAACAGGGCCTGCTCCAGGACGTAACGCCCCAGACTGGTAGACTGGCCCTCCAGGTAATAGCGCAGCCGTCCCCGCTGGGCAGCGGCTGCCGCCGCGTCGGCCACGCGTGAGACGAAGAGTTCTTCACCGCCGTTCATCGCCTTTTCCTTCCCCATCGAGATGCGAGAAGCCCCGCTTCATTTTATCTTCATACCGCACGATACTGTTCACCGCCGCACCGAGATTGGGTACCACCACAAAGCCCCGCACGCCATGACGCCAACTACGGATCAACTGCCGACACCCCCGGCCGGTGAGCACCAGATAGCAATGGCATTCCACCGCCTGGCCAACCCGCATATCTGTTTCCGCATCCCCGATGAGATACGATCGAGAGAGGTCTAACCCCAACTCCTCTGCCGCCGCTAACAACAGCCCGGGCTGCGGCTTGCGGCAGGTGCAGTGTTCCTCAGGCCGATGGGGGCAGTACATCACCCGGTCTACCCGTCCTCCGGCCGCCTCGATGGCCCGTACCATGCGGGCATGGATATCCTCCACCACTTCCACCGGGACTATATGACGGTTGATGATGGATTGATTGGTAGTGACGATAATGTAAAAATTCAGACGAGCCAGCCGGGCCATGGCAGGCAGCACACCAGGGAGGAAGACGAACTCCTCCCAACTCTTGACATAGTCGTCTCGATTTCGACAGATCACTCCGTCGCGGTCAATGAAGACAGCTCGACGCATACGCAACCCCGTTAGCGTCGGCCGTTCAGCAAGTTCGAAAGGTACTGTTTCAGGCACATCTGGCACACGTCCAGGATCACAGGCGGGCTGTGCTCTCCCGTGTTACAGGTGCAGGAGATACCAGGTCAGGTTGCCACTCCCGATGCCGCCCGACGGCATCCAGCGCCAACCAAACCGGCGGATCAATCCGCTGCAGCCGCTCCCGGAGCACCGTGCAGGTCAGGTGACACAGGACGAGGTGCACGTCCTCGATTTGCTCCATGCAGTCGCACGGCACCACGACCGGTACGTCTACCAGCGTGCTCAGCCGTCCACCGGCAAAGCCCGCAAAACCGATGGTGATCCCCCCCATACGGTGTGCCAGTTCTACCGCCCGCAGGACGTTCGGAGACTCGCCGCTGCCGCTGAAAGCGACCACCACGTCTCCGCGCCCCATCAGGCCGCCTAACTGGTTGGCAAAGACATCCTCGTAGGCGACGTCGTTGCTCCAGGCCGTGATCAACGGCACGTTGTCTGTCAGAGCCACCACCCGGAAGCGTGGGCGACCCGGCGTGATCGTACCTTTCGCCAGGTCGCATGCCAGATGAGACGCTGTCGCTGCACTTCCACCGTTGCCCAGCGTGAACACCGTGCTGCCCACGTAGTTAGCGCTCAGAAGCACGTCCACCACGTCGCGGATGCGCTCCATGGGGAGCGCACCCAATGTATGCTGTACCTCTTCCAAATACCGTCGAATAGTCTCCAAGATTCTGCTCCTTACCTTAATCCAGTTCCTAGCTGAATCCCTTCCAAGGTCAGGGGAACCTGTTGTTGCGTATGCTGCCGCGACCAGGGCACTGCCTCCATCACCTGCACCCCCTCGTCATCCAGTGTAAAAGGCCGGCGCTGCAACCCCAGCGCCGTCAGCGCCTCTGTCACGGATTCCTGGCGCTCCTCAGGACAACAGAGCATCAAGAAGCCACCGCCGCCAGCCCCGGTCACCTTCCCTCCCTGTGCTCCATGTTCCCGCGCCGTCTGGTAGCACTGATCCAGAAATGAGTTGGTGATCCCTTCCGTCAACTGACGTTTCTCCATCCAGGAACGGTGAAGCAGGCCGCCGAACGCCTCCAGGTCTCCTCGCTCCAGCACTGCCCGCATTTCCAACCCCAACTCCTTGATTGCCCCCAGCCGGCGGACCGTATCCCGGTCTCCCTGTTGGCTGGCCTGTTTCTGGCGCCGCAGGATCGTGGAAGACTGGCGGGATGTGCCGGTGAAGAAGAGCATCAACTGCCTCTCCAGTGCCTCATACGTCCCAGGGGGCATGCGCAGCGGTTCGACGGTCACGCCGTCACGGGAGAACGTGATGCAGTTGAGACCACCGAAGGCGGCCGCATATTGATCCTGCTTGCCAACCGGCATCCCCATCTTCTCAATCTCGATGTAGCAGGCCAGTTCTGCCACCTGCGCTGGCCCCAGATCCAGGCCACACCAGAAGGCCAGCGCCTTGATCATCGAGACTGCCACACTGCCGGAGGAACCTAACCCCGTGCCGGGAGGGACCTGGGAGGCTAGAAAAATAGTCAGTCCATCGCGGAGATTGAAGTAATACGCGATGGCCTTGGGGAGACGCAGGTCCCCATTCCAGATCAGGTCCTCACAGGTCGGCCGCTCGCCGAGGGCCCGGTAGTCAGCGGAGATAATCTGCACGCCGTTCGGCGGTCCTGGAGTGAGAATGGTATAGACGTAGTGACTGATCGTCGTGCTGATTACCAGGCCCCCATACCGCTCGTAGTAGGCCGGCAAGTCGGTTCCCCCTCCCCCGAAACTGATACGCACTGGCGCTCTTGCGATCAGAATCATCGCGCTACCCTCCTCAGCCCCATACTATACGGTGAGAACCTAGTAGGCTCCCCGCCCTTTCAGGACTGCCCATACCGTGTTGAACACTAACTTCAAGTCTATCCAGGTCGTATAGTTGCGGATGTATTGCATGTCCAGCCGCACCCGCTCCTCGTAAGAGAGATCGGAACG
>Ga0315274_10006163_pt1 | contig 17484 bp, 14 predicted proteins | sample YL17G02_20_MG_FD_203700 | JGI IMG/M metagenome (GOLD analysis project Ga0315274, IMG submission 203700) | Sediment microbial communities from Yellowstone Lake, YNP, Wyoming, USA - YL17G02_20 | ecosystem: Environmental > Aquatic > Freshwater > Lake > Sediment | place: USA: Wyoming | collected...
TTAATGCACCAAGTTGAATTATCTCCACGTCTAATTCATTTTGAATAAACAGCGCTGCATCAAGAATTTTCTTTCGTACAGTTTCTCTGGGCAGCTCCATCATTTGTTGTGCCGTTAGTGTTAAACCAGTGATATAGCCACTTGTTCCATTAACATTTACTTCTGGAGAAACAATCAATTTTTCACTAACCCAAGATCTTGGGAATTGTTCGATATCACTCTTAACAAGAAGATGACCGATTGTTGCAAATTTCATATGCAAGTGTTTTCTCCATACCTGTATTATTATAATCTAATAAATACCAATTAATCTTTCCAAGGGGGGCATTTATAAAGAAAATATTTCCTTTTTACATTTTCCTATAACTTGTTTGATGGTCATGTTCAGATCCAAATAGTCTGACACCAGAATATACTTTTGCTTCCAGAGGATAATTAGGCTCGTATGAAAGTTTTATGTGACTGATGTATCTGACGAGTGCACGAGAAAAATTATTTTCCGGAATCTTAACAGCTGTCATGTAAGACTTTAGATCGAAATCATCGTTCATGTCTTCCTGTTCAACGCCGGGAAAACAAAGTAATGCGGATTTCTTCTCTGGACGACACAGTCCCTTTTCTGTAAGATATGCAAGAAAATCAGACCATCTTGTTTCTTGATTATATAGGTCAGGATAAAACGAACATTCTATTCCTATCTTGTTGTCAATTTTTTCTCCAACGCCGATATGAAGGACAATGCGTGTGACATATTTCTCGAGTTCATCTAAAATCGATGATAAACCATTAGTTTCATCTGACCAGCCAATTGAATTAAGATACGGTATGATTTGATTGGGGTGCATTCTTTTTATAACCAAACGTACGCTAGATGTTGCACGAGAGAGCATGGTACCTACCTGGAAGAGTGAAGCCTCTGATGGTAATTTCTGAATGGAGTTGCTTATCCGTTGTTGAATCATTTTAGATAAAGGACGTCCTGTTAGAAGGGGCAGTGCAGTTTGGATAAGCCATTTATGTTGGGAAATTTCGTTAGAGGAAAACGTACGGATAGGTACAGGATGAATGAAAATATTTGGGATCGGAACCTCGGATAATAGTTGCTCTGCATCAAATTCAAACCATATTCCAAGCACCATGTCATATAGAATGGATTTTGGGTCTGCCCAAGCTGAGGCAAACTTGGCAACTCGCTGCCATTCAGGTTTTTTACGGAATATATCTGGAAAATTACCATTTTCAATGAGATTTACTAAAGTCTCTCGTTCTCCTCTTTTAGATGAGACTGCGAATAGAAAATCAGATTGATTTTCAGAATTGTTAAGACTAGATTCAAACCCGAAGAAACTTGTTACGTTTCCAGTAAAACAATCCGCAAGATTTTTAATTTCAGCATAATTTTGAAAAGATATCAACGCCTCAGACAAATAAGGTTCGACTAAACATAAAAAATCAGTCGCATGCGAACCTTTCAATAGTAACTCTCTCTGTTTTATGCTACTATCTAACGGGAATTTTTGTTGATACTGTTCATTGATGGTCAATATATTTTCTAACCCAATCTCTCTAGCCGCACTGGCGTTTTCAAATGATATTGTGTGGTTGAGGTACCTATTCAAAGGTTCGGTCCCTCCTCTTTGATTTGATGTTACCCGTCCTATAAAGACATTTTTCGCAGATGAGTACGCAGATGGAGATGTAGGAATCGCGGGATATTTTATCTGTGAGTGACTCGTTCCGTCTCATAATTAATAAATTCCTTCTGGTGATTCCCATGTTAATTTGTGGGGGAATCCAAACAGTCTCACACCAGAATAGACTTTTGCCTCAGTTGGATGGTTGGGCTTGTAGACGAGTTTAATATGACTGATGTATCTAACGAGTGCACTGGAGAAATTATTATCTGGGATCCTCATAACCGTTATGTAAGACTTTAGATCGAAATCATGGTTCATATCTTGCTGTTCAACACCAGAGAAGTGAAGTAATGCAGTCTTCTTCTCTGGAAGACACAAACCCTTCTTAACTAAGTAATTTAGAAAAACGGGCCACTTTGTCTCTAGATTGTAGAGATCTGGGTAAAAAGAGCATTCAATTCCAATTTTTTGGTCAACCCCCTTTTCTCCGATATTTATATGAAGAATAATGCGCGTGACATAGTGTTCAAGTTCTTCTAAAAGAGACGATAATCTGTCATTGTTATCTGACCAGCCAAGTGTTTTTAGGTATGGCATAATTTGTACTGGTTGCATTCTATTAAAAACTAAACGTACACCTGCTGTTGTACGGGAGAGCATGGTACCGACTTGAAACACTGAGACTCCCTCAGGCAATCGTTGTATAGCCTCCAGCACATGCTGTTCTACCGTCTGAGATAAAGGTTGACCAGTGAGCAAAGGTAATGCAATGCGTGTGAGCCATGTGCACTTTTGTACGTCTTCTGAATTGTCGATATGTAGAGGGGCTGTATGCATGAAAACACATGGAACCGGTGCGTCAGATGGAGAGTTAGCGGTATCAAATTCAAACCAGATGCCAAACACCTTATTATTTAGGATGGATTTCGGTTTAGCCCACTCTGTAACAAAATTTCCAACTCGCTGCCACTCAGGTTGGTTCAGGAATGTTTCTGGTAATTTCCCACTTGTGATGAGATCTAAGAGTGCTTCCCGTTCTCCTTTCTGTGCAGACACTGCAAACAGGTAATCCGCCCGTGCATCAGGAGAATTCAGGCGGGATTCAAACCCGAAGAAACTGGTGACACCTCTACTGAAGTGAGATGCAAGCTTCTTCATTTCTGTAAAGTTCTGAGCAGAGATTAATTCATCTGGGATATTGGATTCTACTGAGGATAAATACTGAACAGCAGTCAAATTTTTCAGAGAAGGTTTTCGAAGTTGTATTGTTTCAGAGATGAATGCGTTTCTATTTCGAAAGTCTCTCATTTCTCCAAATGGGAATGATTCGAAGCCAGTTTCAAACCCGTATTCGTTTATTCCGTTCATTCTATTCGTCCCTCAACTCAAGCAATGCTCCTAGAAAACATAAAGCCCCCCTCCTAAAAAATCCTACAAAATGCGAAAAACACCCTTTTTTGTTTAGGTTTGACGGAATATACATCGGAATCACTGTTTTTCCTAAGTAGTTCAATTGTAACGTTTCGAACACTATCTGATATGGACCGAATAATGAAGACTTGGAATCTGTTACTTCAAAAAAACAGCTAAATGTGCCCACAAAATAACAATTTTGTTATTTAAGGGGCAATATTTATAAGCACGATGAATGATACATAAAACCATGAATATCTACGAGATTCTTGAACAACTGAGGAAAAAGAAAACTCCTGTCTTTACAACGAATGAAATCGCACGGATATCTCATTTAAAAAAATCATGTGCTATTGTTTCCATCAAACGAATGGTTGATAAAGGACTTCTCTTCAGAGTCGCAAAAGGCATCTATGCGTTAGAGCAGGATCCATTCTTGAATGCCTCGTATATTATCCCGAACTCCTACATTTCATTCAACGCTGCACTCTACCTGCATAAGGCAATTGACCAGATACCATCTACCATCCATGTTGTCGTACCTAGACGAGTGAAGAAAAAAGTGGAGGGAGTAACCTTCGTCTCTTTACCAAAGAAAGCGTTCTTCGGATTTGAAGCGATTAAGTATCGCGGGTATTCTCTCTGGGTTGCTGACAAAGAAAAAGCACTTATTGATATCACGTATAAGTATGGCCATCTGCCACAAACTATTGAAAAGATAAATAAGAAAAAGTTGATCCGCTATGCAAAACTGATGGAGTTAAAAATCTCTGAACAGGAGGCGATACGATGATTACAGCCGAAGAAATCATTCGACTGGCAAAAGTGAACAGATTAGAACCATACCAACAGGAGAAACATTATCTGCAGACCGCAACACTTACTGGAGTGTATACTGCTCTGGCTGACGAACTGGTTTTTAAGGGAGGAACAGCATTGTTCTTTTTTTATGGGCTGGATCGATTCTCTGAAGACCTCGACTTTACAAGATTCAAACAATATGACCAAGCCAAATTAAAAACAACACTCTCGGATGTGCTTACAGTTATCCATATTATCCATGAAATGAAAACAAAAAAATCACTCGCAGGAAAAACCTTCAAGGTGAAAGCACAAGGCCCCCTCTACAAAGGACCATTGAGTGAATCGATCATCTCCATAGAAATATCGGAGAGAAATGATGTCGTCCTTCCCCCAGATATAAAAGAGATCGTTCCCGTCTATGATGACCTACGACCATTTACTGTTCCAGTCATGAAAAAAGAAGAGATTCTTGCAGAAAAAGTAAGAGCGATGATGATTCGAGGAAGAGCACGAGATCTCTATGATATATCATTCCTCCTAAAGAAAGAAATTTCATTGGAGTACGACCTTATAAACAAAAAACTCTCTTATTACAAAAAAACATTTGATGTAGAAGAATTTACCCGTCAAGCCACATCGATAAAGAATCTCTGGCAATCAGAACTTCATGGTCTCATACCAAAAATCCCGCTATTTGATGACGTCCTCCACTTTGTACTCAAGCAACTAAAACAATAAATTATTTCTTACAAGAAAAAAATGGCTTGTATGTTTTCTAGTCACGAAATTCAGATAGAAGGCATTGTAGTGAGCAGAAACCCGCCCACTACAATACCACCCCCCAGACAAACAAATTAATATCATTTTTAATATATATCATTTATAGTGCAATCATCCAATCTTTACCATCAGATGAAAAGAATAATGAATCTTCCAACGTATTATAAAACTAGAAATGACAATTATTAATAATAAAAATTTTTCTATTCGATAGAATTACTAAGAACAAAATGAAGGAGGAAAGAAGAATCCATAAAATGTATTTACGATCGATTCTTTTGTATCTTCTCGATTTTGGATTTGTTTTGGAATGCCCTCCGATATAATAAACTCGACGTACTCTATTATACCAGTAACTACTTCCTTATCACCCAGATTCTCTTTATTTTTTATAAGGAGATCATAAATCATCCATGGGTCCTGTAAGACATATATTTTCTCGCTTGATACCTGAGGTCGGTTAATGGTAATTGGTGGTATCTCATTGTGGATAACCCCTTTATCAATTGATACCTGTTCAATAATACCTGCTTGTATCATCTTTCTTAGATGAAAACTGATTGTCGTTGGATGTTTTTCAAGGAATCGACTGATATCTTTCTGTGAACATTGCACAGCAATGAAAAACCATAATATAATGTGAAGTGTTGTTCTTTTTCGAAGACAATTGAGTATCCTTTTTTCTTTTTCACCAATTTCAAGTGAAATAAAATATCGACTGTATTTTCCATCGTCTCTTGAGATGATAAATCCTCTTTTTTCGAGGTAATTTAAATGATATTTTAAAGAAGTAAAAGGGACATTCAATTTTCTTGAGATGTCGCGCATATGTAATCCGGAGTTTTGAGAAATAAACTCATATATTTCTCGCCTTCGTTTAAACTCTAAAATTGTATTTTCCATATCAAATTTTTATATTAATCAAAGATTTATATATTTTTTCTATCAATAATTATTAAATTCTTTTCTAAAAAAAATGTATAAACCGGGAAGTCCATTAACAGTTGGCTACAATGAAGGAATTAGAAAAAACGTACTCTGTATGCCCAATTTGCTTCCAAGAAGGAAAGATCCAGAAGATTAATGCGAGTATTATCGAAGATGACAAAAAAGTGTGGATAACAAAAGTATGTCAAAAACATGGATCTTTTAAGGAAATTTATTTTGGCGATGTAAATTTGTATAAAAGATGGATGAAATTTAAAGTGACTGGGAAACCGGTTTCTTATGTAAAAACGAGTTTATTCAATGATCCTGAACTCTATGCAGAACATACCTCTCAAACAGTGTTAACAAATCTCGTTGTGACCAACCGGTGCAATCTGAAGCATAACCAAGATTTTTTAAACGCTAACACAACAGGTTACGTCTACGAACCTACTTTAGATCAACTCCGAGACTTGATGCAACAAACAAGATCAGAAAAACCCCTGGGTTCGAAATCAATTCAAATAACTGGCGGAGAACCGACACTCCGTGAAGATCTTTTTGAAATTGTTCGAATTGCAAAAAAAATTGGATTTTCACATGTTCAGATTTATACGAACGGGTTGAAGCTCGCTGAAAGTATTGACTACTGTCAGCGTCTGAAAGATGAAAAAGTCGATACAATCTATATGAGTTTTGACGGAGTTACTGAAACGACGAATCCGTTAATAGCACAACATAAAAAAGCTTTAGAAAATCTAAGAAAGGTCAACTTAAATGTGGTTTTAGTGCCAGTTCTCATTGGCAATAAAAATGTCCATGAATCAGGTAAGATAGTCCGTTTTGCTCTTAATAATATCGATGTTGTCAGAGGTATTCATTTCCAACCAATCTGCTTCTGTGGTAACAATATCGAGGTAAAAGACGAACAAAGAGAGAGTCAGCGTGTAGATTATGTTCAAATGATCGATGCTATTGAAAAAGAGTTTTTTGGGATGATATCGCGTGATGATTTTTACCCTGTTTCATTTATCTTCCCGATTTCAAGACTCATTGAAGCGTTCACAAAAGAGCCCCAAGTTGAATTTACTGCTCATCCAGGTTGTGGAGGGTCCACATTCATTTTTATTGAAAATGGAAGACCTCTACCTATAACACGTTTTTTTGATGTAGAAGCCTATATGACATTTTTCAATGAACAAACCAAGAAAAAAGGCCCCCTGAGAAAACTACGTATTGCCTCAGCTTTCATAAAAAACATCGATAACTTTATCGATGTTGAAAAGGTACCACAGGGATTTAATTTAAAACAAATACTGAAGGAAGCAGCGATCGGAGGTAGCCAGTACGCTCTCCGTAAGTTTCATCATCAATGCATATTTATTGGTTCGATGTGGTACCAGGATGCATGGAATCTAAATATTGACCGGCTACAACGTTGTGTCATTCATTGTGCTACATTTGAAGGAATTGTTCCATTTTGTTCATATACTGGTCTTGGTTATGGCGAAAGAATCCAGGAAAAATATTCTATCCCAGTTGAGGAATGGGAGAAAAAAACCGGTCGTAGATTGGAGGATGATCTACGGATACTAGCAAAATAAACTTCTCCAGAGTTTTAATAGAATCATGAAAAAACCAGTTTTTATCTTTTAATTGTTGACTATGAATTTAACATCAATATGAAAATTTTTTCTAATCGTATATTGGAATAATGTATGGTTTATATGCTGGAAACCAATCGAAGTTGATCCAAGGTATATACACCCGTCCTTTTATGAGTTTAGGGCCAAATCCAATCCAAGTATCCCAATAATTTCTGATCCAATGGTTCCGTTCAGAAAAATATTTAAATCTTCCATCAAAATAGGCATGACATGAATTAGTTATGAAGTTATTTTCTTTAGTGATATGAAAGGTAGTGTATGAACAAATAATTCCCACCCCAGAGTTATTTGCGATATTATTTCCGATGATGGTGCTATGCCTAGTAAAAGCTTCATGGATACCATTACTATTATTTTCGATTTTGTTCTCAGAGATAATATTATACCGAGCATCACCGTAAATAATTACCCCTTCAAAATTATTTGAAATAATGTTCTTCGATATAGTGCTATTTGGGCATCCATCGATGAAAATACCATGCTGATTGTTGACGATGATATTATCGGTAATAACTACATAATATGACATATAAGTTATGTGAACTCCAGCGTCAAATTTAAATTCTTCAATTGGTCCACTATGCCGAACAGTGAATCCTTCTAAGGTGACATTATCTGCATTTATTTCTATAACATGACCAATGCCGTTTCCATCGACAATCGTACTGTATTTATTCTCTCCAACTAGTTTGATATCATTCTTTGTTATGATGATATTTTCATAATACGGTGAGGATCTGCTGTAAACAAAAATAGTATCGCCAATGCTTGCATTATCAACAGCATCTTGAATTCTACTATAATTTTCTGGTCCACTCCCCCCGACATATAACGTGTTTCCATCGTAATTTCGAAAGAGCATGGGATCTGATAATTCTTCGAGCCGAGATGTACGAACAGTTGGTGTAAATGCAAGTCCAAAAAATAAGAAAATAATAATACATGTCACTCCGTTTTTCATCCGTAAAATCTCCTATATTTATAGAAGATAATGTCATATAAACCTTTTGAAATTGAACCGCATGATGTTCGGTCATCGTTCAGACGGGATTAAATCTGTATTATCTCCGTTATCGCAGCAATGAGTTAGTTCGACATAGGCTTTTCCACTCACGGAAAAGCCATTGATGGTCCCAGAAACTGTACAGATTCCTTCCCAGAAACAAGCACCTGGAAACAGTTCTTCAAGCAATCGCTGAAGTAATGGATAATTTTCTTTTACTCGCACCACTTGATCTAAAAAAACAGGAGTTACAATAAGATCAATGGATTTCGATGTTTCGGTAATATGCCATTTAGAGGAATAAAAACGGTGATCTATGGTATCATTCCAGGATGCTTGTGGTGTAATCGTATAATCCTCTAAAAGCTCTGAGGATCCATCACTGTTGAGCAAATTTATACCTCCAGTAAATGATTGATCATTCTTCTCCCCTGTTGCACGGTCCCATGTATCGGCAACCATGATCTCTCTATTATCATCAAGTTGTATAGAAAACCATTCATAAGTCAATGCAAGGCCATACGGAGGTTGGTTTTTATCAAAAAAATTACCCCATTGATGATCGATCCACGCATATCCGGTTACCTCTTCGGCAATTCCATGTACCATAATCGATCCTGTCACTGCAAGTTTTGTCAGACTATAATAAAAGGAAAAACCATATCCCCCGAGATCGAGAAAGCCATCACCACCAACAATTAATGGTTGTTTGAGACAATCCATATCAACAGCAAGCTTCATGGGCTTGGAATCTTGTTGAGAATCACCACCGACAACTAAGGTGTACTGGAAGGGAAGAAGATCCTGGCCATTGGTCTTGGTGTACCAATGATCATATTGTAGTAATTCATCTGCGCTCTTCTCGTCATCACCGTTATCATTAACGATGATGGTGGTCTTTTGAATGGTATCTGATTGTTTTGTACTCATTGGAATATTTAGATTCATGGATTTCGTGGTTGTATCCATATATTCAGTCTTCATAGTTATTTCTTGATTTTCAGGAATTGAATTCTTATTTACTATTTCATTACAATTCAGATTGGTATTTTCATTGTTATTTGTGATATATTCGAAACTCAAATCAAGATGGTCGTTACTTGCCGTAAGTGTCCCTATTTGTGCGTTACTGTAGATTTTTTCTGATGCGATATCAGAAATAGAAAAAATCCTGACTTCTTGTTTTTCAAAAACCGTTGAATTGAGTTGGTAGAAAGCAACAAAAACTCCATATTCATGTCCTGAAAGACCTGTGAGATGGAAGTTTGCGTACCACCATTCGATCTTATATTCTTCGTCATGGGATCCTTCATCAGTAGGAAAGATGATATCGGTTCCTGGGGGATGATAGGGGTAGTTTTTCCAGAACATGTCCGGATGTTCATGGTCTACACTTATTTCTGCATGTACTGAAATAGATGGTGCGATCATCACTATAATAATTAAGGGAGAAAGTATTCCTTTTATCCTGTTGTGTGCTGTTCTTCTTTTATTTACCAGTAAGTTCTCCACCTTCATTGTTTCTCACCACGTTTTTATTACCAGATGTTTTGTTTGAATTCATATAAAAATCGTGTTTGACAACTGGTACCAGCTTCCTGTACAGTCGTTATCAAAAAAAGAGTAAGCAACTCGTCAGCGTCTTTCTTATACAGTCTTTGTTTCTCTATAGATTTCCTACTTAGGACCACTGCTACGTTCGGGATAGGAAATATACTTCGGTTTTTTTAAAAAAACTAAAATAGCATTGATAAAAGGTAGGTCACGCCGTGACATTCACCTGGCATTCCGTCCGTATTTCAGGACGCTGACCGGCAGAAATTCGTAACGGTAAACACAAAAACAGCTCATCTTCCACAAACACGAGTCCGTTTTGCTCAAAGCTTTGTAACATCGCAATTAATTCAAACTCGGGTACATTTGCAAACCTCTGCTGCAGTTGCTGCAACGACACCATATCCACACATGCCAGAAACACCGCGCGTTCCAACTCATTTAACACAAAAATCCTGATATTCTGCCAATCACGCTTGTCATAGATTTTAATGAAACTCCCGCCGTCAACAAAATAAAACACCAACCGATCAATCGTGGTTTGCCGAATATTGCTCTCAAGCTCGAATGTTTCCCGTTCTTTCTTCCATTCTTCTACTAGCGACTCCCACGGCTGGCCTCTAGATGGGGTCTTTCGTTTGAAATCGTACACAAAAGCAAATCCTTTCTCCAAAAACTCTAAGGGATACATGATCAGATCGATTGCTGCATGTTCCAATCGTTCAATGTTGAACTGTTCTGGGTGACGCTGAATGAGGCTTCCATGCATCACTCGAAGTTCACAGAGCTGGGGGACATCAAGATACCCTTTCAACATTTGAACAATCTTTTTCGTCTCATCAAAATCCACTGTTTCTTCATTCGGGTATCTCACCATGAGATTATAGTTATTTTTTATTCCGTTTTCTTTACAAAACTTAAGGACAGCGATATTATCAATCACCCGCACGCCCTTGTTCATCTTCCGCAGATAATTATGGCTAAACGACTCAATTCCGGTTTGAATCGTGATAAACCCTGCTTCTTTCATCAACGTATAATCATCACTGGTCAACTGCCCTGCACGAGCCTCTACAAAAAACGAAAAATCCCTGCCGAGCTGTTTTAATTTTTCAAACAAAGTCCGGTACTCTGTCTTCGGAAGCGTGTTTCCAATGAGTTGGAAATCCATCATATGGTACCGTTCGGATAGAAACTGGATTTCCTGAATAATCCGATCTACACTTTTTTCCCGATAGCATTGATGCTGGATATTGAGATTACAAAACGTACACCGATTCCACCAACACCCCCGCGAAATCTCCACCGGCAGCCGCCCGTAATACTGATAATACTGCTGAATATCTACAGATGTTGAAGCAAGATCCTGATAAAACTGGTCGTAGGAAGGAATTGGTACGGTATTGAGATCAACAACCACATCCGACTTATTCCAGAGTACCTCGTCTCCCATCCTGTACATTAACCGAGGAATTGACTTGTAATTCTCATAATCAGAGGCAAGAAGAAACAAAGCATCTTCCCCGTCACCAGAGACGATAAAATCAACATACTCAAACGTCCTCAGGACGTTCATCCCAAGCGTATCAACGGTTCTGCTGCCGCCAAAAACAATTTTTTTCTCAGGAGCAAGTTCCTTGATTTTCTTTGCAACCGCAAGCGACGGAAGCAGTTGTCCGTAATTTAATGTAAAACCTATGAGATCAAAGGATCGCCAGTCAACATGATCAAGAATCCACTGATACAACACATCGGTCCGGTGAACATACTCATCAAACGAAAACTGTGGTACCTGAGAATTTTGCACGGAATGTTGATTAAAGAACTCCCGAAACCGGTCCTCGTAGTTTTTCCAATGCTCAGGAAACGCATACTTAGAAAATACCATCTGAGCGGTGTACGAGTCGTTCGGAGGATAGATCAAATAATGATAGTTCTGCAGCCCATACAACTCCGCTGCTTTGAGATAAAGATGGCGTGTCTCTATCGTTATTCCTCTTTCGCGACAATACCCCTCTAACACCGGAAGCTGGATAGACGGTATCGTAATTCCCGCAAACGGCATAGCTACAAGTAACACAGTTTTTTTCTCGTCGTGCATCGCCATATCCAAATATTTTAATAACAAATCATTCTTATATATTTAACTGGCATGACCAAATTAGATTTGAAGGACAGAAAAATATTATTCGAACTTGATTTAAACTGTAGACAATCGAATACACAGATAGGGAAACAGGTTGGTCTCAAGAAAGATGTAGTGTCCTATAGAATCAAGGGAATGCAAGAGGAAGGAATTATAACAAATTTTTGGACAGCAATCAATACATTTAAACTAGGATATCAAGTCTATAGAATTTATATTAATTTTCAATATGTTAGCTCACAAACTAAAGAAAAGATTATTCAGCATTTTATTAACTATAGAAATGTATGGGCTGTTATCTCTCTGAAAGCAGAAATTGATTTTGATGTTGTTGTATGGGTGAAAGATATTTACGAATTTTATCAGTTCTGGAATAAGACCCTTGATGAATTCGAGGATTATTTCGCGAAGTACACCCTTTCTGTCTACGTTGAAGCGTTCAACTATAAAAAATCGTATTTGCTGCCAGATGAATCCAAACAAGGAGATAGACTGTTGTATAGGACAACCTGCAGTGGAAAACCAGTAGAAATCGATGAAATTGATTATAAATTATTAGATGAACTCGCTATTAACGCTCGAATACCGCTGATGGACCTTGCAGAAAAACTCAAATGTTCGTCACAAACCGTGAATTATCGGTTAAAGAACTTGATACACAACGGTGTGATTAATGCGTTTCGAGTGAATGTCGATTTATCAAAAATGGGGCTTCAACATTATAAATTAGAGATCTATTTAAAGGATCATAAGCAGAGAAATGCTATTTGGAGTTATTTGAAGGAAAAGCCGTATTGTGATACACTGAATGTCGCTATCGGTTGGAGTGATTTAGAGTTTGAAGTAATAGTAGAAAACGTACAAAGATTAGGGCAGGTCATGGAAGAGATTGATGCGAAATTTCCTAATACTATTAAAAAACAAGGTTTTTGGATTTTTGATAAAGTTCATAAAGAACGATGGCTACCTGAATTTTAACTTGTTGACTTGTTTTGATAATGTCATAGAATATTTTTTTTGTAAGAAAAATGCATAGAATGCAAATCTTGGCATTCACATTATATTGAAAAAAATTAGTTGTAGCACCAGTTCTTTTCTTGCCTCTGCCCCTAGTTGTATTTTTTTTTTTTATTGATTCGCTTCCATATCTTATAAGGGGCAAATGCGTGGGCAAATACTTGATGCTACTGCACCAGCTATAATCCCGATCACTATTATTTCCATATTTTTCTCACCATCCTTCATTGATATATATTATCATGATATACTTTGTCGTCCATAGTATATAAACCTTTCATGACAAAATGTCAAAATGAAACTAAAAAATATCAGGAGGAATTCTCCTAAAAAACAAACGACATATCGATCTCAGCCCTTTTTTGCCAATCCGAAACCACAACAACTGGGCATCTAGCGAAACGAATCAATACAAAGGTCAACACCAGTAATGTATTGAAGATAAAGATTACTCGGAGCGGTAAACGTAATCAAAAACACAGTCCGTGTCTTAAGCACTGCCACCTGTTTAATCCGCTGAGCAGTACCATCCTGTTCATACGAATAGACAATCTCATATGCATTCGCCCCATCCATTGCTCTCCACTCCCGGTACACAATCGTATAATTCATTCCGCTTTCAGAGAGGTTCTCTGCTACCTCATCAGCAAATGTACTCAACGCGCGACCTTCGCTCAAAGAAAACGGTGGTGTAATCCGTAACGATACATTCGAGTAATTAAAAGGACTAAACCGCACTGCAACATCTGAAGATTCGTTTTCAACACCATGCCATCCTACTGGAGGATTCAACGAAAACCCATACCCTGTATTCATATATGATCGCTTCGAGACCTGTTCAGTACACCCAGCTACTAGAACAAAAACAACCAGCAACACACCAAGAATAAAACCTTGTTTTATCATTCTCTTAATAAAAGAAAACCATCATCAGCTATAAAAGAAATACGTCTACAAAAAACAGAACAGAAAGGATGTTTAGTTGATACGATCAGGATGTTCCCAGTAATTCAGGAAACGATCCCGCTGAAAAGCATGCTCGGTACGGATCCGATGCAGCGACGCGGCATCCTCGTAAAGCTTGTTAATCTCATTCTTTTTTGTGTTCATCATTATGACACCCTATTACCTATTCTGTTCCTTTTCTTTAAAACGTCTTATTGTACACGCAGTACCCAGGTTCTTTACGCCTGTTACCGGAAAAAAGAAAACTAGCATGATACGTCATAAGGGTTAATTGCAGAATGCTCATCAATCAAAACCCTAAAATCCCCTATTTAATTCTTGTTGTACAATTAGTACCGATTTTTTTCTTCCTCTCCTGATGACAAAAAAAACAAAACGGAAAAAAACCAAGAAAAACAGCTCCGTCTTATGAACGTCGATAGAGCGATTGCCCGAGAGAATCCATCGCAACAACAAGCGGACCAAACTCTTTTACCTCAAGGATCCAGACTGCCTCAGGCATCCCAAGCTCTTCGAGCCAATACACCTGGGAAACACCAGTGATTTTCTCTGCGGCGAGCACTCCTGCTCCCCCGGGGAACGCGGCGTACACCGACCCGGTTTTCTTCAATGCCTTGGTGGTCCGCTCCCCCATACCGCCCTTCCCAATAATCAGATGAATACCGAAACGATCTAGGAGGATGTCTTCAAATTCTTCCATGCGACTACTGGTCGTCGGACCAGCAGACACCGCAATCCATCGCCCGTTTTCTTTCTTCATCAACGGCCCGCAATGATACAACGCCATAGCGGACGGGTCAAACGGAAGATCCTTTGGTTTCATCCCCCGCATCTTTACATGCGCGCTATCGCGTGCAGTAAAAACACTCCCTGTGACATATAAGACATCATTGACCCGTAATTTTTTTATATCCTCCAGAGGAATCGGAAGACTCACATGATACTCCATGCTATTTCACCTCCCAACTCCCATCCTTATGAACAACCATATGTGCCCGGCGATCAGCCCAGCATTGAATCACCACACCAACTGGAAGACTCGCAGGATGACGATGCGCAACCTCCACATGAACATCAAGTGCAGTGACCTTCCCACCCAGGCCCATCGGACCAATACCGGTCTTATTAATCAGATCCAATAACTGCTCTTCCAGGGTAGCAATGAGTCTCTCAGAATGACGGGTGCCAACCGGACGTAGCAACGCCCGTTTCCCTAGGTTCATCGCTAGATCAGCACTCCCACCAACACCGACACCAACCACAATCGGCGGACAGGGACGCCCACCAGCTTTTTTCACGGTCTCAATGACAAACTGTTTGACTCCCTCAAGTCCAGCACTCGGAGAAAGCATCCCTAGCGCACTCATATTCTCACTGCCGCTGCCTTTCGGCAACGCCACGATATGAACACTTTCACCAGGCTCGAAATCCCACAGGATATGTGGCATATACGACCCGAGATTATCACCGTGATTTGTACTAGTCATCGGATCAACCGTGTTCGGACGAAGAGGGATTTCCAAGGTAGCCCGCGCAACCGCATGCTCAATAACCTCTTTAAGTATCCCAATCGCAGGAAAATCAGTGCCCACCTGCACAAAAAACGTTAGAATACCGGTATCTTGGCACATTGGGCATCGTTTCTTCTTGGCTAGCTCCACATTTGCAAGCATTGCTTCCAGTTGTACTTTTGCAGCCCTACCCTCCACCAGATACGCCCGTTTCATGGCAGCGATGACATCTGAGGGGATCTCCGTTTCAGCTTTTAAAATCAACCGCAGAAGGCCATTCTCAAGATTTTTTGGATCCATGATAACTCAACAGAACCATATCACATTGAACGAATAAGGTTTTTCCATACAAAAAAAAGAAAAAATAAAAAAAGAAGAAAGCGGGTTTACCGCCCCTTTCCAATCTCATCAACTGATTCAGGGTTTGCGAGAGTCGAAGTATCCCCGACTTCTTGCCCGAGTGCTTTTGCTCGGATAACACGTCGCATAATCTTTCCACTTCTAGTTTTTGGGACATCAGAGACAAACCAGATCTCATCAGGTCGGGCTAGTTTTCCCATCTCTTTTGCCACGTGATCCCGGAGTATTTTCTTCAGATCCTCGGTTGCTTCTATGCCTTTCTTCAGAACAACATACGAGGTGATAGATTCTCCTTTTTCCTCATGTGGTTTACCAATGACTGCGGCTTCTGCAACCATCGGATGACTGACAAGAGCGGACTCGACTTCGGAGTTACCGATTCGGTGACCAGAAATCTTGAGCACATCATCTGCTCGTCCCTGGATCCAGAAGTATCCATCGCTATCTCTGCGAGTGACATCACCAGCGAGGTAGATGCCTTTGTATTTTCCCCAGTAGGTTTCTTTGTATCGCTCAGGGTTTTTATGGATGCCTTGGAGCATACCAGGCCATGGATGGAGTAACACCAGATTTCCACCACCGTTTACAACCGGTTGACCTTGCTCGTTGTATACATCGGCAGCCATCCCGGGTAACGCTTTTGTTGCAGAACCTGGTTTCAAGGGTGTAATCGGTAATGGTGAGATGACGAAATGCCCGGTTTCGGTTTGCCACCAGGTGTCCATAATCTGGCAGCGTTCACCACCGATATTTTTGTAGTACCACATCCAAGCTTCTGGGTTGATCGGTTCTCCGACCGATCCGAGTAATCGCAGGCTGCTGAGGTCGTGTTTCTTCGGCCAGTCCTCACCGTGTCTCATGAACAACCGAACACTAGTTGGTGACGTGTAAAATACGCTCACACCGCATCGTTCAATGATATCCCACCAGCGGTCAGGTTGTGGCCAGTCAGGCGCGCCTTCATAGATTATTGAGGTTGCACCAAGGATCAGCGGTGCGTACGCAATGTAGGAGTGACCAGTGACCCAGCCGATATCAGCAGCGCACCAGTAGACGTCCTCGTCTTTAATGTCAAAGACCCATTTTAGGGTGAGAGCGGTACCAACAGCGTATCCTGCATGAGCATGGATAATTCCTTTCGGTTTCCCAGTCGTACCAGAGGTGTAAAGGAAGTATAACGGGTCGTTTGCATCAAGTTTCTCTGTCTCACATTCACGAGGCATATCTTTGGTGATTTCATGCCACCAGAAGTCTTTGCTTTGGTTCCAGTTGACTTGATCCCCGGTTCTCTTGTAGACAATGACGTGTTTCACACTGGGTGCTTCCTTGACTGCTTCATCAGTCTGGTTCTTCAAAGGAACTTTTTTACCACGTCGCCAGAAACTATCACAGGTAATCACTGCTTTTGCGTCACAATCGTTCATCCGGTCACGGAATGCAGCTGCACTGAAACCAGAAAACACCACGGAGTGAATCGCGCCGATCTTTGCACAGGCAAGCATCGCAATCGGTAATTCAGGGATCATCGGAAGATAGATACCAACACGATCTGCTTTCTTAATCCCCATTTTTCGTAATGCATTTGCAAGTTTGTTTACTTCGATGTATAAATCATTATAGGTGAGTTTGCGTACATCTCCTGGTTCTCCTTCAAAAATAAAGGCGACCTTGTTTTTCCGCCAGGTTTTCACATGCTTGT
>Ga0315274_10006164_pt1 | contig 17482 bp, 17 predicted proteins | sample YL17G02_20_MG_FD_203700 | JGI IMG/M metagenome (GOLD analysis project Ga0315274, IMG submission 203700) | Sediment microbial communities from Yellowstone Lake, YNP, Wyoming, USA - YL17G02_20 | ecosystem: Environmental > Aquatic > Freshwater > Lake > Sediment | place: USA: Wyoming | collected...
CAGGAGCCTCCAGCGCATCGCACTTGCCGCGGCGGAGTCAGGCACGACCACGAGCGCCCTTCGCCCCGCGGCGCGTGCCCCGAGGAAGAGGTCGACCACCCGCGACGTCTTGCCCGAACGCGCGGGCCCGAGCACCACGGTTATGAGCCTCTTGGCAGTCTCCCCCATCAAATCACCGGGTCATTACGAGAACAGCAAAACCAACAGCCCAAGCGTCACAAGGTATCCCGTGAAATACCGCAGTTTCTGCGAGGCAAGCGCGCTGACCAGGCCTGCCAGCGCCGCGTAGCCCGCCACAAAGGCCATCGAGATACCGACGGCCGCGGCTCCCGGCGCCATGTTTACGGCGCCTTCCCGAAGTTCAAGAAGATTCGCGGCGACGAGAGCTGGAACGGCCATGAGAAACGAAAACCGGGCGGCATCATTCCGCTCGAAGCCCCTCTCGACGGCGGCGAAAACCGTAAGCCCGGAACGCGAAAGCCCGGGCATTGCCGCAAGCCCCTGGAAAATCCCGACGGTAATCGCGTCGCGGAACGTCCCTTGCCCCAAACCCTTCCCCCCGAGCGGGAAGCGGTCGCAGAAATACATCAGGACCCCTGTGAGCACAAAACACGCGCCCACGATCTTGACGTGCCCCGGCGCCGCAGCGTACTCGGCAAGGGGCTTGAGGCCAAGCCCGATGATGCCGGTCGGAATGCTGCCAACGACAATCAGGAGCGCCAGGCGGGCATCGGGGTCAGTCTGGAGGTACGCCCGGAACTCCCGCCGGCTAAAGGCAGCGCCGCCGGCGGCCCGGGCAAGATTCCATGTGCCCTTGAGCACCTTCAGGACGTCACGCCTGTAGTATACGAGTATCGAAAGCAGCGTCCCAAAATGGAGCAGGACCATAAGGGACAGTTTCCCGGCCCCGAAGATCGCCAGGTGCCCGCTTGAGGAAACCGGCAGGAATTCGGTCACACCCTGCACCAATCCAAGAAGGGCGGCTTCGAGGATTGTCAAGAATCGCTCCTCTCTACGTGCCTATGAAGATCGCACCGAGACGCACGGCAACGCCGGCCAGGAGGCCCGCGGCGAGGTCGTCCGCGATTATCCCCCGCCAGCCGCCAAGGCGCTCGATGCGGCGGATGCCGAACGGCTTTGCGATGTCAAGGAGCCGGAAAACGACAAACCCGACCGCCATAAGTATCCAGTTTGCCGTTCCGCCGACAAGAAAGGCCAGCCACATACCGGCGAACTCGTCGAGGACGGCCGGCTTCGGGTCGTCGGAACCGAATACTTCGCGGGCCCGGCTCAGGGCGAAGATCGAGACGAGGAAGATCCCGAGAAAGAGCATCCATCCTTTCCCTGCGACGGGACGCCCGGCAAGGACGAAAACCGCCGCGGACGCAACGCTGGCGTACGTCCCCGGCGCACCGGGTATGTGACCGATGTAGAAGCAGGTCGCAAGGAATTCCCTAAGTCTGTTCACTTCCGACAAGCCTTCTATAGTTGGCAAAGTACGCGACCGCTGAGAGTATCGTGTTTACCGCGCTCAGGTACACGAGAACATCCATCGTGAGGCGCGCCCAGGAAACGCCCTCGAAGCGGGCCCGGTAGAGGATTACCGCGGCGCACGCGACAAACTGCGTAGCGAACTTCGTCTTGCCGAAGATCGTGGCCTGGAAGCGCAGGCCCCGCGTGTCGGCAAGATTCCTCATGCCTCCAACGACAAACTCGCGCACGACAACCACGAGGGCGACCCACAAGGGGACCAGGTGCCAGTCGATGAATATGAGGTAACACCCGCAGATGAGGATGCGGTCTACGAACGCATCGGCGACCCGCCCGAATTCGGTGATTGAATTCGTGCGCCGCGCGACGAGCCCGTCGAATACGTCGGTTACGCCCGCCGCCAGGAGCACCGCAAAGGGGACAAAAAGCCATGGCCCGGCCGGCAGCGCCTGCAGCAACACGAAGATGGCCAGCGAAAGGACCAGGCGGCTCAGTGTGAGGATATTCGCGTTTGTCACTGCGATACCCCGGCCAACAGGTCGTAGCCTTCCACCCCTGTGATTTCGAGCGTCACTATGTCTCCCGCCGTAGCCGTCCCCCGAATGAAAACGGTTCCGTCAACTTCGGGCGCGTCGCCGTAGGTGCGCCCCGCAAGCGGGAAGTCGTCGCGCCCGCTCGGACCGTCGATTATGCCGGGAACCCCGCGTCCCACAAGGGACTGGTTGAAGGCAAAGGCGATTTCCGCCTGGGTCTTCATGATGACATCAAGGCGGCGCTCTTTCTCCCTGCGGGAAACCTGGTTTTCCGACGCCCCGGCGCGCGTGCCCTCCTCGCGGCTGTAAGAGAACGCCCCCAAGCGCTCGAAGCGGGTGTGGGCGACGAAATCGAGGAGTTCCTCGAACTCGGCCTTCGTTTCCGAAGGGTAGCCGACGATGAAGGCCGTTCGAATGTACGCCCCCGGCACGCGTGCCCGGATGCGTCCTATGAGCGACTCGATGCCGGCGTGGGTGACCTTGCGACCCATTGCGGAAAGGACCCGGTCATTTACATGCTGGAGCGGCAGGTCAATGTAAGGCACGAACGGGAAACCGCTTCCCAGCGCGTCAATCACATCGTCCGCCAGGTGCGCCGGGTGCGCATAGAGGAGGCGCACCCAGCCGCGGGGATTGAGGCGCCGGAGTTCGTAAAGAAGTTCCGCCAGGCGGTACTTCCCGTAGAGGTCGATGCCGTAAGCGGTCGTGTCCTGGGCGATGACGTTGAGTTCCACGGCGCCATCGGACAGCAATTCCCGGGCGTCGGCCAGGACGCGCTCAAACGGACGCGAACACAGAGGTCCGCGAATAGCCGGGATGGCGCAATAGGCGCAGCGGTTGTCGCACCCTTCGGCAATCCGAAGGTATGCCGTATGCCGCGGCGTAAGGCGCAGGCGCTGCCGGTCGTCATCCTCGCCGTATGCAACACATGGCGGCGCCGCGCCGAGTTTCCTTGCGATTCTGCGGGCGTTCTCCCGGGTGAGGATGCCGGTAAGAAAATCGATGCCGCCCAATTCGGCACGCAGCCGGTCGCCGTAGCGCTGTGAGAGGCAGCCCGCAACGGCGATCTTGAGGGAGGGGTTCTGCTGTTTGAGTGACGCGGCCTGCCGGATGGCGTCTTTCGATTCTTCCTTCGCGTCGGAGATGAATCCGCAGGTGTTTATGAGCACCCAGTCGGCTTCGGCCGGGTCGTCCACAAGCGCGACGTGCTCCGTGAGGATTTCGCCGAGCGCACGCTCGGTGTCGACGAGGTTCTTCGGGCAGCCAAGCGATATGACGGCAAGGCGGACGATTCTGCCGCGACCCATCTCAACGGGACCGTCCCTTTAGTTCCTTCTGCATCTCATCCCACTGCTCGAGGGTAAAGAGCACCTCGCGCGCCTGGGAGCCTTTGTAGGGTCCCAGTATTCCGCGCTCCGCCATGAAGTCGATAAGGCGCGCCGCGCGGCCGTAGCCGATCTCGAGGCGCCGCTGCAAGAGCGAAACGCTGCCGCGCTGGTTCTCGATGACTATCACGACGGCCTGATCATAGAGCGGATCGTCTCCGCCCGGCTCGCCGCCGGCGGCAAAGTCCATCGCCTCAGCGGCGGCCTCGGACTTTTTCCAACTGACGAGTTCTTCGTCGTAATCGGGGCGAGTCTGCTCCTTCACGTAGTCGACGATGCGCCGGATTTCCTCGTCGGACACGAAGGTGCCCTGCGCGCGGACCAGTTTTGCGGTGGCCGGAGGCAGGAAAAGCATGTCGCCGCGGCCCAGGAGTTTCTCGGCGCCGTTCTGGTCGAGGATGGTACGGCTGTCGATCTTGCTCGAGACCTTGAACGAGAGCCGGGCCGGCAGGTTCGATTTGATGAGCCCCGTAATGACGTCGACCGACGGCCGCTGGGTTGCCAGCACCAGGTGAATGCCCACGGCGCGCGATTTCTGGGCGAGCCGCGTGATGGACGTTTCTATTTCCTTGGCGGCCACCATCATGAGGTCCGCCAGTTCGTCGATGACGATGATGATGTAAGGCATCTTTTCCGGGATCTCTATCTGCGCGTCAAGTGGCACGCCCAGGCGTTCGCGAAGGCCCTTTGAGCCCAGTTTGTTGTACCGCGTGATGTGGCGGACGTTAGCGGCCGAAAGATAGTCGTAACGGCTGTCCATCTGGACGCAGGCCCATTCCAGGATCGTGGCGGCCTTCTTCATGTCCGTCACCACCGGACAGATCAGGTGCGGCATGTCCTTGTACACCGACAATTCCACCATCTTCGGGTCGACCAGGAGGAACTTCACGTCGTCCGGATGACGGGTCATGAGCACGGAGAGGATGACGGAGTTGATGCAGACCGATTTGCCCGCGCCGGTCGCGCCCGCTATCAGGAGGTGCGGGAGTTCGGTAAGGTCGCTCACGACCCCCTGCCCCTGGGCGTCCCTGCCGAGGTAAACGGGGATTATCCCCGACTTGTCGGAGGGGTGCTCCGCAAGGAGGTTCCGCAGGCGCACAATCGCAGTTTTTATGTTCGGCACCTCAACGCCGACCGAATCCCGGCCGGGTATGGGCGCTACGATCCTGACGCTCGGCGCCTTGAGCGCCATCGCTATATCGTCGCTCAGGGAAACAACGCGGTTCACCTTGATGCCGGGGGCCAGTTCCAGTTCATACTGCGTTATAACGGGGCCCGTCTCAATCCCCACTACTCTAACGGAAACTCCGAATTCCGCGAGCGTATCCTCGAGGACCTTGGCCTTTTCCTGAATATACTCGTCCTCTGCGGTGCTGTCCGGAGGCATTTCGACGTCAAGAAGCGTGGCCGCGGGAAAGACGTAGTCGGCGGCTTTCCTGTGCTCCTCTACGGGCCGGGGAGGTTTGGCCGGCGCGGGTGCCGGAGGCTTGGTCTGAACAGGCAGCGGTTTCGGCCCGCCGGCCGGCGCTTTCTCCGGCGCGACGGCCGCTGCCGCCGCGGGAACAGCCCCCGCCGGCTCGGCCTGCGCGGCGACCGGGGATGGGGCCGCCGGCGCGCCGGCTGCGGGCTTGCGCTCTTCACCGGCCGCAGCCGGCACAGGCCGCTTAATCGGGACCGGAACCGGCCGGGCTTCGTCTTCGGAGAGGCGGCGCGCCGGTTCGGGCCTGACCGCGGCCTTTTTCTTACGAGCCGAAATGGTGATGAACAACTTCGCAATCGCGGCGCGCGCGGCCCTGGCAAGCGCCAGCCCCGCCCGGCCTATCGGCGCAACGACCATGAAATCGGTGGCCAGGAGCAGACTCAGCGTCGTAATCAGCAGCACCAGCAGAAACGCGCCGATGTCGCCGAAATGCTCGGTCGCGAGGCTCGAGATCCCGCTTCCAACCACCGACGAGAAATACCTCCCCATCCCGACGTGCGCCGTCAGCGTACTGATGGAAAGCACCAGCGCTATCGAACCCAGAATCTTGAGGTACGCGTCCAGGAGTTTCTGCTTCGAAGTGATCAGAAGGTAGACCCAGAAGGCCAGCAGGGCAACCGTGAAGTACGCTGCGGGGATGCCGATGGAGTACACCAGGTATCCGCTGAAGCGGGCGCCGGCGACGCCGCACCAATTGGCCACGCCGCCGTCGCTCTTGTAGTCCCCGCCGCCCGGGTCGGTGCCGTGATAGGAAACCACGCTCAGGGCGGCAAACACGCACGATGCCGCCAAGACGCAGCCTGAAACGATTCGAATCTTCTTGCCTTTGTCCATAGATTACCGTCTCGGTTAAAAGGATCCTTCTCCCGCAAAAAGGCGCTCAACAACGTTGAGGATTTCCGCCGCCACGAGAGTTTTCGCGACGACGCCCAGCGGGCGCGTTTGACCGCCGGGAAACACGAAGGCAAACTCGGCCCTATCGGCGCCGAAAGATGCGGGCGTGTTCAGGACCAGAAGATCCAGCGCCTTCGCCCCAACCTTTTTTCGGGCATTCTCTATCGCATTCTTAACCTCGACGGCGAATCCTACAAAAATCTTGTCATTCTTAAGGGGCGCGACGGACTCCAAAACGTCGCGAGTAGCGACTAATTCCAGCGTAAGAGGCGCCCCTTTCTTGTGTTTGCCGCTAATTCTCTCACTCGGGCGGTAATCGCCCACCGCAGCGGCCATTACGAGGCAGTCGGCTTCAGGCAGCGCCGCCCTGAGAAGCGCGTAGAGTTCTTCTGCGGACTCAAAACGGGAAACGTCAACGCCCGCAAGCGGTTCAAGACACACCGGCCCGGTCAGGAGACTAACCTTATGCCGCCGGCGCACGGCCTCGGCGGCGACAGCGTACCCCATTCTTCCCGATGATGGGTTGGAGATGAAACGGACGTCGTCGATGTATTCCCTTGTGGGACCGGCAGTTACGACTATACGCACGGGGGTACCCTTAAGGCCCCTTCCTGGTCCTATTCAAACATTCGTTTCATCGCGGCGATTATTTCGTCGACATCGGACATCCTGCCGATGCCAATCGAGCCGTCGGCCAATGCGCCCTCGGCGGGGCCGACGAACTGGTAGCCCCATTCGACGAGGGTCTTGACGTTGCGCTGAACCGCGGGACTCCGGAACATTCCGCTATTCATGGCCGGCGCGAAGAGCACCGGGCATTTCACCGTCATCAGCAGACAGGACAGCGCGTCATCGGCTATTCCGCAGGCTGCCTTGGCCAGGATATTGGCCGTCGCCGGGGCAACGACGACGCAGTCGGCTTTCTTTGCGAGCGCGACGTGCTCGGCGTCGAAGGAGTCTGCGGCGCCCCACATGTCCGTGATGACGCGGTTGCGCGTCACGGTCTGGAAGGTCAGCGGCGTAACGAACTTTGCAGCATTCGCCGTCATCACGGTCGTTACCGCGGCGCCCCCGGAGACAAGTTCTCGCGCGAGGGCGACCGCCTTGTAGGCGGCGATTGATCCGGTCACGCCGAGAATGACGCATTTGGCCCTGTTACTTTTCTTCATCCTCGTCTTCGTCCTTCTTGCGGATTTCTCTCTTCTGACGGGCCTCCAGTTCCTCGCGGGCCTTCATCTCCTCGCGGGCCTCGTCGGACCTGTCCGCCATCAGGATCGCGGCGGCCGCGGCGATAGCGTCGGATTCGGGGATCAGTTCAATCTTGCCTTCGACGACCTCGGTCAGCAGTATGTCAAGCGGGTCGTTCGAATCCACTTCGACCAGGGGCCTCGCGCCGAACAGGAGTTCCTTGTAGCGTTTCTCGAGAAGCGAAGCCAACTTGAAACGCCCGCCGACTTTGCCGATGATCTCATCCTCGTCGTATTTTCGCGCCATAACTATGTTCAGACCTCCATTATGGACCTTACCTTGGCGACGGCCTTCTCAAGGTCGTCGTTGACAACCTGGAAATCATACCCGGGCGCGCACTCCATCTCGCGCAGGGCAAGCGCGAGCCTGTCGCGAATGGACTCCTGGGTCTGTGCGCCCCTTTTCTTCATCCTCTCCGCAAGGGCCTCCATGCCGGGCGGCTCGATGAAAATGAGCGTGGCCTCGGGAAACCTCTTTTTCACCTGGGCCGCGCCCTGCACGTCGATGGCCATGACCGCGGTCCCGCCCTTCGAGAGGGCCGCCTCAAGCGGCGCTTTCGGCGTCCCGTAGAGATTGCCGGCAACGGTCGCGTGCTCCACAAAACCCCCGGCGGCAAGCATCTCCTGGAATTCGCCGGACGACACGAACCGGTAGTCTTTCCCGTCCACCTCGCCCGCACGCGGCCGGCGGGTGGTCACGCTCACGGAGCAGAACACGCCCGGCAGGCCTTTCAGGCGCGAGATAATCGTCGACTTGCCCACGCCTCCCGGCCCGCTGAGCACGAACACCCTTCCGCCGGCGCCCCTGGCATCCCTCATTCGAGATTGGCCGCTTGCTCGCGGATCCTTTCGACCTCGCCCTTGGCGTCCACCACCAACCGCGAAATCTCCGTGTCGTTGGCCTTCGAACCTATCGTGTTGACCTCGCGCTGCAGCTCCTGCGCGACAAACTCCAGTTTCCTGCCGACCTCGTCGTTCCCGTCGAGCGCCTCAAGGACCTGATCGAGGTGGCTCCCGATGCGCGCCAATTCCTCTGAAATGTCGCTCCTGTCGGCGAAAATACTGACTTCCCTCAACAGGTCCTCGCGCGCGATGTCTACGCCCGACCCGGTGAGAAGTTCCTTGACCCGCGCGAGAAGCCTGTCCCTGTAATCGACCACTACCGCGGGAGCACGGCGGGCGACCCTGGCGGCTATCTCTCCCAGCACGCCCGCGCGTTTGCGTATGTCCTCTGCGAGCGCCTGCCCCTCCCTGACGCGCATTTTCGCCAGGTCCGACAGCGCCGCGTCAACCACTTCCATTACCACGGGGCGCAGCTGGTCGACGATATCGCTGTCCTGGCCCTTCGCCGACACGACCCCCGGCAGCAGCAGGTAGTCCGACGCCTGCACGTGGCCCTGGATTCCCATCTCGCTTGAAAGCAACGCCGCGAATTCACGGTACTTGCGGACAACTTCCGGATCGAGTTTGTAGCCCTCCGCGGGAGACAGGTCCGTTATCGTCACCCAGACGTCCACCGCTCCCCGCGAGAGCCTGCCCCGGAGGAAATCCTCGATCTCGGCTTCGAGAATCGAGATGGTGGCCGGCGCATGGATTCGGACCTTGAGGTAGCGGTTGTTGAGGCTGCGCACCTCAAGTTCAATGGCGTACCGCCCCCCGGAATGCTGCGCTCTGCCGAAACCCGTCATGGACCTCGCCATCAGTCTTGAGCCTCCACGCGCGAACGAGATTCCGCAAACTCTTCAACCTGAACGAACCGGCGCATCTGCATCTTCGCAAGACCGCTACTGAGTCTGCCCTGCCGGCGCGCCCTGCGCGGGCGCAGACGGCTGCGTGGCGGTCGCTGCCGGCGGCGTTTCAGATGCGGCCGGCGGCGCGCTCCCCGAAGGTGCCCCTGTCGAAGCGGGCGTTCCCGGAGGAACGGCCGGCGCCTCGGCAGGGCCGCCAGCGGTCGTTGCGGGCGTCCCCGGAGCCGCCGGGCCAGTCGGCGCAAGCGGAGCGGACGCAGGTTCCTGGATCGAGGGCGCGGCCACCTGTTCGCTTCTCAGCCTGTAGCCAAGCACGAGCGTCGCAGCGAAGAAGAGGATGCCGAGGATTGCCGTCGCCCACATGACCACGTCGGCGGTCTTGGCGCCGAAGGGACTGGCGCCCGCGCCGCCGAGGACTCCCGCCAATCCGCCTCCCTTGGGCTCCTGGATGAGGACTACGACGATCAGAAGCACGCAGATGATGACGAACAGCGCCGCAACAATCGTGACTAACAAAGCCTTTTCCTCCCAACTGGTTTCAACGGCAGGCCTTCGCGGCCTCGGAAATTATCGCTGTAAACGAATCAGCCTTAAGGCTGGCGCCGCCGACAAGCGCGCCGTTCACTTCAGGCCGGCTCATCAGTTCAAAGGCGTTCTCGGGCTTGACGCTGCCGCCGTACTGAATTCTCACCGCCGCGGCTGTGTCTGCACCGCAACTTTTCCTGAGCAGCCCCCTGATAAACGCATGTACTTCATTTGCCTGGTCGGGCGTCGCGTTCTTCCCGGTGCCTATGGCCCACACCGGCTCGTATGCGATGACGGTGTCGCGAACCTGCGCGTCCGAAAGGCCCTTGAGCCCGCCGGTCACGTGCCGCCTGACGACCTCCTCGGTCGCGCCCTTCTCGCGCTCCTCCAGGAGTTCCCCCACGCAGAGGATGGGCCGAAGCCCCGCGGCGTGGGCCGCGGCGACCTTCCTGTTGATAAGTCCGTCGGTTTCTCCAAGGACGTGCCGGCGTTCGCTGTGTCCGATGATGGCGTACTTGCACCCCGCGTCCACAAGCATCGGCCCGGACACTTCTCCGGTGAAGGCGCCTTTCGGCTCAAAGTACATATCCTGCGCGCCGAGCGATACCGCCGAAGCGCGGAGGGCCTCCGCAACGGGCAGCAGGTACACAAAAGGCGGACAGACGCCGACTTCGAGTATGCCGGCGTTGGCCGCGGCAGCCGGTTCTACAGCCTGCGCCAGAGCGACTGCTTCCGCGCGGGTCGTGTGCATCTTCCAGTTGCCGCATATGAACATCTTCTTCATCCCGTTTTCCCCGGTAATTCCATGACCCTCGGCTAAGAGGTCTTCTTTCCCAAGTGCGGGGCCAATTCCTTGAGTCGCGAAACCAGCGCCTCAAACGCGTCAGGTTCAATGCTCTGCGCCCCGTCGGAGAGCGCCATCTCCGGCTCAAGATGCACTTCGACCATAATGCCGTCAGCGCCCGCGGCCATCGCCGCAATCGACATCGATTCAATGAAGTCGCGCCGCCCCGTTGCATGCGACGGGTCGACGATTATCGGCAGATGGGAGTTCAGGTGCACATTGGGCACCGCCGAGAGGTCCAGCGTGTTGCGGGTCGAATCCTCGAAGGACCGTATCCCCCTTTCGCAGAGTATCACCCTCTCGTTGCCCTGGCGCAGGATGTATTCAGCGGACATGAGGAGTTCCTTGACGGTCGCGGAGAGGCCGCGCTTCAACATGACCGGCTTTTCCAGGAGCCCGACCTCCGAGAGGAGGTTGTAATTCTGCATGTTGCGCGCTCCGATCTGCACTATGTCGGCGTACTTGGCGACCAAGGTGACGTCGCGCGTGTCCATGACCTCCGTGCACACGCCCATGCCAAGTTTGTCGGCGGCCGCGCGGAGGATTTTGAGCCCCTCTTCCTTGAGGCCCTGAAAACTGTAAGGGGAAGTGCGGGGCTTGTACGCGCCTCCGCGGAGTATCCCCGCGCCGGCCCGGCTGACGCGCTGAGCGATCGCGAACGTCATCTCTTCGGATTCGACGGCGCACGGCCCGGCGATGATGCCGAAATTGCCGCCGCCGAACCTGGTCCCCTTGACCTCGACGACCGTATCGGCCTCATGGAGTTCGCGGGACGCGCGCTTGTAGGGTTTCAGGACCGGCAACACCTGCTCGACGCCCGGTATCGCCGCAAGCGGCAGTTCGCGCAGGCGCTCTTCCTCGCCTATCACTCCGATGATCGTGCGCTGAACGCCGCGCGAGACCATGGTCTCGAAGCCGAGCGACTTGACGCGCTCGATGATGTGGTCGACGTCGGCGTTCGTGGCGCCGGGCTTGAGCACTATGATCATCTCTGGACCCACTCCCTTGACTCGGGGTACGAACCGAGCACGGACACGAACTTGCAGCGCCCTCCAAGGTCTCCGAGCGCCTGGGCGACGCGCGGCTCGTCAATGTGCCCCTCAAGGTCGACGAAAAAAACATAATCCCAGGCGCGTTTCTTCGAGGGGCGCGACTCAATTCGCGTGAGGTTGATCCCGGCGCTGCGGAAGGGCTCAAGCATCTTGAACAGCGCTCCGACCTCGTCCTTGATGGAGAACAGTATGCTCGTGCGGTCATTGCCGCTGGGCCTGGCGGACTCGCGGGCAATGACAAGGAAACGCGTCGCGTTCTGGCCCGCGTCTTCGATGTTCGCGGTGACAACCGGCACGTCGTAGGCCTCGCCGGCCTCGACGGATGCGACCGCCGCCGCGCCCTTTTCCGACGCCGCCAGTTCCGCGGCACGCGCGGTCGAGGGCGTATCCACCAACTCAGCGTGCTGAAGGTGAGTGGCAAGGTATATGCGGCACTGGGCAAACGCCTGCTGTTTGGAATACAGCCTGCGGATCTCCTGCACGGGCCATTTCGACAGCAGGCTCAGGTGAATGGGTATGACGATCTCCGCGCAGATCTTGGCTTCCGTCGCCATAAGGCAGTCCATCGTGTCGCTGATGCCGCCCTCCGTCGAATTCTCGATTGGCACGACCCCGTAGGTCGCACGTGCGTGAGAAACCTCGTCGAACACCGCCGAGATCGCCGGCTGCGGCCTGTAGTGCACCGCAGATCCGAATTTGCGGCGCGCGGCCAGATGCGTAAACGAAAACTCCGGGCCAAGGTACGCAACGACGACAGGTTGCTCCAGCGAGAGGCACCCGCTCATCAACTCCCGGTAGACGGCCTTAAGCGTCTCAAGCGGCAGCGGCCCCTGGTTTATCGCGGAGAGGCGCTTGTAGATCGCCGACTCCCGCTCCGGCGAATACGGAAGTTGGTTTTCCCTGGCCTTGAGTTTGCCGATTTCAAGGGCCAGTTTCGCGCGGGCGTTAAGCAACCCCACGATTTCGCTGTCGAGGCGGTCTATTTCCGCCCTGATCCGATCTATGCTGTTTTCCGTCAAAAATCCCTCCGGAAATGGCGAAAAGGGACTCTCCAGCGACAATCGAAGTACTACTTTATATCAGAGAGGGTGCGTTTTGTCAAAGGAAAACACGGGCCCGGAAACACCGGTCCCGGCAGCCACTCCACTAACCGGCACAGGCTCATCCGGCATGAGGCACGGGAAAGCGGCAAACCGACCATCGTCTCCTTGTCGTGCACCGGCGCCGGTTCCCATCTGGAATCTCCCCTATCCAGAGAACATTTCGAGCACGTGGGCGCATGACCGCAACTGCATTGTCGATCCTTGCCGTGCTCTGTCACGTGCATTGCCAAGATTGTCCTTGCAATATGTCAGTGCGAAGGCGTACAATCTCAGCAACCTCACAACACCAGGCTTATGCTGACACGAGAGAGGAAAAGGTCAAGGAGAGTTTTCCGGATTTCAGCAGCCCACACTTCGGTTAACTGGCATTGTTTCCTCGTGCAATTAGAATAGATGGCCGGCTTGCAATCAGAGAGGACGAACGCGACGGTTAGGCACGAGACAAGACGACTCGCCGTGATCGCCGGACTGACGGCGCTTGCCTGCGCCTTAACGGGCGCTTTGGCCGTGCAGTCAATCGGGACGCCGGTATGGCGTTTTGATGAGCCGCTATGGTTCGCGCGCAGCACGGTGACACCGGCGGACGTATCGACGAGGGAAAGGCAGTTTTGGGCTATCGACGTGCCCGGCCTCAACCGTTGGGTCTACTGGACGGTTCTTACGCTCTCGAATCTGAAGCGCGTGCAGCCCGATGAGGCCCATTGCTGGCGGGTACTCAAGGATAAGATGTACTGGCAGGACGGCGTCAAACCGTACTTTGACGCCGGGATACTGCCGCAATGGGAGCGGGCGCACGGAGCCTACGCCCCGCCCCGTGTTATAGAGGCCATGCGCTTTACCAACATCGCCGCTTTCGTTCTGGGGCTTGCCTTACTCTACGCGGTTGCGTGGAGGCTGTCCCGCAGTCACGCGGTATCGCTGGTGGCCGTGCTGCCCCTCGTGCTCTCGCCTCTCTTCGCGCTCAAGCTCGCCTTCGTTACGTCGAGCGGGGATATTTTTCTCTTCACGACGCTTGCCCTTGTCCTCTGGCTCTGGACGTGGAAGCCAGCGCCGACCTTTGCGAATGTCCTGATTGTGGGCGCAGCCTGCGGCCTTGCCGTATCCGCCAAGCACCCCGGAGTGCTGGCGCTTGGGGCGTATTCGGTGTGGCTTGTCTGGCAGTCAAGGGGTTGGCGCAGGATCCTGAATCCGGCCATAGCCTGCGGCACGGCGTTCCTGGTGTTTGCGGCGCTCAACCCTGTGGTATTCCTGCACCCGGAGGCGTCCTGCCTTCGAGTGCTTGCGACGATGTCCGTCAGGCGGGCTAAAATGGCGGAGGCGCTCACAGTATCGCACCCCATGACGATTGTAACGGCGCTTTCGGTACTGACGCCGTATTGGGCGCTCGTGCCCCTGAACATTTTTGCGGCAATAAGGGCAATCCGAAACGTGGAACTTGCGCCCCTGGTGTTGTGGAGCGTTGTGCTGTGGGTCGGGACGATTCTTGCGTACTGGTTGATGGGCGCCGCGATGGAGTTCTACTTGGGGCCGGTAGAATATGGTCTGTTTTTCCCGACAGCGGTGTTATGTCTGTGGCCTTTATCGGCCCGTGGGAAAACTCCGGCCCGTTAGGATACAGAAGCACGAAAGGTATAACGGACATTCGCGAATAAAGGTTGTCGGGAAACCCGGCCTGCAACCGGCCAAGTGGCCCCTGGGCGAACGCGGCTTGGCGTCATCCTTTCACGCAGCCGCCGTGTGACGCGGAATCAGGCACACACTTGACAGAGCCTGCACGTCCGGCACGGGAGACAAAGCGGCGCTTGACTGCACAGCCATGAGAGGTAGAATCCCGTCCGGTGCAAGGGGCAGCCATGAGAAAACTTGCAGCAATATTCTTCGACATTGACGACACGCTCTATTCGACGAGCGAATTCGCGCGGCGCGCACGGGCCAACTCCGTCGACGCGATGATCGCCGCGGGGCTTCGGACTGACCGCGGGACCGCGCTTGCCGAACTCGACGAGGTCATCGCGGAATTCAGTTCAAACTACGGCAACCACTTCGATAAACTCCTCATCCGGCTGCCGGAAGAAGCCACCAAGGGGCTCAATCCCGCGATGCTGGTCGCGTCGGCGGTCGTGGCGTATCACGAGACGAAGTCGCGCGAACTCGCAGCGTATCCGGACGCGGTGGAGCTCCTCAAGGACCTCCAACGCATCGGCCTCATTGTCGGAGTCATCACCGCCGGGCCGGCAATAAAACAGGCGGAGAAAATCGTCCGGCTCCACATCGGCAGGCACCTTTCGCCCAATGCGATATTCATATCCGACCAGATAGGAATCTCCAAACCCAATCCGAAACTGTACCTTCGGGCCTGCCAGTCCGTGGGCGTGCAGCCTTCGGAGGCCATGTACGTCGGCGACAATCCGCCCAACGACGTCGACCCTCCTCAGAGTATCGGCATGATTGCCGTCCTCAACCGCCGCAGCGGCAAGTACATCGCCGTCGCGGGGCGCACCCGACCCGATTACGAGATTTCGAGTTTCGTCCAACTGCGGGCAATCCTGCGGTCGGACTTCGATCTGGCGGTTTAGAAAATCCGGACAGTACTTGCCGGCAAGCCACTGCCGGTCCGGGCGTATACAATGCGGCCCGACCCCCGCTCATATGCGGTTGCCAAGCCCTGACAGAGGGGCAGGCAAACTGCCACATTGGCAGGGGCACGGGGCGGCTGCCAATTCCCGTGTCTGTTCTTAAGGACTTGTCCTGTTTATGGTTACGGCGGGCCAGTGGTTTGGCTGCAATTGGCACGGTGTTTGCTCCCTCTACGGTGAAATAGCACTGTTTCCACATTCAGAGAAGGAGCGACAGAATGTCCAGGATAGTGGGAATTGACTTGGGCACGACGAATTCGTGCATAGCCATCATGGAAGGCGGCCAGCCGAAGGTCATTCCGAACCCCGACGGTTCGCGCACCACGCCGTCGGTGGTGGGTTTCACCGACAAGGGCGAAATCCTCGTGGGGGCGGCGGCCAAGAGGCAGGCCATCACCAACCCGCGCAACACGATCTACTCCATAAAGAGGTTCATGGGGCGCCGGCACAGCGAAGTCCAGGACGAGGAGAAAATAGTCCCTTACGAAGTCGTCGGCGCGGCGGACGAATTGGTGAGGGTCAGGGTCCGCGGAAAGGAATACACGCCGCCCGAGATTTCCGCGATGATACTGCAGTACCTCAAAAAAGCGGCCGAGCAGTACCTGGGAGAGCCCGTCACGAGGGCGGTCATCACCGTCCCGGCGTACTTCAACGACAGCCAGCGGCATGCGACGAAGGATGCGGGCACAATCGCGGGGCTTGAAGTGCTCCGCATCATCAACGAGCCGACGGCCGCGTCGCTTGCGTACGGGCTCGAGAAGAAGAAGAGCGAGAAAATCGCCGTTTTCGACCTCGGCGGCGGCACGTTCGATATTTCGATACTCGAGGTCGGCGACAACTACTTCGAGGTCCTGAGCACCAGCGGCGATACGCACCTTGGCGGCGACGATTATGACCAGGTGCTCATGGGCTATATCGCCGAGGAGTTCAGGAAGCAGTCGGGCATTGACATACGCAACGACCAGATGGCGCTCCAGCGCCTCAAGGAGGCCGCGGAAAAGGCAAAGTGCGAACTGTCGACGCTGGTCCAGACGGACGTCAGCCTGCCGTTCATCACCGCCGACGCTTCCGGCCCGAAGCACTTGCAGATGTCCATCACGAGGGCGAAACTCGAGGAACTGACCAAGCCCCTGACGGAGCGCAGCCGCGGCCCGGTCATGGGAGCCCTGAAGGATGCGGCCAAGAACTACAAAAGCGCGGAGGAATTCGCGAAGGACATGAACGAGGTCGTGCTCGTCGGCGGAATGACGAGGATGCCGTCGGTCGTGTCGGTGTGCAGGGGGATATTCGGCAGGGAGCCGCACAAGGGCGTCAATCCCGACGAGGTCGTGGCAGTGGGCGCGGCGATTCAGGCCGGGGTGCTCGCGGGGGAGGTCAAGGACGTTCTGCTGGTGGACGTCACTCCGCTGTCGCTGGGCATAGAGACGCTGGGCGGCGTCATGACGAGGCTCATCGACAGGAACGCGCACATCCCGACCAAGGCAAGCAAGACTTTCACAACCGCCGCGGACAGCCAGACGTCGGTGGACATCCACGTCCTCCAGGGCGAACGCGAGATGGCCGCGGGCAACCGGACGCTGGGCAGGTTCGAGTTGGCGGGGATACCGCCGGCGCCGCGCGGGGTTCCGCAGATCGACGTCTCCTTCGACATCGACGCAAACGGCATACTCCACGTGTCGGCAAAGGACCTCGCGACGGGCAAGCAGCAGTCCATTGAGATAAAGGCGTCAAGCGGCCTCACGGAACAGGAAATCGAAAGGATGCGCAAGGACGCCGAGGCGAATGCCGAAGACGACAAGAAGAAACGCGAGTTGATAGACGCCAGGAACAGCGCCGACCAGCTGGCCTACGCAACCCGCAGGATGCTCGACGAGAACAAGGACAAGGTGCCCGCAAGCGAACTCTCGGCCATCATGTCCGAGGTCGAGAACCTTGAACGCGTCAAGAACTCCGACGACCTCAGCGCCATCAAGCGCGCGATGGACGCCCTCACAAAGGCCAGCCACCGCGTCGCCGAGGAAATGTACAAGCGCGCGGCGGGCCAGCCCGGCGCGGGCGCAGGCCCCGGAGGCTTTGAGGGCGCGGCGGGTCCGGGCGGGTTTACCGGTGACGCGGCGGGCGCTCAGCCGGGCGGCAAGCAGGGCAAGGGCCAGGGCGGCGACGACGTAATCGACGCGGATTACGAGGTGAAGTAGCGACAGGCACGTTGGCCAGACTCAAGCATCGATACGGGGCGCTCGCGGCGGACATTTCGAGCGCCCCTTGAGTTGACGTTGCCGAGGGCCGCCAGCGGCGCAACGGTGAATGTAGGGCGCGGCTCGCCGCGCAATTCCCCTCTCCCCTCGGGAGAGGGGCCAGGGGTGAGGGAGCACGCTACGCGCCGGACGCCCCCGGCGGGAGACCTGAACTCCCAAGGCGGAGGACAATATGAACACGGAGAAAATGACGGTAAAGGCAAGGGAGGCGCTCGCGCGGGCGCAGGATCTGGCGCGGACGAACCAGAACCAGACGCTCGAGCCGGTGCATCTGGTCTTGGCGCTTCTG
>Ga0315274_10006166_pt1 | contig 17481 bp, 19 predicted proteins | sample YL17G02_20_MG_FD_203700 | JGI IMG/M metagenome (GOLD analysis project Ga0315274, IMG submission 203700) | Sediment microbial communities from Yellowstone Lake, YNP, Wyoming, USA - YL17G02_20 | ecosystem: Environmental > Aquatic > Freshwater > Lake > Sediment | place: USA: Wyoming | collected...
CGAGATCAAGCATGGACTCGAGTTCCGCAACAGTCTGTTCCACACCAGGTTTATCCGCTTTATTGACCACAAAGATATCTGCTATCTCCATGAGACCTGCCTTAATCGTCTGAACAGAATCACCAAGCCCGGGGATGAGGACGACAAGAGTGGTATCAGCAATCTTCACGATATCGACTTCATCCTGTCCAACACCAACGGTTTCGATGAGGATAACGTTCATTCCTGCGGCATCAAGGATCTCCACCACATCATACAGAGCACTCGTTAACCCTCCCATCATTCCTCTGGTCCCCATACTGCGGATAAACACACCGCTGTCGGTTGAGAGGTCCATCATTCTGATTCGGTCACCGAGTAGCGCACCGCCGCTGAACGGACTTGTGGGATCAATCGCGATGATCCCAACCTTTTTTCCTTCGGCTCGATACGCCAAGGCAAGTTCGAAAATCAAGGAGCTTTTCCCGCTTCCCATCACTCCAGTGACCCCGATGATCTGGGCTTGACCCGTATACCGGTGGATCTGTTTCATTGCTTCAACAGCCTCGGGTGCATCGTTCTCAACCAGGGTTATCAGTCGAGCAATCGACCGCGGATCACCAGCAATAACCTTTATGGAAAGCTCACTCATCGTTTCACGTTCTTTTTGATATACCTCACAATATCCTCAACTGGTGTGCCTGGTCCAAAAACCTCAGCGATCCCCGCCTTCTTCAACCCGGGAACATCCTGCTGAGGAATGATACCGCCGCCGACAATCAGCACATCATCCATCTGTTTTTCTTTTAACAGCAGGGCAACATCGATGAACAGCGTCATATGCGCACCAGACAGTAAACTCAATCCGACAACGTCAACGTCTTCCTGAATAGCGGTGTTCACAATCTGCTGTGCGGTCTGATGCAGACCTGTATATACCACTTCCATACCAGCATCCCGTAGCGCGCGAGCAACAATCTTCGCACCGCGGTCATGACCATCAAGACCTGGTTTTGCAACCAATACCCTAATTTTTTTAATCATGGTTTTTCCTCCTTAAAAAATCGCTTGTTCCTTATACTCTCCAAACACCTCTCGTAGGACATCGCAGGTTTCCCCCAATGTTGCATAGCTATGGATACAATTCAGTATGAACGGCATGAGGTTTTCGTCTCCTTCTGCTGCTTTCCGTAGCCGCTGGAGATGGTTCTGAACTTTTGTTGCATCTCGTTCTGTCCGGAGTTTCTTCAACCGGTTTATCTGTCGTTCTTCACCTTTCTCATCCATCTTCAGAATCGGAATCGAAGGTTCTTCATCGAGTTTGTAGCGGTTCACCCCAACAATAATCCGCTTGTTCTCATCGGTCTCCTTTTGATACCGATACGCGCTTTCAGCAATCTCCCGTTGGAAGAATCCTTTTTCAATCGCGGGGATGACTCCACCGAGTCGTTCGACTTTATCGAAATACTTGTAGGTTTCCTCCTCCATCTTCGTGGTTAACCATTCGATATAATAGGAACCACCAAGCGGGTCGACGGTATCGGTGACGCCACTTTCTTCCGCGATAATCTGCTGGGTTCGTAGCGCGATCCGAACCGCTTTCTCTGAGGGTAACGCGAGAGCTTCATCCATGGAGTTGGTATGTAGCGACTGTGTGCCGCCTAAGACAGCGGCGAGTGCTTGCATCGTCACCCGAACAATGTTCATTTCTGGCTGTTGCGCAGTAAGAGAACATCCTGCTGTCTGGGTATGAAATCGCATCCACAATGACCGTTGGTTTTTCGCACCAAGTTTTTTCATCTCAGATGCCCAAATCCTGCGGGCAGCACGATATTTGGCTATCTCCTCAAAGAAATCATTGTGTGCGTTGAAAAAGAAACTGAGCCGTGGCGCAAAATCATCAATAGAAAGACCTCGTTTCATCGCAGCTTTGACATATTCAATCCCATCTCCTAAGGTAAATGCGAGCTCCTGGACCGCGGTCGACCCCGCTTCTCTGATATGGTACCCACTGATGCTAATCGTATTCCATTTTGGAACTTTTTTAAAACCATATTCAAAGGTATCAACAATCAACCGCATGGACGGCTCTGGGGGGAAGATGTAAGATTTCTGGGCAATATACTCTTTCAGGATATCATTTTGAATGGTCCCACCGATTTTATCTTTCCTAATTCCCTGGTTCTCTGCGTTCGCGATGTACATCGCCCACACGATCGCAGCAGGACCGTTGATCGTCATCGAGGTCGTAATTTTATCTAACGGAATCCCATGAAAGAGCAACTCCATATCCCGTAATGATGAAATCGCAACACCGCATTTCCCAAACTCGCCTCGTGCGAGCGGATGATCAGTATCGTACCCATAGAGCGTCGGATAATCAAACGCGACACTCAACCCGGTTTCACCATGTTCCAAGAGATAGTGATACCGCTTGTTTGTCTCTTCCGCGCTACCAAACCCAGCGAACTGACGCATCGTCCAGAGGCGGCCTCGATACAGGTTCGGATGTACGCCACGAAGAAACGGTTCCTCTCCAGGGAACCCAACATCCTTCAGATACTCAAGATCTACGATATCTTCCGGTGAATACAGATTTTTAATTTCAATATCAGAGAGATTCTTGAATTTCTGTTTTCTTTCAGGGTTTTCTTGAATCGCCTTGGAATATTTTTGTTTCTCCCAGTCTGCTCGTTTCTTTTGTATCTGCTTGATTGTTTCTTTTTCAACCATGATGCTCCTCGCCCTCAATCTTACCAGTCGATACCTTTTCTACTCTGCACTCCCTTTTGGTAGGGATGTTTGATTTCAAGTATTTCACTTACCATGTCAGCGTGTTTGATGATATCTGGTGATGCATAGCGACCGGTTAATACCAACTCCAGGGTTTCTGGTTTATTTTCAAGTAATTCGATAACATCCTTTAAAGGAATAAGATTAAAATCAAGAGCAACATTTATTTCATCAAGGATTACCAGGTCATATGCATCTTTTTGTATGATTTCTTTTGCATACGCAAATCCTTTTCGTGCGAGATCAATATCCACCTGTTCTGGTTTTTCTTTGGAGACAAATTCATCACGGCCAAACTGTACCACCGTGAAATTTTTTATATTTTGTAGTGCATCAAGTTCACTGTACCTTCGTCCTTTCATAAATTGAATCATTGCGACCTTCAGACCCTCCCCGGTCGCTCGTATACCTAAACCAATCGCAGCGGTTGTTTTCCCTTTTCCATTACCAGTATACACGTGAATAAAACCTTTTTTTAAGGACATGGCGAGTTTCTTTAACCTGTATCCGTATTATATTTCTTTCTTTTAAGAAAACCATCTTTTTATAGGATTATCTCTAAGGTATTGACAGAAACCTTTATGTTTGATGATTTGATTCCAACCCCCATGAAACTAGAACTCAACGAACAGCAAAAAATGATTCGAAACATGGTACGGGAATTCGCAGAAAAAGAAGTTGCACCACTCGCCGCTGAACTTGATAAAAAGGGGGAGTATCCAACAAAAACACTAGAAAAAATGGCAAAACTAGGATTACTCGGCATTATTATCCCACAACAATATGGTGGAGCTGGTCTTGATACCATCAGCTACGTCACTGTAGTCGAAGAAATATCACGGAAATGTGCCTCAACTGGTGTGATTACTTCGGTTCACAACTCGCTTGTCGCTTGGCCTATCATGAAATATGGGTCAGAAGAACAAAAAAAGAAATATTTGCCGATCCTTGCAAAAGGAGAAAAAATCGGCGCGTTCGCAGGGACCGAGCCAAATGCGGGCTCTGATCTAGGGGCGATGAAAACCACTGCGGTGCTCAAAGGCCATCATTACGAAATCAACGGCGACAAGACGTTTATCACCAGTGGGCCGATGGCAGGGATTATCATTGTGTTTGCGGTGACCGATAAAAACGCGGGAACCAAGGGACTGAGTGCGTTCATTATTGAAAACACGTTTAAAGGATACAAGGTCGGCAGCATCTTTGATAAACTTGGTATTAACGCGTCACAAACCTCAGAGCTTCTTTTTGAAAACATGGAGGTTCCTAAGGAGAATCTCTTGGGAAAAGAAGGCGACGGATTTAAGATAGCGTTAAGCACACTTGACGGGGGCAGAATCGGGATTGCTGCCCAAGCGGTTGGTATTGCCCAGGCAGCTCTTGATGAAAGCATCGCGTATTCCAAACAACGTGAGCAGTTCGGAAAACCAATCGCAAAATTCCAGGCGATCCAATGGATGATTGCAGATATGGCAACACGGATTGAAGCAGCACGATTCCTTGTCTACAACGCAGCCTATACGAAAGATAAAGGAGAACGATTCTCCAAAGAAGCAGCGATGGCAAAACTGTTCGCCTCAGAAACCGCGATGGAGGCTGTCATCAAGGCAGTGCAAATACATGGTGGGTACGGGTATACAAAAGAATACACAGTAGAACGATTATTCAGAGATGCAAAAATCACGGAGATTTACGAGGGTACCTCTGAAGTTCAACGTATGGTGATCTCCGCAAATCTCCTCGGATGATATCCTATTTAATCTTAGTTTATAATGCATTCAGGTAGGTGAAAATAAATGGGGGAGTTTGAGTACGAGAAAACATATAAGGCGTGGAAATGGGACATCCCGAAGAAATACAATGTCGGTGCAGATGTTGTTGATAAACATGCTGCTTCCAAGAACCGCAACAAGGTTGCACTCTTCTGGGAGAACGCTGCTGGTGAAAACGCGAAGTACACGTTTGGGGATCTGAAGAACCTTTCAAACAAGTTTGGGAACGCGCTAAAAAAACTCGGGTTTAAGAAAGGCGACCGATTTTTGATCCGTCTTCCGAATATCCCTGCGTTTCAGATATCGTTTCTTGGTGGTGTGAAGATCGGTGCAGTACCGATTCCTTCCAGCGTCATGTTCCGTGAACACGAAATAGAATATCGAATTAATGACAGCAACGCAAAAGCAGTGATCACCACCCCTAAGTTTGCCAAAGAGGTCCATGCGATTCAAAAGAACTGCAAAACCCTGGAACATATTATCGTCGTTGGCGACGCACAAAGCGGAGAGCTCTCCTATGACGAGCTTATGAAACAATCCTCAATTCATCTTGATTTAGAGCCGACAAAAAGCACCGACATCGCATTTTTCTGTTACACCTCAGGCACCACAGGTAACCCTAAAGGAGCGGTGCATCTCCATCGATGGGTCCCGGGGAACGACCCTAGTGTTATCTTCTGGCAGAATGCTCTCGAAACCGATATCGTTGCCCATACCGGGGATCTCAACTGGATTTATCCTCTTGGAAACGGGTTTTTATATACCTGGCGTTGGGGGATATCCACATTTGTCTACGACGGAAAATTTGATCCGGTGCATTGGTTTGAACTCATGGAGAAATATCGGGTGACGAACCTTGCGTCTGTTCCGACCGCATATCGGATGTTTCTGACGATAAAAGACGCGGAGAAAACCTATGATCTCTCCACGTTACGTCATTGTATCTCGGCTGGTGAACCCTTGAACCCTGAGGTAATCAAAGAATGGAAACGACGGTTCAGGTTAGATGCCCATGATGGAATAGGCATGACAGAGGTGATGGTGTATCTTTCCAATATGCGTGACATGAAGATTAAACTCGGGTCCTGTGGGAAACCACAACCCGGTCATATCTGCGCGCTTCTCGACGAAAACGGAAAACCAGTTCCTGTTGGTGAAACAGGCGCACTCGCGGTGAAGAAAACAGATCCCGGGCTTTTCAAAGAATATTGGAACAAACCAGAGAAAACAAAAGAGAGCTTCAGTGATGACTGGTTCCTCAGCGGTGACGTACTCTATCAAGATGAAGAAGGATATTATTGGTTCAGCGGGAGGAACGATGACCTGATCAAGGCGAGCGGGTATCGGATTTCACCCTTCGAAGTCGAATCAGCGATCATATCCCATCCGGAGGTGTTGGAGTGTGCGGTGGTCGCAAGCCCTGATCCGATGCGAGGGACTATCATCAAGGCGTATGTGGTGCTGCGTGACAGGAAGAATGCATCAGAAAACATGGTAAAAGAAATCCAGGAGCATACAAAAAAGGTCGCTGCACCATATAAATATCCACGGGAAATCGAGTTTGTAACAGAGCTTCCAAAGACGCAGAGTGGAAAAATTAAAAGAAAGGATTTACGTGAGTTGGAAAGACAAAAGAAAGGAGTGTTGAAATGAACATCATCGTGTGTGCGAAACAGGTTGTTGATGTCGCAGAGGTAAAGGTTGACTCATCAACGAAAAAACCGATTCTTGTTGGTGTACCTCAGAAAATTAGTGATATGGATAAAAACGCACTCGAGGAAGCAATCAAAATTAAGGAAAAACTCGGTGGGAAAATCACGATTCTTACGGTCGGTGCCCCTGATGCAAAGGAACGGATGAAAGAGCTGCTTGCCATGGGTGCAGACGAAGGAGTTTTAATCCCGCCACCGGAACATGCTGATTACCATGTGATCGCTCATCTCTTGGCCAGTGCGATGAAAAAAATTGGAAGTTACGATATCATATTCTGTGGTGAGGCATCTATTGATATGTTCTCAGGTCAAATGGGGCCCCGTATCGCTGGACTACTGAATATCCCGCAGATAACCTATGCGCAGCAGGTGACCGTGGAACAAAATAAAGTGGTTGCGGAACGGAACCTTGGGGAAAAAGCTGTGATTATTGAATCCCCGTTTCCTGTGTTAATTAGCGTGACAAAAGAAATCAATCAACCCCGGCTCCCCAGTCTCATGGCAATTCTTGCATCATCCAGTAAACCGATTCATGAATGGCCTGCAACCGGGGTTACTGCAGAGGCACTTGTGCCAAAGCTACAGACCTTGGATATCAAGGGGATTCCGATGCAGCGGAAGAACATCATCTATCAAAATGACCTTGATCAATCAGTTGGTAAACTTGTTGACGAGCTTGCCAAAGTCGGAGTGTTGAGGTGATTCCTATGGTACTCGTCTATTCTGATGAGAAGAAGTTGACCTTGGAGCTACTCAATAAAGCAAGTGAGCTTGCAAAGGAGCTTCATAAGAAAGTCATTGCGGTTGCCATCGGTCATGATGAGCATGCAACAGAATACCTGGAGCATGGTGCTGATCTGGTGATTGTCGCAGAAACATCGCAGCATCAGTTCAAAGCAGAGGAATACACCAGCATCCTCCAAAGTATCATGAAAGAGCATCGCAACGAGATCGTGCTTATTGGCTCAAATAAAAATGGAAAAGAACTTGCTGGAAGGCTTGCAGCAAAACTGGATGCCGGCTGTGTCATGGATTGCACGAAAGTATACATGCACGAAAATAAACTCACCACAGAACGTATCGTCTACAGCGGAAATGCGATCGCAGTTGAACAGTTCACCTCACCTCCACAGATTGTCACGATTCCTTCCAAGGTATTTGACCCGTTACCAAAGAACCCGCATCACAAAGGGGAAATCATCAAAAAGAAATTCGACAGTGAGCTTTCCCTCTCAAAAATCCTGAGAGTCCAGGAGATGAAATCAGAGGGTGTGAACGTTGAGGACGCGATAATCATTGTCTCCTGTGGAAGAGGATTCAAAAAGAAAGAAGACATCAAATTGGTCAGTGAGCTTGCGGACGTCCTCAAAGGCAGGACCGTTGGATGCTCCCGTCCTATCGCAGCAGACCTGAAATGGTTGTCTGAGGATCACTGGATCGGCTTATCCGGCCATAAGGTAAAACCAAAGCTCTACGTCGCCTGCGGGATCTCCGGTCAGATCCAGCATATCGCAGGGATGCGTGACTCCGGTGTCATCGTCGCAATCAACAAAGACCCAGAGGCCTTAATCTTTAAATCCGCGGACTACGGGATTGTCGGGGATCTCTACGAGGTTCTCCCGAAGTTGACCAGTGCGATTAAAGAAAAAATGGGGTAACTATTTCAATTTCTTCACAAAGAAAAAATGCTCAGGATCTGAGCAGAACTCTTTACAGTGGTATGTATGAGTAGAAATGACGACGTGAAGCTTCTCTCTTTACTTCCGAAAGAAAAAATACCTGAATACATTTTTATGCAGCTACGGAACCTTTGGTCTGTCGACGGATTGTATTTCCTTGGAATCGAGGAAGCATATGGAACCAAAACTGCAACAGATATTGATGCACATGTCTGGGAAGTGATGGGAAAAATTGAGGCGCGAAAACTCAAAGAATTCCTTGGGATCACCGGGACCGATATTCCGTCAATGATGAAAACATTGCAGTACACCACCTGGGCACTCGACCTTGAAGACAAAGAAATCGTGATAAAAAAAGACCATGCGATGATTAGGAATGTCCGCTGCCGAGTACAAAACACACGAGTAAGTAAAGGCCTAAAGGAGTTTGGCTGCAAACCAGTCCGTTTTGGGTTCCTCAAAGCATTTGCAAAAGAATTTAACCCGGACATTGTTGTGAAATGTACGGTCTGTCCACCAGACAGCCACCCTGAAAACCTCTGGTGCCAATGGGAATTCACCTATAAGGAGAAATAACATATGAAAACCTCGAAAGAGTACAAAGAAAGCCTTCGAATGATGCGGCCGAATATTTACAAGTTCGGGGAACTGATCAAGGATGTAACGACCCATGCCGCAACAAAACGAACAATAGAAGGTCATGCACAGATTTTTGATGCAGCGTATAAAACAGATAATAAAAGTATTCTGACGACAAATTCGCATCTAATTGGTGAACCAGTATCTCGGTATCTCTCTATTGTTCAAGGACCTGAGGATATGATAGCGAATGTCCGCATGAAACGGCTGATGTTCAACCTTACTGGTACTTGCACCGGTGGTCGATGTGTTGGGTTCAACGCAATTAATGCGATGTGGGCAACGACCTACGATATGGACCATGACCTGGGAACCGAGTATCATAAAATACTTCAGACCTGGCTTAAAGACGCTCAGAAGAAAGACATCACACTTACTGGTGCACTCACCGATGCGAAAGGTGATCGTTCAAAATCACCATCACAGCAATGTGACCCTGATCTAAGCCTTCATGTTGTCGAAAAAAGAAAAGATGGAATCATCGTTCGAGGTGCGAAAGTGATGATCTGCGGTGTCGCTGCAGCAAACGAAATCCTTGTCATGCCTGGAACCGGATATAAAGAAGAAGATAAAGACTACGCGATTTCATTTGTCATCCCTCGAGACATTGAGAACCTGACGATTATTGAGACACGACGACCAAGTGATACCCGGGAGCAAGAAGAAGGCTTTGACGCTCCAGTGGATATCGGTGGTATTACCCAAGCCTATCTGTTATTTGAGGATGTGTTTGTTCCAAAAGAACGTGTCTTTATGTGTGGAGAGTACGCGTATACTCTAAAAGCAGTTATGAACTTTATCGCGTCGTATCGGGCCGCGATTGGTGGCTGCGTCGCAGGACAAGGTGACGTGATGGTTGGCGCGGCAGCACTCATGGCGCGAGCAAACGGCCTTTCTGAAAAAGTATTCCGGGAGAAACTCACGCAGATGACGATTAACAATGAAACCACGTTTGGCATGGGTATCGCTGCTGGTGTGCTAGGAACCAAGCATCCGTCGGGTGTGTGGATCCCAAATACGTTACTATCCAATGTGAATAAAGTTCATGTGGCAACACTCCCCTACGAAACAAAACGATTAGCTCAAGATATCGCAGGTGGCATCGCAGAAACTGGTTGTCTACCCTCCTGCAAGGATATTAATGATCCACGGTACGGGAAGCTTCTCAAGAAATATCTTCAAGCAAATTGCTCTGGCGAGACACGAGCAAAAATCGCCCGATTAATAGAATGGCTGACGATCGGCAGTGGCGTCCCCGGGTGCATGCATGGTGGTGGTTCTCCAGATGGTGCGAAACTCGTAATCAACGCAACCAGCGATATCGCCCACAACATAGAGCTTGCGAAACGTCTGGCGAACATCAAAGAAGATATTCAAGTAGAGCCGAAGAAAAAATAAAGGAAGTAGTGGGCCTGTTGCGACCTGGATATACTCAACAGGAGTAAATTCCGGCAACAGAATACGGTTTTTAGGCCTGTTGGTTTTTTGGGTTGTTAAGTCTATCTCACTAAAACCCTTCTTTTCTTTTTTTGAGACATACCTATTACCCCATGTTCTGTGTTCCTATTTATATATAAACACACCCCCACCCATACAAATAATTCCTTACTTCTTTCAGAAGTTCCGAGATGAACAGTATGGAAAATGAAATTATTGAAGATGAACGAGAAGCTGTTCCTTTGTCAAAGAGTGAGATCATTGCTGAACGAATCCTGAAAAGAATCCATGTTCACGATGTTGATGTTGGAGGTGTGTTTACCGAAATCACAGGATCACAAGGGAGTGGTAAGACAAGTGTGCTCTTATCATTCATGGCTTACACGATGAAGCATTACCCAAATGAGAAAATTTTCTGGTCCAGTTGTTATAATGCGCCCTTGCAGTTCGTGAAGATCGGTAAGGATTATTTTCACATCATGGTGAAACAGGATTCAGGGGTGATGTTTTATGACCGCAGTAACAAACTCATGAGGATCGAGTTACCCGTGACCTTTTTCAGTGACTACAACAATCTCTATGAAAAGGCGTTACCGGGGAGGTGTAACGCGGTGTTCTTTGGTGATCGATTCAAATGGATGGAGTTTTTGCATTACCTAAGGAGTGTCGGGGAATGGTGTCATATCTACATTGATGAAATCTCTGAGATTTGTCCAGCATTTACCTGTGGGAAGCTGTGGCATCGGATCGGGGAGTTCAGCATGGATCTGAAAGAGGTCAGGAAGTGCATGATGAATGTGCATATGAACACGCAATCGGTGAGTGATATCGATCATAGGGTACGGACCAAGGTGATGGTGAAGATGTATTTGCCAGGTGCTCGTGCTGATACGATCAGCCGGATTACACAGGTGGCCATTGACAACTTGGAGGAGGACTCTCTTCATGGTAATGAGGCATATTTAGAGTATTCCGGTAAGTTCGGCCGGACGCGTTTCAAAGATATTTTTAAGCCAATCCCTGGAATGCAGTGGGAGGCAAGGATTGATGGTAAATAGGGAGAAGAACGAACAACAGGTCAGGATGACCTTACAGGATTGTCTTTCCTATCAGGATAAACTTAGAGGTCTCTTGCAACAACTCATTCAGGAGAACAGATCGTTGACCTGCCAGGAGAAGCAACGTTTTTTTGAGATGTTGCCGAAGGCATTACTCTCCAAGGGCACGATGGAACCAGTGCATCTGGTCATCGAGAAAGGATGGTTTACGTTTGCGAGTATCCAGACCATGGCTCTTAAGCTGGCAGATCTCACAACCAACAAGGTATCCCTGAGAACAACACGACCTGAGAAGGTTGAGATTATCCTCTCCATTGGTGAACTCTGGAAATTCCTGTATGATAAGGTATTGTATTTGTTTCCTTTGGCGAGCGCTGAGGCGATCCATATCAGTGCTGAATCAGTGAAACGGTCGCAGCAGGGTACCTATGAGTTCTCTTCCAAGGAGGCGTTGGAATGATAGAAGCGAAGGAGATACCTTCTGAGTTTGTTTCCATCCGTCAGATTTGGTTGAAGGGGATTGATGACTGTCGACGAGCTATTGGTCAACGAGCCATCCAAGAATCAAGTGCGGAACGAATGGATCTCGTGGTAGGTGATCGAACGGTCTGTCATATGGTGAGCAGTCTCTACCACAGCCTTGTCGACTACGGGGAGGCGTTGATTCGTTCTGATATAGATCGATATTATCATGATGTGTACGAACCAGAAGTACGAGAGATTTGGGGAGAGCCTAAGAAAGATGATGATGGGGATACCGATTTTTCAAGGGCAAGCATGAATAATCAACCCACCAATAATGAACGTTGGTCAGCTCATTGTATGGAGGCTATCAAGCTTTATGATTGCATCATTCAAACCCTGAACAAATACGGGATGCTCTTTGAGCAGCAACCACAGGGTTATTCCAACGTGGAGATGAAATCAGTTCCATAACCAATTTGTTCCCATTTGTTGCACATTTTATCTTTTCTATAAAGTGACATTGAAAACATTTTTGCAAAAACATTAACAATGAAGTGATCGTATCCCCATTCGGGGGATGAAAAGGGATGGAACACTCACACCTGAAATACGTAAACGTATAGTTAAAGCTGAGTCTGTCAACTTAAGGCACCTCCAAGAGAAGATTATACACCTACACCTCGTTTTCTTCGCGTATACCCTCCTAAAAAATGCTCGAAGCAATCCCTTTCTTAACTCTGTTTTGATGGGGATTAAGAGTGTTGGCTCGGCATGTCATCGATTGAAACGATGGGTGCTTGAGAGATTAAAAGGTAAGGCAAGGTTCTCTTGTCGCCCTACCTAAAAGTGCAAAAGTCTTGATATGATTATAATTGCTAAATGTTTTCTACCTTATTTCAGGAAATGACTAGAAGTCATTTCAAAACCCTTCTCAACATTAAACAGCGCACAGTCCTGTCCTGATGAAATGAACGGAATCATCAGATATTCGAGGTTTTGAAATAGGTTCTAGAAATTCGGTACGTCATTCCAAACAATCGAGGGGAACGATTTTAAGGAAAGAGCTGTTACGAAATAAAAAATCAGGGTAATAGCATGTCGAAAACCAGCAGGAAACAAATAGATAAAGACGAAAAGAAAATCATGGCCGAGCTTCAGAAAAACTCGAACGAAAGCTTCGATGTGATCGCAAAGCGGATGAAGTTTTCAAGGCAGAAAATATGGAGGCTCATAAAGAGGCTTGAGGCGGACCGCACCATCTGGGGATACACGGCAATCGTAGACGACGAAAAGAGGTCACTGAAAAGCTACATGCTCATGCTTAAACGGTCAATGAAACCGATGGATGAAAAAATCCTGGAATCCATCACATCGCCACGCCTGCCGGAATTGGCCTCAAAAGCGGGAGCATCCCTGGAAAGCAGCTATTTTGTTCACGGCGAATACGACTGGATATTCACGTTCACGGCTCCGGACATCGTGCAGGCAAAGAAATTTTGCGAGGCGCTGTTAGAAACATATCCCGGATTTTTCGAGCGGATGAGTCTTATGGAAACCCTCGTTGCCGTAAGAAACCATCATGTCGCTAATCCGAATGTAAAAAAGCTGAAAGAATTCCTGTAAATCCCTGTTTTACATTAAGAAAATAGGACTTCTCCAAAGCATCAGTATCGTTGTTCAAGATCAAGAAACTCCGTACAAGCCCGTTTCTCGATACAAAACCAGGCTTTACCGGAGAAAAAAGAAGCATTAAGGTATCTTTTTATACCGTCAACTGTTTCATTATGTCAAGAGGTTGAGGAGATATGGATAAGAAATTTTTTATTAATGTACATTTAAGTTTATATAGTAATAAAGATTACGTATTTTTTAGCCTTGATTAATGAGGTATTGGGATGCTGCTCAGAAAAGATTTAAATAGGATTGACCATAATATAATTTATATAACAAGACAATATTTACTCATATCTAAATATTGTGCTAATTTCAACGGGGGAGTATTGTAAATGTTGTCATTTAACGGAGAAAACTTTGATCAGTTTGTAATTGATTTCATCAAATTCTATTCAGGATTTGTTGGGAATGCTTCACAATACTTAAAAAATCTGGCAGAATTACAAAAAAATTACCCCAAAGCATACGAACAATTCAAAGATTTCCAAATAGATCCGACATCCTTAATGAATTTGTATGAAAAAATGAATGCCAATATTCGAGCAAGGTTTCTGAATATCTTGTTTTCATCTTACGCATTATCTCAAAAGGTTAATACTAATATATTCGCACTAAGCTCAAAAGAACAGATCAAATTAGCAGAAGAAATTGAGCAATTTATGCAGATGGCTGAACAAATCATCAAAGAAATCAAGGAGTTGAAAACATGAGTGAAGGAACCACTAATATACAAAAGGGCAATAATTTTTTTAGTAACTTCATTCATGGGATTTTTAGTTACCACGAACCACTAGATGAAAGAAACGAAAGAATAGAGATTATTGCTAAAAAAATCAATGAATTATTGGAGAGAAAAGAGATTTTGCACATTCCTGAAATAACGAAATCGTTAAACATCAATGTAATAGATACATTAGCAGCAATTCAATTATTGAAACAGAGGGGAATCGTCCAAGAAATAGATTAGATATCTATGGCAGATGATAAAGTAGATGCCATTTTTGGCTTAGAACTAAGAGGACATGGAAGGAAATTTACTCCTTTTCAAGAAAAAAATCATTTAATTTTCCCTGATAATAATTCACAAAATTATTTAGAAAGAGATGCTAGATGCTGGGTTCATACAATTAAAGTAAAAAGAACGACCCCCCGTGAAATACAAGATTTGTTTAATATAATTTGGGAAAAAGACAGACCAATACATGGAGAAAAATTATACTGTGAATGTTCTGATTGCAAAGAACCGGGAAAGATTAAGAAAAGGTTTTTAAAGGGTGGACTACCTCACGGACAAAACATTATTTTTTCTGGTGAAAATTCTCTTTCTTTTATTTTACGTCCAATAACAAAAACAGGGGCAATTAGTTTAAAAGATCTCAGAACATTGGACCAAGTAAAAATTACTTTAATTAAAAAACAAGAACAATTAGATAAAGAAAATTTAGAATAATTTATGCTCAACATCGTGTTAATGCTTCTCCGATACAAGTATATAAAACTATCATTTTAGTGCTCTGGTGAATCTGCGGGTGTCGGGTGGTGACTGTCTCGGGTGGTGAAAGCGGGAGGTAATAAGATTGATTAGATGTATTTTTAAACCATTTGCTTATTTTGAGAAATATGGAAAATTTAGAATTAGTCTTTAGTGCTATTATCACAGGTCTAGTATCTGTAATAACTGCAATAGTTATACTATGGTTACAAAGACACGATAATAAAAGAAGAATTATCAATGCTTTGTATAATGAAATTGATTGTAACTTAAATCTCGCTCAAAAACTTTTACAAATCGCAGAAGCATTTGAGAGCCTTGGAAGACATCATCAACATATATATTTTGACTTAGAGCATTTTTATAGCAATTCTTATGAAGATTTTAGGCGGTCTGGATATTTTAAAATTTCAGGGATGAGTAGTAGTAAGCAATTATTAGAAGAAGTTTATAGATTAATTTCTTCTCATAATACTCAGACAGATATTATAATTCATGATGATTTTCCTCCAGGAACCAGAGGATATTCAGAAAGAATAAAGATGATAATTGAAAAATTACAATTTCTGAAAAAAGAGCTAATGCATGGTAAATGATTGTAATACCCGCATTATTTAATTGTTGATTGTTCGGGTTGCAAAACCTTATAAAAAAACAATCCTATGCTAATTATGGTCTCCCCTTCATGTATTGATGTCACCAAATATCAATACAGTAGAAGACTTCTAACAGGATAAGTTTTCTACCAAAAACAAGGGGAGACCAAAAAAAATAAAAGAAGATTTATTACGATAAAATAAATAATTGTTACGAAGGAAATTCTATATTTTTATTAATTATTAATTCGTCGATATTTCCTTTGCGATCAATTGGCAAAAATACACACAAATTCTCCATTTTTTCTCTATAACATTTCCTCCCGTAAGAATAACGCCATCGTCCAATATTAACCATAGCACCAATAAACAATAATGTTGATTTTCCTATACTTTTTTTTGGTATTAATGTAGCCACATTATCATAAGTTGAAAATTTATAGTTATGGTATCTCGATGTAACAGCGTACGTACCATCACAAGTTATTGTTAAAGTGTTTGAATGGGTATATTTCTCTGGAATATCAAAGAAACCAACGATACCATTATCAGAAGTGGCACATGAGACAATTGGTATTTTTCCAGATTCTAGTTTATCAAGAGAATGATAATCCCCAGTTACAATATAAAATAAATCTGATAATTTGAATTTTTTCCATTTTTTATAAGGATGTTTAATACCTTTTCTTTTAAATGTAGGAAGTAATTTTTTACTTAATTTATTATAATTGATTTTTGTTTTGAATCTGTTTGGTGTTTTAATTTTTAATTTACCGATTCTATATGGAGTTATTTGCCGTCCATATTTATAACGCCATTTTTGTTTCCGAATCATAAGTGCTACGTAATATAGATATTCTATCGACAATTTTTCTTTTGGTTTAATCACGAGACAATTATCATCAACACAGACTGTATAATGTTGAACAAAAGCTTCTCCTATACTACCAGTTCTCGGTACTGTTATTAAAAGAGGATTATATTTTGGTTCTATTTCAAAAAAACCATAACATCCGTTATCGACTCCACGCGAAGAAATCTATAATGTCTTACCTGGTAACAGTAACTCCTTAGAACTATAGTCGTGTTGTCCGTATTCAATATCGAAATAATCTAAGATTATTGTCATTTATTTCACATGTTTTAACTTATTTTCAAATTTAATATTAAATGCTATATTTTCTCTGATAAGTTCTTCGATACCATTCTCAATTGCTTTTGGTGTCGGTTCATTATCGTCAAGATACGCTTCTGGGATTAATTCCATTTCTGGATTTTCATAATCTATTGAAGAAATTTTTATTGATTTTGGTACATTACGAATTTTTACTCCGTGGTTTTTTAAAAAATCGGATACTATTGTTTGTATTTTTGGTAAATCATTTCTCGTATTTGGATCGAACAATCTCTTTTTTTTCTTTTTAACGAATCCGTCACCCCACATTTTCACCCATAAAACATTTTGATTTTTTGGATGAGGAATACCTTTTTTTACAAAAATACCTACAGTACTAGTACCAGCTTGTGGATAGAATAAATCATCGGGAAAAGTTATAACACAAAGCAATGTATTACCCAATAATAACCTCTTTCTAAATGCCAATTCTTTCCCTGATTTCACCATAACCGAAGTTGGAAGAACACTAAATAATGTACCTCTGTCACTCATTTGCATTAAAGCTTGTTCTACGAACCTAAATTCTGGTTCGTAGCTTTTATCTTGAGCAAATGGAGGATTCATTAAAACTTTGGTTACTGGTGGAACTCTACCTTCTTTATTTGTAGAGAGATATTCAGCTCCATCTTTAGTAGCATTAAGCCATTTTGTCAAAATGCGTGCCCGCACGGGGGTTGTCTAAAAAGCATTTTTTACTAAATTGCAATTGCATTACGTAAACTCTGGTAGCCGTTTGTTCCTCGTTTTTGTTCAACTTTTGTTTGAAAGTTGTTTTCTGTTGGCTTATTTGTCGTTAATGCTTTGTGTATTTTTCTCACATTATGGGAGATGTAGTATAATCCTGCTTCAAGGTTTACTTTTGTTGATCCTCGTAGATGATATCTGTGTTTCTTTTTGTTAAGTTTTTCATCTCCGAATACTGATTCTACCTCGTTTCCTCTTCTTTTTCTCAGCTCCAATCCTTTCTCTGAGTCTAGGTTTTTCTTTGCTTGTTGTTTCAGTCTTTCA
>Ga0315274_10006167_pt1 | contig 17480 bp, 11 predicted proteins | sample YL17G02_20_MG_FD_203700 | JGI IMG/M metagenome (GOLD analysis project Ga0315274, IMG submission 203700) | Sediment microbial communities from Yellowstone Lake, YNP, Wyoming, USA - YL17G02_20 | ecosystem: Environmental > Aquatic > Freshwater > Lake > Sediment | place: USA: Wyoming | collected...
CGGTGCAGCCCTATTCCTACGAGTGGGATAACACACCACCCGCCTCCACTGCTTCAGGGCCAACATACGCCACCAGCAGCCCTATCACCGTCACCTGGGTGACAACCGACACTCAGAGTGGCGTGCAGTATACCACTCTGTGGTACATGAAAGAGGTCGCTGGCTCCTGGCAAGCCTACCAAACGATCTATGCCGGCTCTGGCACGTTCAGCTTTGTGCCTTCGCTCGGCGACGGGCTGTACCTGTTCGCCACGGTCGCAGCCGACAACCTGGGGAACATCGAAGCGGGGCCCACCGTTTCCGAGACCCAGACCATCTACGACACCAATGTGCCCCAGTCTCAGGTGACCTGGGCTCCGACGTACAAGAACAGCAGCCCGATCACAATGACCTGGGTAGCCACCCCAACACAACCGCAGGTTCCGCTGGCCGAAGTGCGCCTGTGGTACCGCCTGAACGCTGGCACTTGGACCCAGACGGCCATCAGCAGCACCGGATCCATCACCTCAGGCACATTCAGTTTCACACCATCCGGACAGGGCACCTACAACTTTGCCACCGTCGCCCGAGATACCCTGGGCAAGTCAGAAGCCAACCCACCTGGCAACGGGGACGCAACCACCATATTCGATACCGTCGTCCCGGTAGTGAGTATCTCGTCACCGACGCCCGGTAGCATCCTGACTTCGACCCTGATCTCTTTCTCGGTCACTGGAACGGCAGTGGACGCAACGTCCGGGATCACCCAGGTATGGGTCACCACAGGCACCAACTGGGTACTGGCCAGCGGGCTGTCTCCATGGACCTACAACTGGACCCTACCCATCGTCGACCGTGTCACGTACACGCTCATTGCGCGGTCCACGGACAACGCCGCCAACACGGGCACTTCGTCATCCGTGAATGTCATCGTGGACACCGTCGCGCCAACTGCTGCCGCGCCAACGCCGAACCGCAGCCCTTGGGTGACTTCGACGGTCATCTACTCTTGGCCCGCCTCCAGCGATGGCGCGGGCATCGCCGGCTACCGCGTGCTGATCACCAACACACTTGGCTATAGCTCTACACAGGCAGCCAGCACCACGGTGCTCACTTTCACACAGGCTTACTCGCAGGGCGCCAGCTACTATGCCCGGGTACAGGCCATCGACATGTATGGCAATGCCGGCCCCTGGAGCGCACCCAGCACAGTCGTCTATCCCGACTTGACAGCACCAGTCATCGCATCCCCTGCCATCGACGACAACTCACCCTACGTGTTCGTGGCCAACCTGGCGCTCTTTTATACCAACACAATGGCCACGTCCGTCCCGTTCACCGTGACAGGAATAGCCAGCGACCCGCTTTCCGAGCTGGACAGGGCCACTTTTTCTCCAGCGTTCGGCCAGACTCCTCCCAACGATACGACGCCTGGTCTCTTTGGCGGGACCTATAACATCAGCCCCGGCGCGACAGGAAATGGGTCGATCACCGCAACGGTCTATGACCGATCAGGCAACACTACGGTCCAGACATACACCTATGCGCTGGACGCCACACCGCCCACCTCCACTGCTTCAGCACCAACCTACGCCACCAGCAGTCCTATTGCCGTCACCTGGGCGGCAGCCGATACCCAGAGTGGCGTGTACTCGACTACGCTATGGTACAAGAAGGAACTCACTGGTTCCTGGCAGCCCTACCAGACCATCAATGCCAGTTCTGGCACCTTTAGCTTTGTGCCGCCGCTCAGCGATGGCCTGTATCTCTTTGCTACCGTGGCAGCCGACAACCTGGCCAACGTAGAGCCACGACCTACAGTGTCCGAAACGCAGACCATCTACGATACCAAGGTGCCCCAGTCACAGGTCACCTGGGCTCCGGCTTACAAGAACAGCAGCCCGATCACGATGACCTGGGTGGCAACGCCTTTCCTGGCTCCTCTGGTCGAGGTTCGCCTGTGGTATCGCCTGAATGCCGGCACATGGACCCAGACGTCCATAGTCAGCACCGGTCCCGCCACCTCGGGCGTGTTCTCGTTCGTACCATCGGCGGATGGTGTCTATGAGTTCGCGACGGTTGCACGGGATGCCTTTGGCAAGTCAGAGGCCAACCCCTCAGGCAGCGGCGATGCTTCCACGGTCTACGATACACAGATCGCCGCGCCGCAAGGTCTGGCGAGCTCTCCAGCGGACTGGGCCAGTATCAACAGCTTTGCCGTGACCTGGAGCAATCCGGCGGAGCTGTCGGGGATTGTCGGCGCCTACTACAAGCTTGACTCACCGCCCTCTGCGTGGAATGACGGGACATGGATGCCCGGGGACAATCGCGTACAGATCACCGGCATTTCGGTGAATGGCGAAGCAACGCATCCCCTCTATGTCTGGCTGCGCGATGCGGCGGGCAACGTGAACCCCGCCGCCCGTCAGATGGTCACTCTGCGATACGATCGCACTCCGCCAACGAGTGTTGTCGTGGTCGCGCCGGCCAAGACCACAGACACACAATTCCTGGTCTCCTGGTCAGCCAACGACGCTGTTTCGGGCATTGCCTACTTTGGCGTCGAATACATCAGCACGCAGGACGTCAACTGGCAGGCCTGGCTACCTTCCACCACCGCGCTCTCCGCTCTCTTTACCGCGCCGGCTACGGGAGTGGACTATACCTTCCGGGTCATGGCGTACGACTTTGCCGGCAACCAGGCGCAGGGCACGGCGCAGACAAAGGTCGTACCGTATCGCAAATACCTACCCGCCGTCACGCTCAAGTGGCTGTGGTGGTACCAGTATGACGTGTACGAACCGAACGATACCCCAGAGCAAGCCTATGGTCCCCTTGTCTCTGGTCAGGTGTACCGGGGATACATATGGGATGCCAAGGACCTGAGCGACTACTATTGGTTCACGCCCTCAGCCAGTGCCGCTGTCCGGGTCGCTCTGACCAATATGCCGTCCGGCAACGACTATGACCTTTACGTCTACGATTACCAGGGCGGGTACCGGCTCATAGCCAGCTCTAACCAGTCTGGGAACACGAACGAGACCGTGACCTTAACCCCCCAGGCAGGGCGCAAGTACTATGTGCGAGTCTATCCCTATTCCGGCTCTAGCAGTCAGCAGTCCTATCAGTTGACTGTCACCTACCAGTAGGTCGCCTTACGGGAGGGCTTGACGTACCCACTGTCGTAGCGCCAGTGGCAACCAGCGCTGGTGGCCATTGGCCACAAAGGCTGCTGTGTGGGTGTACGCGGACCCCTGTGCACCGCTCAGGGTAGCGGTGTTGGACACAACCTGTGGGCTGCTGACCTGTACAACCACAGCGAAAGTGATGGTCACAGCCTGGCCTGCGCTGGGGGAGCCATTCCAGGTCAGGCGGCGCGTGCCTGGGTCATATATCGCCTCACCTCCGCCCGTCACCTGGATCTGCCCCGGCGCGCTCACCTGAGTGGGAAGGGTGTCTGTCAACGTAAGAGCCTGTCCGCTTCCGAGCAGGCTCAGTGTATAGGTTACCGTTTGCCCCAGCAGGGCCATTCCGGGCCAGACCGTCTTGTGCACCATGGTCGCAGGTTCTCCCCATATGACCGTCAACGACGGCCGCCCAGCGACGTTCCAATCACCGGTCTCAGATGCGGTCAGGTACTTGCTGCTGTGCTGGTCACTGTCCGAGCCGTACAGCACTATGCTGAGCGGTTGGCGCTCTGCGTGCGCCCGCGCAACAGCCTGTGTTGCGTCCCAGTGGTACGGGATGCCTGGCCAGGGAGGGAGTGACGTCACGGGATAGACCCAGGTCGCAGAGAGGTTCTCCTGCGCTAGCGGGGCGTTGTTCCAGTGGATGGTCATCTCGTCCCACGGATCGCTTGTGGTGAAAAGGTGCACCCATGAAGGCTTGGCCTGACCCGGGTCACCAGCGTTGCCCCAGTGATGCAGCGTCAGGGTAGCAGAGAGGACTACGCTGCCAGCCGGGACGGCACCCAGCGAGAAACGCAGGTAAGACTTGTTGAAACAGGGCAAGTGCGTGGGGGCGATCTCTGTACCGACAAACAGATCGGGGTCATCGCCGTGGTTTACCTCGCCTCCTCCCTCGTGACCGCCGCCGCATGTACCGCCACCGCCGATCCAGGCATCCTCAACCGTATTGTCCGCAGGGGAGGCCGCGCGGATCGTCACGGTACCCCTGGGTATGGCCGATGGCGGCGCATACCGGGCATACCCGAAATGAAGTTGGCCCCATGTCGACGGAAGCCCACCGTCAAACCCTTCCGGCCAATGCTCCGGCGCCACTGTACCTTCCGGCTGATCATCCCGGTCGTACAACTGTACGCCCAGCCCCCACAATGTACCCTCGGCTGGCGGGCCGGACAACCCGACCGTGCCCCACGGGATAGTAAAGATCGCCGTCCATCCGAAATCGATGCCGCATTGGTTGTCGTTGGGGCCGGGGTCGCACGACCACTGCATCGATTCATAGTCGGTCCACACCCCACTCCATCCAGCGTTCCACCCGGTTCCAGTTCCCCGAGCCTGCCGGTGATACTGCACCGCATTCTCATTCGGCCAATGGCGGGCACCGACCAGGAAGGTATAGTCATCGGTCTGCGGCTTGGTCGCCCGGTCGAAAGCAGTGTCCACATAGATTGCCACCGCGTCGTACGCTGTCAGGTCGTCGCTGGCGCCTGGCGCCTCGTTATACCACAGGTAATAGTCGACGACCGTGGCACGGACATTGAGCGCCTGAGCGGTGTAGGCCACGCGCACATCGACATAGTTCCTGCTGGGAACGCCCAAGTGGTCCCAGCCCAGCCATTCATTCTGCCCAAACCAAAAGATCGCGCTTTGGCCCCAGGTCACGCCACTGGCCGAGTAGGGTATGTTGACCCGTCGGGTTGTTCCCGCCTGCGCATGTGCTGCGGGGTCAGGAGGATGGCCAGACACCAACAAGGCCACGAACAGGGATACCAGGCATAGTTTGCGCACAGGTAGCTATCCTTTCTGGGCATTCGAGCATAGTCACCACGATGGTAAGTATACGGCACATTCGCCCTCGCCGTCAAGTGATTGGCCGAAAATGCACCTTCACGTGTGGACAGAAAGCTGTATTTGGAGTATAATGCGTCTCGTGAAGGCATGGTGCAGCGCAAGTAGATGGCAGAATGCCAGAGGCCAATGACCAAGAAGGCGGGAGAGAACAAGGCAAAGCAACGGCATATCTTGCCTGATTACAGGTTGCTGTGGAAGGCCCTGTACCAGCGCGGGATCGTCGGGGTTTTGCTGATCGCGCTGGCTATAGTCACGTTTCTGGCTCTGGTCGGGCTGAGCGGCGGCGGCCTTGTCCTGGAGTGGTGGAGCCGCCTGCTGCGCCATGGATTCGGTTGGGGCAGCTATGTGGTGGCCACGGTTATCGCTGGCACAGGAGCGGTGCTGCTGATCGGCAAGAGGCCGGCGTTTGGACGCGTGCCCTGGCACGTCGTCACCGGCGCCGAGATCGTGTTCCTGGCCTTGCTGAGCCTGATCCACCTGACCTTTGGCGGCCCCGATCCCTGGCAATCTGCCCGAGCTGGTGAGGCGGGGGGATACGTAGGGGCGGTGCTGGGGGGCGTGCTGGGTGAGATCCTGGGGCGAGTGTCGGCAGGCGTGGTTTGGGCACTGGTCTTGCTGTGGGGACTGATCACGGCCTCTGGCCTGACGCTTGGGGAGTGGGCCGAACGGGTCGAGAGCTCGATGTACCGGCTGTGGCGCAAGGCCCGGGTGGCATGGGCTGGCATCTCTGGCAGGCAGCCGGTGCTAGAAGAGCACTCTCTCACCAGCCAGAAGGGCCAGCTTGCAGATGTGGTGCCTGCTGCATCTGGGCCCCATTCGGCCCAGCCGAACGGCCAGCTAGTTGCGCCTGCAAAGCCCGCCGTAGTGCCGACAGCGGTAGCGGGGCAACAAAGACCTGTCCGCCGATACAGGATCGAGTTGCCCCCGCTCAAGCTGCTCGATATGCCCTCCACGGCCCCGATGGATGACTCGGAGCTAAAAGAGAAATCGGCAGTCATTGAGCAGACGTTGGGCCAGTTTGGCATCCCGGCCAAGGTGATCGAGATCAACCGTGGGCCGATGGTGACCCAGTTTGGCATTGAGCCTGGTTATGTCACTCAGCGAGGGTCAGACGGCGAGGAAACAGAGCGCAAGATCCGCGTGGCCAAAATCGCGGCTCTCAACAAGGACCTGGCCCTGGCCCTGGCTGCCATGCCGATCCGCATCGAGGCCCCGGTGCCCGGCAGGGCCATTGTGGGGATTGAGGTCCCGAACCGGGAGGTATCCGTCGTTCCCCTGCGTCGGGTGATGTCCTCGCCCGCCTTTCGACGCGGCAAATCGAGCCTCAAGCTAGCCTTAGGCGAGGGGACGGCGGGCACGCCGGTCGTGGCAGATCTGGCCAAGATGCCACATCTGCTGATCGCCGGTGCCACAGGGTCGGGCAAGTCGGTGTGCATCAACTCCATAGCCACCTGCCTGCTCCTGCAAAACTCGCCACTCACACTGCGAATGGTGATGATCGACCCCAAGCGAGTTGAGCTGGCCCGGTACCAGGACCTGCCGCACCTGTACGGAGGGGTGGAGTCCGATCCAGAGCGAGTGGTGGCGGTGCTGCGCTGGTTGGTGCACGAGATGCAGGAGCGGTACAAAAAGCTGGCACAGGTCAGCGCGCGCCACGTCGATGACTATAACCGACACTGGCGGGTGGGGAGCCAGGAGTACCTACCGCGGATCGTGGTTCTGATCGATGAACTGGCTGACCTGATGCTGTTCGCCTCGGATGAAACCGAGCGCTCTATCTGCCGCTTGGCACAGATGGCCCGTGCCACGGGGATGCATGTGGTGATCGCCACACAGCGTCCGAGCGTTGACGTGGTGACCGGGTTGATCAAAGCCAATTTCCCGGCACGAATCGGGTTCGCGGTCAGCAGTGGGATGGACTCGCGGGTCATCCTGGACGCAGTGGGGGCCGAAACGCTGCTGAGCAAGGGCGATATGCTGTACATGGCGCCTGACGCCAGTCGGCTGGTGCGTGCTCAGGGGAGCCTGGTCTCCGATGACGAAATGCAGCGGGTGGTTGGCCATTGGCAAGCATGGGCGGCTGGCGAGGGTTGGGAACGAGAGCCCTGTCCGTGGGACGCCATCCTGGATCAAGAGGGTGAAAAGGACGGTGACGAGCTACTGCGGCGGGCCATCGATATCGTGCGGGAGCAGGGTTTTGCGTCGGCCTCGATGCTGCAACGGCGGATGCGCATTGGCTATCCGCGCGCCTCGCGGCTGATCGACGAGATGGAGGAACGAGGCGTGGTGGGCCCTGCCGAGAGGGGCGGAAGGCCGCGCCAGGTCCTGGATGTCGATCCGGAGCCAGTGAGAGAGACATGATCTATCTGGGGACCAGTGGCTATAGCTACGCAGACTGGAAAGGTGTATACTACCCTCCCGAGCTGTCCCGACACGAGTGGCTCGAGTTCTATGCGCGAGAGTTCGGCGCCGTGGAGCTCGACTTTACCTATTACCGGATGCCCACGGCAGATCAACTGAAGAGACTCGCTGACCGGACACCTGACCATTTTCGGTTTGCGGTCAAGGCACATCAGGACATGACGCACAACCGAGGGCAGGATCCCGGTCCTTTTGCCCAGTTCCGGGCAGCGCTGGCCCCGCTGGGAGGGGAGGGCAAACTGGGAGCGGTGCTCCTCCAGTTCCCCCATGCGTTCCGGAACGCGGAAGAGAACGTGGGCTATCTGCTGCACTGTTTTGACCTGCTGCCCGACCTGCCGTTGATCGTCGAGTTTCGGCGCGACGACTGGCTGACACAGCGCACGGTGCAACTGCTGCGCGAACGGGGCGTGGGGTTCTGCAATGTGGACCTGCCCCGGCTGCCTGGCCTGTTGCCCAAGACCTCGCTCGTCACCGCATCCACCGCGTATGTGCGCCTTCACGGGCGCAATGCCAAGACCTGGTGGAAGCACGAGCAGGCATGGGAACGCTACAGCTATTCGTACACCGAGGATGAACTGAGGGAATGGGTCCCTCACCTGCGCGAGATGAACGAGCAGGCTGAGAGCTGTTTTGCCTTTGCCAACAATCACTGGCAAGGACAATCTGTGGCGACCATCAAGCAGCTCAGGCTACTCATGGATCGCCCGGCCGTTGACGATTAGATCGTATCGTACATCCATAGAAGGAGGATGGTTCTATGTCTGGACATTCCAAGTGGTCAACCATCAAGCGCAAAAAGGGCGCAGCAGATGCCAAGCGCGGCCAGTTGTTCACCAAGCTCGGCCGAGAAATCATGATCGCGGCCCGCGAGGGCGGACCCGACCCGGACTCGAATTTCCGGCTCAGGCTGGTGATCGACAAGGCCAAGCAGGCGAATATGCCCAAGGATAACATCGAGCGGTCCGTCCGTCGCGGCGCTGGGCTGGAGAGAAGCGAAAACTTGGAGCAGACCTCATACGAAGGGTACGGACCCGGGGGTACAGCCGTGCTGGTCCGTGTGGTGACGGACAATCGCAACCGTGCCGTGTCCGACATCCGCCGGGCATTCAGCCGGCACGGGGGCAACCTGGGTGAGACCGGCTGCGTGGCGTGGATGTTTGAGCAGAAAGGGTATATTACTGTTCCCCTGAACGGGCACAGCCCCGACGAGTTGTTCAACCTGGCGGTCGAGGCTGGGGCAGAGGACGTGGTGGTTGGCGAGGATATGGTGGAGGTCTACTCTGACCCCCACGATTTCCAATCCGTGCAGGAATCTCTGGCTGCGGCCGAGATCGAGACCGACGTCGCTGAGGTGGCCATGGTCCCTCAGTCCAAGATGGACCTGGATCCCTCGGCCGGGCTGAAGGTGATGAATCTGGTCGATGCCCTGGAAGAGCTGGAAGACGTCGAACGAGTCTTTACGAACCTGGCCATCACCGACGAGATGTTTGAGCTCTACACCCAAGAAGAGTAGCCATGCTTGTTCTGGGCCTGGATCCAGGTTTGGCGACTACCGGCTATGGCCTGGTGACCGAATCGCCGGATGGAGACCTGGCTTCTGTCGCCTATGGGGCGATCACGACCGCGCCTGGGCAGCCCCTGCCTAGCAGGCTGCTGGCCATTGACCGTGAATTGGCCACGTTGATCGCCGCGCAGCGGCCTGATGCTGTGGCTGTGGAAGAGTTGTTCTTTGGCAGGAATGTCACCACGGCATTGGCTGTCGGGCAGGCGCGGGGCGTGGCTCTGCTGGGAGCAGCACGTGCCGGGCTGCCGGTGTACGAGTACAGGCCCATGGAAGTCAAACAGGCGATCACGGGGTACGGAAAGGCTTCGAAGCATCAGGTCCAAGAGATGGTACGCATGCTGCTCGAGCTGGATCATGTTCCACAGCCTGACGATGCGGCAGATGCCATCGCGGTGGCTATCTGCCACCTGTATAGCGCCCGGTTGGAGGGCCTGCTGGCCGGGCGATGAGCTTGAGGCGAACCGGGGTCGGGGGATACCCTTTCGAGGCCGTTACAGGTGAGACTCGCTCTGCGGAGGTCATCGGCGATGATTGCCAGCATTGAGGGCCGCCTGGCCGCAATCGGCAAAAAGGCAGTTGTCGTGCAGGTGGGGGGTGTGGGCTTTCGGGTCCACGTTCCGGATTCGTTCATCGTCCACTGCGGGCCCGTCGGCAGCGCTGTGTCCCTGTATACCCACCTCCATGTCCGCCAAGACGAGTTGGCCCTGTATGGGTGCGCCACGGAGAGCGAACTTCGCCTGTTCGAGTTGCTGCTCAGCGTTTCCGGCGTCGGTCCCAGGGTGGCGCTGTCTTTGTTGTCGGTGCTGTCCGATGACGAGTTGCGTCTGGCGATAGCTGGCGAACAGGTCGACGTCCTGACCCGCGTGCCGGGCATTGGAGCCAAGACCGCCAAAAAGATCATCCTGGATCTGAAGGACAAGGTAGAGGCCAGCGTGGGGCTTGCCCGACCGGAGATCCTGGACGAAGATACGGAGGTCATCGCTGCGTTGACCGGGTTGGGCTATAGCATCGTGGAGGCACAGACGGCTCTCCAGCACGTCCCCGTCAGCGTGAGAGGGGTACAAGAGCGATTGCGCGCTGCACTGGTCTACCTGGGAACCTGACAGGCATGCCAGTTAGCTGGCCGCGCATCGCCGCAGTCACGGCGCGTCACAAAGAGGAGCGAATGCGTTGGGTAGGTGGGACGCTCCGGACACTCCAGGCAAGATACTGGTCATCGAAGATGATATCACCAGCGCTGATTTCCTCACCAGATATCTGACCTCGTTGGGCTATTCGGTGGTCCGGGCCCATGACGGCACAGAAGGCCTGCTCAAGGCGGGAGAAGAGCGTCCAGACCTGATCCTGCTTGACATCATGATGCCGGGGATGAACGGTTTCGAGGTGTGCCGCCAGGTGCGCAGCCAGGCCCAAACGGCCCACATTCCCGTCCTGATGGTCACGGCGCTGTACGAGACCGACGAGCGCATCCAGGCCCTGGAGGCGGGAGCAGACGACTTTTTGAGCAAGCCGTTCAACGTCTATGAGCTGGCGGCGCGGGTCAAGTCGCTGTTGCGCATCAAGTACCAGCACGACGAGCTAGCGCGGCGCAGCGACCTGTTCTACTCGGTGATGCGCCGCTACGTGTCCCCGGAGGTCTCGGAACAGATCCTGCGCGACCCCGAGCGCTACCTCAAACTGGGCGGCGAGAGCCGCCAGGTGACGACCCTGTTTGCCGACATCCGCGGGTTTACGCGGTATGCCCAGACGCACCCGGCGAACCGGGTGGTGGAATTGCTCAATCTGATCTTCCGCGAGCTGACGGATGTGGTGTTTCGCTGGCGGGGCACCCTTGACAAGTACCTGGGCGATGCGATCATGGCGATCTACGGAGCGCCTGTGAGCTACCAGGACGACACGCTGCGCGCCATCCGTACGGCGCTGGACATGCAGGCAGCCTTTGGAGCACTCCGTGAGCGGTGGGTTGATGAAGATGCGCGCTCCCTGAGTCTGGGCGTCGGCATTCACACCGGCGAAGCGGTGGTGGGCAATGTCGGGACGGAGCGGTTGATGGACTATACCGCGGTCGGCGATGCGGTCAATATTGCGCAGCGTCTGGAAGAGTTGGCGGAGGGTGGGCAGGTGCTGATCACCGCAGACACGCTCCAGCAGGTGCAGCGGCGGGCCACCGTCCGCTTTTACGGCACACAGGTGCTGCGCGGCCGGCAGGAAGAGACGGCCATCTACGAGTTGCTGGGCATGCTGTGATCTGGACAGGGGTGGTAGCACCAGGGGGAGATGATCACGATGGACGGCATTCTGTGCGAAAGCGGTCCGGGATCCCCACAGGTCCGCAGATCCCTGGACAGTGCTGGGTGAGCGCCTTGTGGGTTAGAGGCAGACGGCAATGGCGCGCAACAGGTCGCCACTGACCATGAGGCATGGCGGATTTCCCGAGAGCGGCTGGAAGAGGGTAGCGCTACTGCTGTTCCTATGTGCCGGGGCGAGATGCGTAGCCCGACCCTCTTTGACACAGACGGAGATCGCCCCATCTGTGACCCTACCCTGGTGGCTCTGCCCGGGGTGACGCCTTCCCTCACGGTGACACCTGGCCGAACCCCTACAGCCACTCCCGCGCCGACACAGACGGCTACACTCTCTCCCACACCTGGCCAAACGCGGACACCCAGCCCGACGCCGACGCTTGTCCCCTCTCCAACGCCTGCTCTGCCGACAGAAGGCAGGCTTCTTGTCTGGTCGTTTGAGCCTGTCCCGGCTGGCCTCCATTTTATCACAGAGCCCCTGTACGCGAATGTGGTAGTCATGAACGCCGACGGCTCGGATCCCATCACATTGACAACTCGTGGCAGAGATGCCGTGTGGTGGTCACCTGACGGAAAGCAAGTTGTCTTTGCTGGCGAGAACTGGGGGATCTATGTCGTAGCAGCAGATGGTTCCTCGCAGCCACATCGTTTGCCGTTCACCGGCTATGGTATGAAGTGGTCTCCAGATGGTCAGTTGGTCGCTTTTCAGTGTAGGGACTCGGAAGCTACCAACTGGGACATCTGTGTGGGAAAGCCTGATGGGTCTTATCTGTTGAACTTGACCAATAGCCCAGGGTTTGATAATACAATCCCCAGCTGGTCCCCAGACTCCCAACGGATTGCTTTCTGTAGCATGAAAGATGGACCTGATGAGCTGTGTGCTATCAACGTCGATGGCACGGATCTGTCAAGCTTGACCAAGAGCAGATACATAGTGGACGTCAAGTGGTCTCCAGACGGTGGCAGGCTCGCCTTCAGCGACGATTCTGGCTGGCACGTGCTGGAGTTGGGCAGTCTGACAGTGGTTGATATCACTCCCAAAGGGTTCCAGGACTGGAACGCCGACTGGTCACCAGATAGCCAGCAGATTGTGGTGGCGCGGCGGGGAGTAGTAGGCGAAGAGTTCACGCCCACTAATCTTTGCGTTGTTGCCCTGAATGACTTGGGCGTCAAGTGGCTAACAGCTTTTCCAGATTCCGAACTGGGGTCCGACGATCCAGCGTGGTCTCCGGACGGACGCTGGATCGCCTTTTCCTCTCCCACCGGCTTGTATGTAGTGGATGTGGAGGAAGGTAGTGTAAGGCAGGTAACGCATACGGAATCCACTTGGGAAAGATACCCGCTTTGGGCGCCACGATAGCAGAGACCCAGGCTGTGGTTGTGAAGTGATAGGCCCACCGTGAGGCAGCGCCCGGAACCTGCGGGAGGTGGGTGTCACGGGTGTGGCTCGTCGAACAGGATCGCCGTACGGCACATGCCGACCGCGTGCTCGCTTGGAGGGCCGCATTCGCGATACTACCCCTCGGTTGAGCAGCGTTGTCATTCACACAGAGCCCATACATACCAAGGAGGAGCAGCCATGACCTGCCATGGGGCATTGGAGGGTATCACCGTTGTCGATCTGACCCAGGCGATGGCCGGGCCTTTCTGCACTATGACGCTGGGTGACATGGGGGCCAAGGTAGTGAAAGTGGAGTTGCCTGGGATAGGCGACCAGTCTCGTGGATGGGGCCCGCCCTTCCAGATTACAGAGAGCGCCTATTTCCTGTGCGTCAACCGGAACAAGCGGGGCATCACCCTCAACCTCAAGACGGAAGGAGGAAGGCGGGTGATGCACGCGCTCGTCGAGAGGGCCGATGTCTTTGTCACCAACATCCCGCGGGACACCCAGCGTATCGCTAACGGGGTTGACTGGGACACGCTACATGCGCTCAACCCGCGCCTGGTCTACTGCTTGATCAGCGGTTTTGGGGCCACTGGGCCTTTTGCTAACCAGCCGGGGTATGACCTGATTGCCCAGGGACTGGCTGGCCTGATGTCTATAACCGGTGAACCGGGCACGCCGCCGATGCGTTTTCCGGCGCCCATGGCTGACATTGGCACCGGGCTCTATGCGGTCATTGCCATTGAGGCCGCCCTCCTGGCCCGTGAGCGCACTGGCAGCGGGCAGTTCCTCGATGTGAGCCTGCAGGCGTGCCAGCTCACCTGGTTGACAAACCTATCCGGGGCCTATTTTGTCACGGGCAAGCTGCCGCGCAAGTTGGGCAATGCCTATCCCAGCATAGCCCCGTTCAGCGTTTTCCGGGCACGCGATGACTATTTGGTCATCAGTGCGGGCTCGGAGAGGCTGTGGCATCAGTTGTGCGTCGCCCTGGAGCTAGAGTCGCTGGAGGATGACCCGCGCTTTGCGACCAACGCAGATCGCACCCAGAATCAGGCCGAGCTGACCGAGTTGCTCAACGATGTCCTGGGCCGGCGCGACGCGGGGCACTGGATTGCACTGCTCCAGGAGGCCGGCATTCCCTGTGGGCCTATCCTGGATGTGGCGCAGGCCCTGGCACACCCACAAGCTGTCCATCGAGGTGTGGTGGTGGAGCAGCAACACCCAGCCATAGGGCCAGTCTGTTCGGTGGGCAATCCGATCGCCTTCTCAGAGACGCCGGTGCACTACTTGAGTGCTCCGCCGCTCCTGGGGCAGCACACAGAAGAGGTGCTCAGGGAGCTGGGGTATGACACAGCCAGGATCGAACGGCTGCGCGCAGAGGGGGCGTTCTGAGCAGAAACCTCTCCACGACCTGTGCTCCAGAGAACCAACGCAACAGATCCAGAGGGTGACTTCCACCGCCGACGATGGGCCTTTCGCTGGCCAGGTACCAGTTTAGTCCCGTCAACGTATCGGTCTGCTGGGCCTGATAGAGCAGGTTGTGGACATAGTCGCCCTCCATGTAGTAGATGGACCCCAGGCACGTGCGGCACAGGTGATGCACCGCTTCGAACACCGGGTTGAAGCGAAGGATGTACCCGACCGCCAGCTTGAGCGCCGGGTCGGCGGCACGAGTTGCGGCCACGATTATCTCTATCTGGTCCACGCTGTTCGCCAGCGGCTTCTCCGTCAGCACGTGCTTGCCGCGCTGCACCGCTGCCAGGAAAGGCTCTACGTGGAACGGGTCGCCGGTGTGGATGCTGACGGCCTGAATGTCTGTTTGCGCGCACAAGGCCTCAGCGGACGGATAGGCACGCTGGATGTCGAACCGCCGGCATGCGGCCTCCAACCGTTCGGGGTTGACATCGCACAGGGCGACAACCTCGGACTTGGCAAGGCGACGATGCGCCTCGAGGTGCTCCAGCCCATTGTGGCCCAGGCCGATCAGCCCTACCCGGATCATCATCTTTGTCCGCTGTGTGTGCGATGTCCTCCCACAAGGGCGCGGCAGATGGCGTGATCGTCGTTGGCGCCTGGTTGCGTGGCCATGTCGCCGCTGGAGAGGTCTTCTGACAGGGCGGATTGCCCCAAGGTGAGCCCCGACCCCGGTTGCGAGGGGAAAAAATCTTCGTGGCTCTTTGCGGTCGCACCGCGACCGCAAAGAGCCACCTGGCCAGTCATACGAGCTGGACGACCTGAAGAGGCAGACCGAACGGTCCTAACCATACAGTGGGCCAAAGGTGGCACAAGCCCTGTAATCTGCTCCCTGCGGGTCCATGGCGCCGAAGGCACCCCATGCGGTCGGTCGATAGAGCCGCTCCTCGGGCACGTTGTGCATGCATACCGGGATGCGCAGCATGGAAGCCAGGGTGATCAGATCGGCACCGATGTGGCCATAGCTGAGCGCTCCGTGGTTGGCGCCCCAGTTGTTCATCACCGAGTACACGTCGCGGAAGGGCCCGCTGCCGGTCAGGTTGGGGGCGAACCAATGGGTGGGCCAGGTAGGGTCGGTGCGGTCGTTTAGCGTCTGGTGCACGTGATCGGGCAGGTCCACCGTGTACCCTTCGGCGATTTGCAGCACAGGGCCGAGCCCTTTGACCAGGTTGACTCGCATCATAGTCACGGGCATGCCACCGCGGGTGAGGAACCCCGACGAGTAGCCTCCTCCGCGAAAGTACTCGGTGGTGGCCGGGTACCAGCTTGTCGCCTTGAGGCAGCGCTCTGCTTCCTCGGGAGCGATCTGCCAGAAGGGCTTCATGGCTGGCTGGCCGTTGCTTTCTTGCTGGCCGGTTGCATCCAGGGTAGCAGCGCCGGAGTTGATGAGATGGATCAGGCCCCCCTCTGCCCGACCGGTAAGGCTGTAACCGGTGACCCGCCTGACTGCCGTCGGGCTCCAATAGGTGCGGACGTCGGCAAAGATCTGGGCTGTATTGGTGAGCAGATGCCCAAAGAGCATGGCCGTCCCATTGAGGCAGTCGTTCTCAGTTGCGACCACAAACGGCTCGCGGATGCCGTTCCAGTCAAATGAGGAGTTGAGGATGGCCTCCAAAAAGTCACCGTTGGGGAAATGATCGGTCCACTGTCGCTGGCCCTGGAATCCAGAGGCGATGGCGTTGTGTCCGAGGGCTTCCTCACCGTATCCCAGTTCGGCCAGGCGAGGGCTGCCCACCGCGAGATCGCGGGCGATCATGGTCATCTTGACCACGGTCTCCCAATCCCGGTCCTTTTGCGCCCGGGTGCGCTGGTTCTTGGGCGCGTTGTGGTCGCGTCCTTCCTGGCAGTGCTGCTTGACCCACTGCAAGGCGCGGCCAAACTCGTCCTGGTCATAGATCCCTTCATCCCACCGGCGGACGAACTCGGTCATGTCGACGACCTCGACGCGCATACCCAGGTAGCTCTCAAAGAAGCCCTGGTCGACGATAGAGCCAGCGATGCCCATGGATACGCTTCCCATTGACAAGTAGGACTTGCCGCGCATAGTGGCCACGGCCAGCCCGGCACAGGCGAACTGCAGTAGTTTGGCCTGGACGTCGGGCGGGATCGTCAGGTCTCCGGCATCCTGCACGTCTCGCCCGTAGATGCTGAACGCAGGCAGGCCCTTTTGGTTGTGCGCGGCGAGGACCGCGGCTAGGTAGACCGCACCTGGGCGTTCTGTCCCGTTAAAGCCCCATATGGCCTTGGGGATGTAGGGGTCCATGTCCATAGTTTCGGAGCCGTAGCACCAGCAAGGGGTCACGGTGATCGACAAGCCGACGCCTTCCCGGGCGAACTTGGCGGCGGCCTGGGCAGCCTCCGCCACTCCACCGATGCAGGTGTCGGCGATGACGCATTCGACCGGCAGTCCGTTGGAGTGCCGCAGGTTGTTGGTCAGCAGCTCGGCTACCGATCTGGCCATAGCCATGGTCTGGTCCTCAAGAGCCTCGCGGACCCCTTTTCGCCGGCCGTCGATCGTGGGACGAATGCCGATCTTGGGCATGGGACCAACCAACCTGTTCTGATAGGTGCCTGGTTCAGCGCATGTTGCGTCTGCCATTCTGTGCCCTCCTGTTTTCATGCGCGAGCAGTGCCATCTGTGCACCGCTCGTGGGATACGTCCATCGAAGCAGATACCCCTCGTGTTCCGCGGGAGGTTGCCTTTCCCTGTGAGGGTACCTGGCCGAGACGGATGTAGTTGTAGCACCGAAACGGGCAATTGTCAAGGTCATCGTGGGCAAGGTTTGGCCTGGATAGGGTTTTGCGTTTTGTACAGAAAGGAGTATAATGGGACCTGAGGAATTCAAACCTGAAAGGGGAAGGTAGCAGCAGCATGGGAGAAGAAGAGACCACCGTGGTTCAACAGCAGGAGCTTGCAGGGGCTCAGGGAGAGCCGGAACACCCAATGGAGTCGATGCTGCATGCGGAATACGACTTTAGGCAGCTGCAGCGTGGACAGATCGTCGAAGGGCATATCGTCCAGATCCGCCCGGACGAGATCCTGGTAGACGTCGGGTCCAAGTCAGAAGGGATCATCGAGGGACGGGAGTTGGAGCGCCTGGGTTCCGAAGGGCTGTCGTCGATGCACGAGGGAGATCCCATCCTGGTGTATGTCGTCAGTCCCGAGGACAAGAGCGGCAATGTCGTGCTGTCACTGGCCAGAGCCCAGGCCGAGCGGGATTGGCGCGACGCCCAACAGCTGTTTGAATCAGGCGAGATCTTTGAGGGGACCGTCGCTGGCTACAACAAAGGGGGCCTGATCGTGCGCATGGGCAAGGTGC
>Ga0315274_10006168_pt1 | contig 17478 bp, 10 predicted proteins | sample YL17G02_20_MG_FD_203700 | JGI IMG/M metagenome (GOLD analysis project Ga0315274, IMG submission 203700) | Sediment microbial communities from Yellowstone Lake, YNP, Wyoming, USA - YL17G02_20 | ecosystem: Environmental > Aquatic > Freshwater > Lake > Sediment | place: USA: Wyoming | collected...
GCGTGATTCTCACGCCGGGCTGGGCCGGAAAGGGCCGGGATAACGTTGGGTTTGCTTTGAATACGGATTGTGGTATAGGCCTTGCTGAAGTTAGGGCGGTGTCGGTTTGGTTAAGTTGGTCCGTGCGGCGGGCGGGACGGCGGCGGCAGACGCGGCTCGATGGAAAACGTCAAACCGAGGTCCATGATCGCGCAGTTGCTGGACTGGTGCCAGCAACAGGAGGCCACCGACCTCCATGCTCAAGCCGACAAGCCTTATGTTATTCGGGTGCACGGGCGATTGTCCCGGATCCCGGCTGACTTGTTCCCCCCGCCCACGGACCAGCAGATCCACCAGCATCTGCGCGAGAACTTCTCGGCCCCGGTCTGCGCGCGCATCGAAAGCGACCACGAAGTCGATCTGAGTTTTTACTACGGTGGCATTCGGTACCGGGCCAACTTCAGCAAACAGAAAGGCCAGCAGTCCTGCTCGTTCCGGACGATCCCGCAGCATCGGCTCAGACTCAAGGACCTCCAACTGCCGACCTCGCTGCGCAACATCCTCAAGGAGCCGCGCGGTCTGGTGCTGGTCACAGGTCCCACCGGTCAGGGCAAAAGCACCACGTTGCGCGCGCTCATCCAGGAGATCAACGAGACCCAGGCCCTCCGGATCATCACGATCGAGGATCCGATCGAGTACGTGTTCGAGGACTACCTTTGCCACTTCGAGCAACGGGAAGTGGGGATCGATACCGCCTCCTTTGCCGATGGCATCCGCAACGCGATGCGCCAGGATCCGAATGTGATTTTTGTCGGCGAAATCCGCGACCAGGAAAGCATCTTTGCCGCAATGCAGGCCGCCGAAACCGGCCACCTGGTATTGACGACGCTGCACGCCGACGCCGTGGCCCAGGCCATCGCCCGGATCCGGGAGTACTACCCCAGCTCCGAGCAGGCCAACATCAGCAGCCTGCTGGCGCGCAATCTCAACACGATCATCTGCCAGCGGCTCCTGCCCAACGGTCAGGGCACACGCACCCCCTGTCTGGAGATCATGAAACGCGACGCCGGGATCCCGGAGGCCATCGCCGCCAACGACCTGCACTTGCTCGAGGGGATCATTGAGGCGGCGGTCAATCTGGGCATGCACACCTTCGACCAGTACTTGGCTGAACTGCTGGCCGCGGGCATCATTTCCGAAGAGACCGCCCGCCACTACGCGGTGAACAAGCACCGACTGGACATGATCTTGCGCGGCATCCGCACCAATATCGCGATCCTGCGACCCGATGAAGAGGAAGAACGGTTGGAGGAGGAGTGAGTCAATGCCCAGCCGCAACGCCAACGACGTGCTGGTCGGGGTGGATCAAACCACCGGCACAGACCACCAAAGGCCCGCCGGCCGACGAGGCCCCCGCGGCCGCTCCTGAGTTATATGCTCGTGGTTTTGCGCATTATCTTCGGCGCCGCGTTGGTTTACGCCGTTCGCGAAGCCTGGGCCGCCGGCGGTCGCCCAACTGAGACGGGAGACATGACCGCCTCCTTTTGGCTGGCCGTATCCGTGGCCGTGGGCATCGCCAATGCGGTGGTGTGGGCGCCTTACCTCGGGGGGCGGCTGGCAGATCCGCTGACCGGCGCCTTCACGCGCGGTTTCTACGTCGAGCAAAAGAACCACCTGTTGAAGCTGGTTCGCTGGCTGGACGAGCGTGGTCATCGGCGGCTGACGTTGTTCGCCTGCTTCCTCGAAGGCATCCATCGGCCAAACGCCCCGACCGCCTTCATTATCGGTCTGCGGAATGCGCGGGCAGGCACGTGGCTGGAACGGGTGTTTGCGCGTGAGGTGTACCGCTTCGACAACACCCAGAACTGCGTTTGGGCTTACCAGATCTTGAAACGACGTGGCATCAACCCGGGCGTTCACCGGCGACCGGAGGTGAACCTGACCTTGCGCTCGATCGAGAAAGGGGTCGAACCGCCTCAGCCCCCTGTCCCCATCCTGCCGGCGCCGCAGACAATGCCATTGGAGCGCAACCGCCAGATCAAGTTGTTTGAGGGGGATGACCCGGCGACCTCCCGGAAAGGGACCCAGGCTCAGCCCAAGCCCTAACCCATGTTTTTTGTCCTCCGCAGAATTGTGTTGACCGTCTTCGGTCTGCTGGTGGCCGGTCTGCTGGTTTTCCTGTACCAGAAACGCTACGTGGTTCAGCCGGTTTTTGACTATTACGCACTGTGGCATGCCAGCCGAGCGATGGAGAAGGCGTATATGGGCGAACTGACCGGCCAGGCCACCGCCGTGATGAGCGGCGACCTGTTCCAGGTACGGGGCCGGGACGGTCTCAACTACAACTTCCGCCTGGCCGGCATCCAGGCGCCCCAACGGTCGCTGGCATCCAGCAAGGAACTCCAGCGCCTGGCCAGCCTAAGCAAGTCCAACCTGGCCAGTCTTGTCCTCTCGAATCAGGTCAAGGTCGCGTTCACTTACATGAGTGAGTTCCATGGTGGCGTTGGGCTGGCCTATGTGAACGAGACAAACAACGTCAACGCGCGGATGCTCGAAGCCGGCTTGGCGTGGATCAACACAAATGGGCTCAAGGCGCTCCCTTTGCGCGACCAATACACCCTCGTTCTGGCGGAACGCAACGCCAGGCAACAGCAACTCGGCGGGTGGAAAGACGTGCCGGATTTCCCGAAGCCGGCGGCCAACCCGTGAGGCGATCATCTGGCTGGTCCCATAGGGTTTGGTCAAACCCGCGAAACCGCGAGTTCCGGCGAGTATTTGCTTGCGGATCGGTATCGTTCCGTGGTGCAATGCGCCGATCCAACACCGGTTCTGCATATGAAACAGCTCTTCACCTCCTTGTTATACATGGCCACCCTGGCCGTGCTGCCTGTCGGGTCCCAAGCCGGGACCATTACGTTCGCCGAATTCGACGGCTTGGCCGACAATGCCGCGATCCCAACTCCTCCAGAGGGACTCCCTGACGGCGTGACCGCCGTCTGGACTGGTCTCCTGCTGCACACAGAGGCGGGCGACACGCCCATGAGCGTGTTTCCCGAGGCGGACCAAGCCAACGCCGACGACGCGGTGATCTCATTCTCCGTACCGGTCATCGTCTCCTCCATCAACGTGTACGACACGGATTGGGGCAGTCCGGTCAAGCTCATCGGTCGGAGCCGCGGCCTCGAAGTCTGGCGCTATGAATCACCGGGGGATCATCCGTGGGGAAAAATAACAGCGGGCGCGGGCAAAGAGATCGACGCCCTCGTGTTCGAGGGCCAATGGAACCACTACGACGATATTGTGGTGGACCCCGCGCCGGACAGCGACGGCGACCTTTACACCGATGGTGATGAAGTGGCGACCGGACACGATCCGAACAATCCCAATGACAATCCAACCGTCTCGGCCATCGCCGATTCGATCATCGAGTTCACGACGACCGGCACTCAGGGCGAGAACGGTTGGTACTATGGGTATCGCAACGTGACGAAGGATGGGGGTGGAGAGAACTACGATCCGGCTACCGCTTTCGTCCAGTTCACTCCGGAGGAATGGCAGGGCGGTCAATGGGACCTTACCACGGCGGACAGCGCCCCGTGGACCGAACTTGGGCGGCAAAACACGCACCCGAATGCCGGCACGGGCGACACGCATTGGACCGTTCGACGGTGGGTCGCCGATGAGTTGACAAAGGTCACACCGCTGGCGATCCGCTGGCACACTCACCATGCCAATGTGACCTGTAGCGGCAATGGCGTCACCGGCGCGCTTTACCACAACGGCCAACTCCTTGATAAGGCCGTGATTGCCAACCCGGACAATGTTGGCGTCACCCACACTTACTACATCAATGCCAATCCCGGCGATCGAATCGACCTGACCCTCAGCGCGAAAGGGACCAACGGTGTTGAGGCTGATGGGTGCGATGGATCCGAGAACTGGTTCCTGGTCGATCCCACTATGCCGGCGAATCCGAGACAACCGGGCGGGAAAGTCTTCGTTCCCGCCGGCACCGGCGACACCGACGGTGACGACCTCCCGGATGTCTGGGAGAAGATCTACTTCCCCACCGACCTCACCAAGCTCACCAAGACCGGTGATTACGATGCAGATGGCTTGAAGGATACCGCCGAGTATATGCTGGATACGGACCCCACCAACCCGGATACGGACGGCGACGGCCTCAAGGATGGCGTGGAGACCAACACCGGCAAATACGTCAGTGCCACCGATACCGGCAGCAATCCGAAGAAGACGGACTCGGACAACGATGGCCTCAGTGATGCCACCGAGGTCAACCGCGTCCCGCCGACGGACCCGAACAAAGCGGACACCGACGCCGATGGTTTCACCGATGCCGAAGAAATCGCCGGAGGAACCGATCCGGTGAATCCTCAAGACAGCCCGTTGACCTTCGTGATTGCCAACTCGCAGATGGAATTCTCGGGCGTCCAGGGCAAGGATGGCTGGTACAACGGATACCGCATCTTCGATCCGACTGCGGGCACCGTGGACTACAATCCCACCCAGGACTTTATTCCCTATCCGGGCGGGGATGGGCAGGGCGACTGGGACGGCGTGAACCAGACGTGGACCGGCACGCAATGGGATCTCAATACCGCGGATGCGGGGCCTTGGACGTATCAAGACGCCCTCGGCATCCATCCGAACGGAGTGAACAGCCCACCCATCATCGACGGTTCGCCCGACCCGACCAACGAACATTGGGCGATTCGCCGCTGGGTAGCCCAGGAACTCACCAAAGACACGCCGGTAAAAATAGTCTGGCGCGTCAGGAAGACCAACCTTAACAACACGGGGGTTACCGGCCTGCTCTTTATCAACGGCAAACTCGTCGATTCCAAGGCGATCGAAGGTAATGACGGCACCAACTCGGTCCGACGGTTCCCTGTCACCTTGAAGAGCACCGATATTGTGGACTTGGCGCTCTCGCCAGTGGGCCCCAGCGGGGATCGTGCAGATGGACAGGACGGCTCCGAGACCTGGTTCTGGGTGGACGCCAGAGTTGTGGCGTCCAGCATCACAATCTCCGGTGCCAGCGTAAATGTGACCCCTAACCAATGCTCCTTCTCCTGGGGCTCGCAGGCGGGGATGAAGTATACCGTCTGGGCCTCAAACGATCTAAAAGTCTGGTCGGCAGTCAAAACCGGCCTCGACAGCGGCGGTGCGACAACGACCTACGCGGACGCACTCGCCTCGCCGCAGCCGGCCTACAAGTTCTACAAGGTCTCGCAGCCTTAGCCGGCGCAATCCAGAGTGCCGGATGACCCAACCGCGCCCGCCGGCCAGTGCGGTGGCACCTGACGGGTGCGGTTCAGTTTTGTCCGGAGAGCGCGCCAGGGTCAGCTTACCGGGGAACCTCTTCTGCCTGGCAGTGAACTGGTATTCGCCGCGGATTCTGTCGAGAATCGGGCTCGCAGAGCCTCCCGTCTCCTCTGCACTGCTGTCGGGCAGAACCCTCGCGAGGTGCGAGGATCTTCGGAGCGCGACTGTGTGCGGAGCACCAGTCGCAGCACCTTTGCAGCGGGAGGGGTGGTCCCACCTTCGAAAGTCCGCCGCCAATCCACCGTGCTACGGCTGGTCCTGCGGACACAGCCGCGCTCCACTTCGGTTGCGGCTTCACCGCGCTGTGTCTCTACGGCGCGCACTGTGCCGGACCCTGCCTTCCCTGCTCCTGCTGCTGTTCTGCACCAACTGCGGCCAGCGACTCGACAAGCCCGCCGCCACGACTCAACGCCCGGCGACTGGCGCCCCGTGGTTCCAGGATGTCAGCGCGAAGGTTGGCCTGACGTTTCATCACGACTCGGGGTCGCGCGGTGAGTTCATGATGCCAGAGCACATCGGTTCCGGCGCGGCCCTGTTCGACTACGATAACGACGGCCGGCTTGACATTTACCTCATCCAGTGTGGCGGGACGAACTCGACCTCGCGGAACCAGCTTTTCCACCAGGACCCGGACGGCACCTTCAAGAACGTCAGCGAAGGCTCCGGCCTGGACGTCGTCGGGATCGGCATGGGCGCGACCGCCGGCGACGTCAACAACGACGGTTTGGTGGACCTGTTCGTCACCGAATACGGGAGGGTGCGCCTGTTCCTGAATCGTGGCGCCGGCCGATTCGATGAGGTCACGGCCGCGGCTGGCATCGACAACGCGCGGTGGGCCACCGCCGCGTCGTTTGTCGATTACGATCGTGACGGTTGGCTGGACCTGGTGGTGGGGAACTACGTGGACTACAACCCGACGGAGAAGTGTTTCGACCCGGCCGGCCTGCCGGATTTTTGCGGCCCGCAGAACTTCCAGAACACGGTCAGTCGCCTCTTTCACAACCTGGGCGCCGCGGCCGCCCCGGGCCAGGTCGCCTTCGAAGACGTCACGGTCCGCTCCGGCTTCGCCAAAGCCCAGGGCAAGGCGCTCGGCATCCTCTGCGCGGACTTCGATGGTGACCGGTGGCCGGACATATTCATCGCGGACGATGGCATCCCGAACCGGCTCTACATTAACCAGCGAACCGGCACCTTCACCGAGGAAGCGGCCATCCGTGGCCTGGCGTACAACGCCATGGGCGCTACTGTTGGCAACATGGGGATCGGCCTCGGCGATGTGAACAACGATGGGCTGTTCGATCTGTTCATCACGCATTTGACCCACGAGCAACATGCCTTGTGGGTGCAGGGACCGCGTGGCTTGTTCGAGGACCAGACCGCCAAGTACGGCCTGATCCGTCCCGCCGAGCGCGGCACCGGCTTCGGAACACTGTTGGCCGATTTCGATCTCGATGGCTGGCTGGACCTGGCCGTGATCAACGGCACGATCCGGCGAGGGAGCGCCCATCCCGGCTCGCCGCTGCCCGGCCTGATCCCGTTCTGGTACCCGTATGCCCAGCACTACCAACTGTTCGTCAATGACTCGCAGGGCCGTTTCGTTGACTGCTCAGCGGCCAACCCCCAGTTCTGCGCGTTTACAGGCGTTGGCCGGGGCTTGGCCTGCGGTGACATCGACAATGATGGGGCCCTTGACTTGCTCGCCGTGTGTGCGGGCGGTCCAGTCGGCTTGTTCCATAACATCGCCCCGCGTCGTGGACACTGGTTGACGGTGCGCGCCCTGCTCCCGGCCGCCGGCAATCGTGACGCCATCGGCGCGGAGGTCCTCGTCGAAGCGGGAGGACACCAGTGGTGGCGGTTGATCCAGCCAAGCTGTAGTTACCTCGTCAGCAACGACCCGCGAGCCCACCTCGGCCTGGGCGCGCTGGACCGGGTCGAATCGTTGCGCATCCTTTGGCCAGACGGTTCCGAGGAACGGTTCCCGGTCGGCCCGGCCGATCGCCACCTGATCGTGCGCCAAGGCACGGGCACGAAACCATGAGCCGGAGAAGACAACACGCCAGTGAACCGTCTCCTCGTCTCGCAAACCGGGGCGGAACCAGCTCCGCGAGTTCCGCGAAAGCGACGGTGCCGCGGAGCTCCGCGTTTCCCAATGCGGTGGGCTTGCCATTCATGCGCCACCGCGGACTGATCGCCGGCGTTCTGGTTTTGTTGGTCCTCGGGACCGGCGCGTTCTGGTGGCTCGGCCCGCGCGCAGGTCGTGCGCCTCTGCCTTCGCTGGATCTCCGATCGGTGGACGCCAAGGTCGCCGCTACGCTCACGCGACACCTGGACGCGGTGAAGTCCACGCCTCGATCCGGGGCCGCCTGGGGCCGGCTGGGCGCGCTGCTGTGGGCGTACGACTTCCGGCCCCAGGCCGGCCAGTGCCTGGACCAGGCCGAGCGACTCGACCCTGCCAACCCGCGTTGGCCGTACTACCACGGCTTGGCGCTCCTCATCTCCTCGCCCGGCGAGGCCGCGCCGCAATTCCGGCGCGCCGCGCGGCTCTGCGGCAACGATCCGGAGGCCCCGCGCTTTCGCCTCGCGCGCATCCTTGCGGAACAGGGCCGATGGGACGAGGCCAGGTCCGAGCTGGACCAATTGCTTAAAGCCAAACCGGACTTCGCTCCCGCCCGGCTGCTGAGCGCCCGCGCCGCCCAGGCACGCGGAGAGGTGGCCCGCGCCATCGAGTTGGCCCGCGGCTGCACCACCGACCCGCGCTCGGCTCGATCCGCCTGGGCTTTGCTGGCGATTCTGTATAGGCAGCAGGGTGATCCGGCCGGCGCCACAAATGCCGTCCAACGTGCCGCGGCGATGGCGCCCGATGAGGGGTTCGGCGATCCATTCGAAGCCGAGGCGACCCTGCTGCGCGGCGATCCGCGAGCGTTGAGTGAACAGGCCCATCCTTTGCTCGCCGCCGGCCACGTGAAGGAGGCTGCCGGGCTGATCGACCGCTTGTTGAGGGACCACGCGACGTATCCCGATACCTGGCTGCTCGCCGGTCGCCTCCAACTCCTCCGGAAAGACTACTCCGCCGCGGAAAAGGCTCTCCGCCACTACCTCGAACTCAGCCCCCAGTCGGCCCAGGGACTGTTCCAACTCGGCCTCGTGATGCTGGCGCAAAACCGCTTTCCTGAGGCGGCCGATATCTTTGGCCGGACGACTCAGCTCAAGCCTGACTTCGGCCCGGCCTACTTCAACCGCGGCTTTGCCCTGGCCCGTGCTGGCCAACGACGCGAGGCCATGGCCGCGTTTCGCGAGTCGCTCCGCCATAATCCGGAGCACCTGGAATCCTACCTCCTGCTGGCCGACCTGCACCTCCAGGTGGGCGAGCAAGCAGCCGCGCGGGAACTCCTGAACCAAGCCGACGCGGTTGATCCGAAGCATCCACGGTTAAAGGCCCTAAAAGATCGCGTTGCCCGTGGAGGACAGTGATCTCACTTCTGCGCCGCGCGGTAATACGCCCCGCCGGTGAGCGGACGATTGTCCAGGTATTCCACATACCCGTGCGCCGGCACTGGAGTGCTCACGAGCGTCGTCCATTGCACCAGGTCCGCCGAACGCTGCAATTCACAGGCGCGTCCAGGAGTGCCGGCGTAGCGCAGGTGACAACCTTCACTGGAGAGCGCGATAATCAGGTGATTGGGCCCCGGAAGTGAACCCGAGTAAACCAGAACCGCGACACGGCCCGTGGCCGAAAGGCCGTGGCTGTCCGCAATAGTGTAGGTGAACAGGTCGTCGCCCTGAAACTCCGGCAGCGGATGGTAGAACACATGGCCACCCGCCAGACTCAAGGCGGCGCCGTGATCGCTTGAGGGGCTGACCCCGGATAGCGTAAGCGAATCGCCGTCCGGATCCGTGTCGTTGGCCAGCAGGCTGGAGACGGCGATGGCCGTCAAGAGTGCTTGTGGCGCGGCGAAACCGTCGTCGCGGGCTGCCGGCGGCTGGTTCGAGTCATTCGGAGCGCCGGGAGACGGCGCCGAAGCGAACCAGTTCGTTGGTTCATTGGCGTAGGCCGATAGCGTGCGCCGCAGCAGCGCGGCGCCCGAACCGTCGGCGATGACCGGCCAGGGGGCGTGGTCGAGGTAGCGCGTCTTCTCGACCGTGATATAGGGGACGCCGTTGGTGCCCCACGGGTCGGGCCGCTTGAGCTCGATCGTCTCGCCGCTATTGCCCAGCCGGCCGCGCCAGGGCCCGTAGAGCGGGACCCCTGGATCCACGCCGTAACGAGTGCGAAAGGCCGCCAGCGCCGCGGCATCGCCCTCGGGATCGAAACCCACCACCAGCAGATTCCCGTTCGGGGGCACGACCACGCCCGTTGGGAAATCGAACTCCACCGCGTTGCGCAGGCGCCAGGTGTTGGTGGGCTCGGCCGGGTTGTAGAGGGGGACGTTGGTGGCGGTCCTATTGGCCAGCTCAACGTAGCTGCCGGGAGAACTCGTCAGCCCGAGGTCAGCGGGATGATACATGATCTCGGATATCACCACCGGGCCGACCAGGGGACCGGCGTTGGGGCGCCCCGGGGTGACCGCCGTTTGCGCCGGGTAATCGACCTCGCCGACGCTGTTGGTGTAGCGGCCCAGACTGAACCCGTTGGCCGTGGCGCCAAACTCGACGCCCGACGCGTACCCAGTCAGGTTCGATGCCGCATCCGCGTTGAAGAGCCAAATGTCGTCGCCCTCGGAATTCAGCGCGAAGCTCGGGAAAGTGCCGGGGGTCGGGTTGAACTGGCTTTCCGTGAAGCAAATGAATCCTCCGGACGGGATAACGGTCGGCGACGGAATGCGATACTTCCGCGCGACTTTGAAGTCGTCCGTAAGGTACCAGCCGCCCACGTCCACATCAGCGTCGGTGGGGTTGTAGAGCTCGATGGTGTCGCTGAGAGGCGGGTCGGTGTGCGCCAGGATCTCGTTGATCACGATTGGCGGCACGTCCGGCAACTGCGGGTCGGCCACCCCCGGTGTGCCGCCCAGGACGCCATTCGGGCGCCAGGCGCTCTGCTCTCCCCATAGCGACCAGGCAAGTGAATCATCGACGATTGCCAGGGAGAAGCCGTGGCCGTCAGTGATAGGGTACCACTTTGGATCGTAGGCGAAGTCAAGGATCTTCTCGCCAAACTGATCCTCGATCCGGAGACGTTCGCCAGCGTTGTCCAGGTTGCCAATGAACTGACCCGCAATGTGTAACGCGGCGCCGTAGCGGACCGTGAACACGTTCGTATCCCGCACCACCAGGAGACGTTCGCCGGGCGCAAGATTTGTGATTGCCCCGGAACCGAAGTCGAAGCTGACACCCTCAGTGAGGCGCGCGCCGCGGAGGTCAAGCGCCACCGGGCCGATGTTGCGCAGTTCCAAAAACTCAAAGAGCTGGGCGTCAACGTTCGTGTTCCCAACCATCGGGGCGGGGTTGTACATGATCTCCGTGACACGCAGATACCGCTGAGCGAGACTGGGGTCACCCGTGAACGCGTTGCTGCTGACAAGCCGGCCCGTGAGGTCGGCAAGGATCACACTCTCGCCCCAGGCGGACAGATTGCCCTCGTAAGGGCCCACTACCAAGCGGCGTTCTCCACCCTTCGGACTGGTCGTGCGAGCCCGGAAGGCCCTCACGTCCGGGGAGACGAACAGGACCGCGTGTCCGGGGATCACGGTGCCGGGCTTGAACGTGAAGCGCACGCCCCCGTCCAGCCGCCAACCGGAGATGTCCACCGCGTAGCCGTTCGCATTGGTAAGCGAGAGCCACTCCTCCTGCGGGTTACCGGTGGCGGCACGGAACTCGAGTTCCCCGATCGCGATGGTGACGTCGGTGGGTTGCGACAATGGGATCTCGCCGCGGTTAGTGACGGACATCTGCCAGAACAGGAAGGCGCGGCGTCCGGGCAGGAACTCATCCCAGATCCGGTTCACCGCCTGGGTGATGGTCTCCCGGTTGCCCCAGGTTCCCCATTTGGCCAGGTCTAACGCGGCGTCCGGGGCAATCTGGTCGCGTAGCGCGAGGGTCTTCCGACGATAGAAATCCTCCGCGGCGGGGGTACCCGGAGCCTGGAACAGCGTGTCCATCAGTGTCCGGAGCCGTCGGAGGAACATCTGGCGCGTGGCGGGCGTGTCATAGACCGGCGTGAGGACCCGGTTGCCGTAGCCGACGAAGATGGATTGGTTGGTGTAGATCGTCTGATCGAAGTAGTTGAGACACGGGGAACCGCATGTCCACACGCGCCCGAAGCACAGATCGACGTCCCACGGCATCACCTGCCATTCGCCGGTGCCGTTGGTGTCCCGGTAAAGGTAGTAGTTCTTGTGGCAGCAGTCCACGTCCGCCGTGATCATCTTCGCGGCCAGAAAGTCAATGACCTCCGGCAGGTCCAGGTGGTCGAACATGAAGGCTTGTCGCGCCGGGACGTTCGCTTGGGACATGCCCGTGATCACGGCCTGGAGATCGGTTCGGTCTTCGTTCTTGCGCGTCTTCTTCTCCGCGCCGGAGGTGTCCTCGGCGGAGTTGTACATCTTGTAAAGCGCGCCGTCCGGATCCAGCCCCAACCGCTCCAGGAAATAATCGTCGCCGTTCTCGACGACGTTCGCCACACTGAAGAAGGCCCCGTTCTGCTGCACCCGGACCGCGAACGCGAAATGACCGGGAGCCCCGGCGTCGCGGTAGGTTTCATGGGCCAGGACGTTGCGCATGCAGGTCTTGTCCGCCCACGTCGTCAGCAGATGCAAGTCGTCCACGCGCGGCGCGTCCGGAGACCAGCGAAACTTGCCGCCCGGGTTGAAATCGAAATCATAACTCTTCTTGGGGAACTCGCGCGTGGATTGACCGTGGAGATTGGCGCCGATGTTGTCGTAGAACTCACCCTCAAAGAAGAGCGAACAGCGCGCGATCGCGCCGGAATTGGCCGCGCCCGGGTTCTGGATGAACCAATGGAGCACCGGCAGCCGGGAGTTCGTCAGCGCCAAATCGGTAACCACTGTTCCGTAGTACTGCGGGCTCTGCTTCGGATCGGAGTAGGCCGGCGATCGCGTCTGCCGGCCGTTGGCGTCCGTCGCGACGACGTAATAACGAACCATCTGGCCAGACCGGGACGCGCTGGCCGGGATCCGCGCCGCGAACCGCGGATCGCCATCCGCGCCACCGGCATCCATGGCCACGGAGACCTCAGCTCCATACATGACCCGGTAGGTGAGAACCACCAACCCCAGGGCGCGAAAGGTCGGCGTGACTCGAGCCTGGACGACCAAGTCCTCCGTATCGTCCGGGATCAGCGGCGTATGGAAGACATCGCTGATAATCGGACCAACATCAGTCGCGCCGGGGCCGTTGGCGGCGCCGGGGCTCGGCGTCGTGAAATAGACGCGCTCCCTGAGGCTCGGTTCCTGCCAGGTGCCGGTCAGCTCCGCCGCAAACAGGAAACCCGGATCCTCGGCCGTGACGCTTAACGCATGAATGGCCAGCACGTTCGTGCCCGCCACCAGGAAGTCCCGGTATCGGGTCAGATCAAATCCCTCAAAGACACTGGTCTCTGCCGGCGTGCGCGCCGCAGTGGCCCCAGAGTTCCACTCCAGGCCCGCCGCCGGACTTTGTTCGATAATGACCGAAAAGGTCGATCCGTCACAACCATCGCTCGACGCGCCGTCGGCACCCAGCGGATCCAGGGCGAAGTCGAGGAGATCGCCCGCCTGGATGTCGCGCAGGACCAGGTCGGTCTGGATGCCGGTCGAGTCGTTGTAGGCAATCGTCCGGCTGAAACACTCAACGCCATTGCGGAGCACATGCAGCGTCGTGCCATTGCCGCAGGCCGTGTTCTCTTTGGCAAAGGCAATCCGGCAGGTGATGGTCCCGGAAGTCTGGCTGATCCACCGACGGATCACCCAGTGCACCCCGCCGTTGTTGTCCCCGTTCGGGTGCCAACTCCCGGCCGCGATCATGTCCCAGGGCGGGTTGGATGGCCCAAGGACCCATGCCCCGCCATTCCAGCCCCATTGCGGATCCGTGTTCTCGAAATCAGTAAACGGATCATACGTCCCGTCAGCGTCGCCAGCCTGGTCGTAGATTCCATAATACCAGTTGTGGCTGCCCTGCTGACCAATGGCTGACCAGTCCGCCAGGCTGTCGGCCTGGACACCGCCCGCGGCGGCGACCGATGCGTTGCGGAGGGCGACCACGGCGCCATTCAGATAGGCCACAAAACCGTCGTCATAGCGCAGCCGCAGTCTGAGTTCATCGAGGCCAGCCAGGTTGGTGACTAAGAAGGCCAGACGCAGGTAGGCCGACGCGTTGACGCCGAGCCGGAACGCGTCGAGATCCATCCCGTTCGTCACACCGGTCCATGCGGCATCATCGAAATCCGGAACCACCCAATTGGTGCCCAGCATACCGTCGCGCGGCACGAGCAACTTCGCGGCCGCGCCCGCCACGAGCAGCGGAACCGGCTGAGCAACCGTTGGCAACCCGTAGCTGATGTCGTTGGCCTGGGGCGGAAAGCTCGGAGCATACTCGGTGGCCACGGTGACACCGTCCGGCTTGACGAGCGCCAGATATTCGCCCTCGGCGCTCAGCCTGAAGTTGGTGTGGAGCGGACGACCCGCGATTCGACGATCCTTGTTCGAGGCGAACACGATCAGGAACTTGTCTGGCGCAAGGTTTGTCGCCGGAAACCGCCATTTGGTCAGTTGGACGGCATTGTCGGTCAGATACCACCCGCCGAGCTCTACCGGCGTTTGCCCCGGATTGCAGATCTCGATCCAGTCCTCCGAATCCCCGTCCTCATCGTGGAGGGTCCGGGTGTTGGCGGCCTGGAACTCAGACAGCAGCACCTGGCCCTGGAGCGTCAGCGCGGCGACCCACCCCAACATTGCGAGGGCAAATCGAATCAAGGACTTCCCCGCGCGGCCTGGCCGCAACCGCTGTCGCCCCGACTTCCAAGTCCGTTGTGTCGCAGCTTCCCAAACCCGCAGGCCGGCGGCAACCGGATGGCCAGCCGATCTGGCAGCCGACGATACAGTCCCGACGCGTCGGGAAAAAGCTGGGCTACGACAAGGCGTTGCGCTCTCAGGAGAATTCGCGCAGGAAAACATCATTCTCAACCATCGTGGTATGAACGTTACACCGGCTGCGACCTTTCGGGATTTCCCAGAACGAAACGCCATTGGCAGAACATCTCATTCGGGTGCGGATCCGGTGGCGCGAACCGACACTCCACGCAGATGCGCGGGTCGATGGCCCGGGCAAAGCCGGTGAACTCGGCACGGTGCATTTCCTTGCAGACGTACTCGCCCAACCCGCGCTTGAGCCGCGCCTCCTGTGTGGGGCAGTGCGGCACGGTAATGATCACCTCCTCATCGTGTTCCTCGATCTGGTAGCCAATCAGGATGCACCAAGGATAGTAACGTTGGGCCCGCACAAAACCCCTCAATCCCTTCTCCTGAATGGCGAACCGCGCGACCATGTCCTCGGCCGCCATGCCAGCCACCCGTCCCCAGACTCGTTCGTTGAGTTGTTCAGCGGCGGGTTGGCCGAAACGCTCGCTCGCGTAGATGAACCAAAAGGCATCCACCGTCCGGTAATGCGCCAACAGGAACGCCAGGTAACAGCGAAGCTTCGCAGCCTCCAGGTCCTGAAAGATGTCCAGGTTCATGCCCCCATCGTAGGGCGACTCTCAACACCTGTAAAGGTCATGGTCCCAATGGGCCTCCAGACTTCGGCCGTCCGGGCTCCCATGAGCCTTGGCGGCTGGGTGTGCAACCTTCTGTTGCAGGTGCAACAAAAGGTTGCCAGCGCAGGTTCATGGCCGGTGAACAGGTCCAACCGGAACAGGTGGCTTGTCGTCAACCTGCCTCCACCGGTAGGGCCAGACTCCGTCGAGCCCTGGAATCACGTGCGGCCAAGGAAGTCAGGGCTCGACGGAGTCTCGCCCTACCAAGAGTCAAAAGCGGTTCATGGGCCAGGTGCGCAGGGGCCAGGTTAGGCTTGACAAGCCTAACGCTGCTAGGCATTATGGGTATTGGTATGGTTTCAAAGGAACTGGTGGCGGCTTCGACGCAGCCGCTAGTGCTGGCTCTGCTGGCGGAGGGGGAGAGTTATGGGTACGGCTTGATCCAACGGATCCGGGAAGTATCCGGGGGTCGGATTGAGTGGACCGAGGGGATGCTTTATCCGTTTCTCCACTGGATGGAGAACGAGGGGTTGATCGAGTCGGAGTGGAAGGAGGCGGAGTCAGGTCGCCAGCGACGTTACTATCGTCTAAGCCGCGAAGGCCAGCAGGCTTTGAAGGCTGGGAAGCACCAATGGCTCAACGTTCACAACACACTGATCAAGTTATGGAAAATGGTCCCCAATACGACCTGAACGAGGGCTTGCGCCGATGGCGTGAGAACCTGGAGAACGGCGAGCGTCTGGCTCAACCGAGCTCACTCTTAATAGTTCAATTGGCAGGCAAAGCGCTCAAGAAAATGGCGACGGAATCCCCTTGATGACCAGCAGGGCCAACCTTAGCAAAAGTCTGCCGGGGCGCGTCGCTCGCTGAACTTCTGGTCGCGCGCCGGACTCTCATGCTTGCGCGTTCGCCGAACCAACGCCTGCTTGTCCTGCTAGTGATCCTGGTCCTGGCCCTGGCGGGATGGTGGCTCTTGCCGCGTCGTCACGCGCCTGGCCTGGCGGCTCAGTTGGAGACCCTGGAGGCTGGAGAAACGCAGATTGCCGAAACCGTTTGGGCCAAGGAGTTGCTTGCCGAGGATTGCGGACGGGTGTTCGAGCAACTGTGGGATTCGCTCAACGCGGCGACGGACAAGCTGGGTCTGCTGGCCAGCTTCCCGGTCGGCGAGCTCGTGCCGCCTCGTTTCGGTCAGGTCCAGTCCCTCGCTCATGGCATTGAGCTGCGCGAACCGGCCGGCAGCGCGCCAGCCTTGTCGGAGCTGCAATGGCGCTCGTTTCTGGGCGCGGCGCAGGCCAGCGGGTGGCAACTGGCGCAGACGGAATTTCGCCACAACGCCTTTGACACAGATGCCGCGGGTCGGCCGCGACTGAGTGTCTTTCATTGCCGGGCGCATCTGACCCGGTCTCCGGAACCGGAGCGGGCGCTGTTGGAAGGGGATTTGCTCGTGGAATGGACTGGCGAACGGTCGCCCGAGGGCCTGCCGACCGTGAGGCGCATCGATGCCAGTCGGCTGGGCCTGACGGCGCGTCGAGGCAAGCCCGCTTACCGCCCGATTCTGTCTGAGCAGATCAGCCCGCCGGAGAAGTCGTTCTTCATCGATCCGCTGATTCTGTATGACCTCGACGGGGACGGCCTTTCCGAGATCATACTGGCTTCGAGCAATCTGGTCTTTCACCGGCGATCGGACGGTGGCTATGATCGGCGCCCGTTGAGCCGTCAATCATTCGGGTTGATCTTCACGGGGGTGATTGCGGATTTCGACGGTGATGGGGCCGCGGATTTCCTGTGTGCGCGCTTCGAGGGGTTGGTCCTCTTCAAGGGCTCTCCGCAGGGGACCTTTGACGAACCCGGCCGTCTGGTTTGGGCGGCAAACCCACATCTCAAGTACGGGCAAGTATTGACCTGCGGCGACATCGACCATGACGGCGACCTGGACGTCTGGCTGGGCCAATACAAGAATCCGTACGAACGCGGTCAGATGCCCACGCCGTATTACGCGGCCGACGATGGGAACCCGGCCTATCTGCTGCTTAACGATGGTCGCGGCAATTTCCGCGATGCCACCAAGCCGGCCGGTCTGGGCAAGAAACGCTGGCGTCGTTCCTACAGCGGGTCGTTCGTCGATCTGGATGCAGATGGCCACCTGGACTTGCTGGTCGTGAGTGATTTCGCCGGCATCGACCTCTACGCAAACGACGGGCGGGGTCGCTTCCGGGAGGTCACAAGCCAGTGGCTTCCGGAGGCGCATGGCTTTGGCATGGGGCACAGCGTGGCGGATTTCAACGCCGACGGGCAACTGGACTTTCTGGTCATGGGGATGCACTGCCCCACCGCGCTTCGGGTTCAGCATCTGGGGTTGACCAGGCCGGAGCATCCGGATTACACGGCCATGATCCCGCGGATGGCGGCGGGAAACCGGCTCTACCTGGGCAGTTCAGCCGGCGGAAACAGCGCGGCACAGGCCGGCG
>Ga0315274_10006169_pt1 | contig 17474 bp, 15 predicted proteins | sample YL17G02_20_MG_FD_203700 | JGI IMG/M metagenome (GOLD analysis project Ga0315274, IMG submission 203700) | Sediment microbial communities from Yellowstone Lake, YNP, Wyoming, USA - YL17G02_20 | ecosystem: Environmental > Aquatic > Freshwater > Lake > Sediment | place: USA: Wyoming | collected...
CAAAACAAAAAACAAATTAATTTTCCACAACTTCTCATGCTTGCGGCACAACAGGTTCCTGAGTTTGAAACAAAATATTTAGTGTTTAAAGATTTAAGAAATCGAGGGCATGCAATCACCCTCTGTAATAATGATGCGCCGGTTACGTTTCGTAAGTTCAAACAAAACCATGAGAATGCTCCTTCATGTATTATTGCTGCGTTTTCCGAACGTGACATCCTTGATATCGATGCAACGAAGCAACTGATTCAACAGGTCACAAAGAAAAACAGTGCCTTATGGTTTGCCCTTGTTGATGAAGAAGGCGACCTCACTTATTATGATGTATCAGGGATTGATCTTGCAGGTGATAATTCGGAACAGCGGTATCCGAAAGGTACGTGTATTCTCCTGAAAAATCGTCTTATTCTGTTTGATAAAAAACTTGCTGATCAACTTCTTCAGAAAGAGTTTTTTGGGAAACCCTTTGGAGAGGTATTGCAGCTTTCGTTTGTCGAGGCGTTGTACCTTCTTGAGCGAAATGTTCTGGAGATTCAGACCAATGACGGAAAGAATCTTTCTGAGGCAAAATGTATAAATCTCATGCAGAAACTTCAGCCAGATATCGAACAACGACTCATGGTGTTTAAGGATTTGAAACAGCGAGGGTTACTGGTAAAAACCGGGTTTAAATTTGGTGCTCATTTCCGTGCGTACACCAAACAACCGGATAAAACACATGCTGAGTATCTTATTCATGTAGTCGAGAAAGGGTTCACGAGCATCTGGGCGGAGATCAGCCGTGCTGTTCGTCTTGCTCATTCGGTGAATAAGGAGTTTGTTTTTGCTCGTATTGATAGCAAGACTATCGATTATATTAAACTCGGGCGGCTTCGACCATAAGTTTTTCATAACGTATTTATACTTCGTTGGCCATTCCAGCAATTCCATATTTGTGGGGGGAGAATTGTTATGCTTCAGATCCGCTGGCATGGTCATTCATGCTTCGAGATAACGAACGATGTTACGATCGTAACCGATCCACATGATGGAAGGTCGATTGGGATACCTGCGCCAAGTGTCACAGGTGATATAATTTTAGTGTCGCATAATCACTATGATCATAACAGTGTAAAATCCGTGGAAAAAGAAGACTCAAAGATTATCACAGATGAGCGGAAACGAACTATTGGGAATGTTCAGATCAGCGGGATTCCCGCGTTCCACGATACCGCTCATGGAGAACGACGAGGAAACATGGTTCTTTACAAATTCACCTGTGATGATATCACCTTCTGTCATCTGGGCGATCTGGGTCATGAGCTTGACGAGAAGACGATTCAGTTGATTGGCAAAGTCGATATTTTATTTATCCCTGTCGGCGGCAATTATACGATTGATGCAGAGCAGGCGTGGCGGGTGATTCATACGCTGAAACCAAAGATTGCGATCCCGATGCATTATCGAATCGAGGGGTTGTCTATTCCAATTGCTGGTGTTGACCCTTTTTTAGAGAAAAACAGGTATAAGATCCTGAAAGTTGGAAACGAAATCGATATTGAGAAAGACGAGCTGCCTAAGGAACCTGAAGTCTGGGTTTTTACTTTGTAGTCTTTTTCAGAAATACTTCTTTGTTAATGCAATTGGGTGGGATGTCTCCTTTCAGTCCTGCTATCATGTTATCTACGGCTATAAGCGCCATTTTCGTTCGTGTCTCAATGGTTCCTGATCCGGTATGTGGTTGGAGCACGACGTTGTCCAAGCTTTTCAGTTCTCGGGAAATCTCTGGTTCTTTTTCATAGACATCAAGACCAGCGCCGAAAATCCAGTGTTCTGTTAAGGCTTTTACCAATGCCTTTTCATTAATAATTGGTCCACGTGCGGTATTGATAAGGATCGCTGTTTTTTTCATCACTCGAAGTTCTTTTTCACCGATAAGATGGTGTGTTGCTTTCATTAAGGGAACGTGGATTGAGACGAAGTCTGATTCTTTGAGTAATTCCGATAATGGTACTTTTTTTGCTCCGAGTTCGCGTTCAAGTTGTTCATTTCTCTGCTCGTCGGTATAGATTACTTTCATATCAAATCCTTTGCTTTTCAGGGCAAACGCGGTTCCGATGCGTCCTGCACCAATGATCCCTAGGGTTTTGTTGGTGACGTCTTGTCCAAGCATCAGCAGAGGTGCCCATCCTTTGAATTTCCCTGCCCGTGTAAAAGTGTCACCTTCGACGATGCGTCGAGCTACGGAAAAGAGCAACGCCCATGCAAGCTCAGCAGTAGTTTCCGTAAGAACACCAGGGGTGTTACTGACCGGTATACCACGTTCAGTTGCTGCAGCAACATCGATGTTGTCGTAACCAACCGCACAAGAGGCTATCATCTTGAGTTTTGGCTCTGCGTAAATAACCTCTCGATTAACAGGGTCGGTGAGAAGACAAAGCAAACCATCTTTTCCTTTGATTCCTTTAATGATTTCTTCTTTGGTAAGAACTCTATCATAGGGATTGACATCGATGGTAAATTCCTTTTTTAAGAGATCCAGCCCTGGTTGTGGTATCTTTCTGGTTACAAAAACCTTCATAGGTCCTCAGATGCTCATTTCCAGATAAGAAAGTTGTTATTTAGAGATTTCTAAAAAACACATATCGCTGTTCTCGAATAAAAGAAGAAAAAAGAGGGTATTTCTCCTGTAATGAAGAGCGCTTACTTTGTTTTTTCTTTGAGAAGAGCATCAAATGAGTAAAACTGAAGGTTTCCTTGAGAGTCTAAATCTCCGTTTTGATACGGAACCCATAGTTGTGTCGTTTTTATTTTTGGTTGAACAAATACTTTTATCTCTGGCTGATTTGGATTTTTCTCTTTATCTATCAGTTTATAGACTGACCAATTCACTTTAATAGGATCAACTGGTGAGTAATCTCCGATATATTGTACAAATTTTTCTGTCAGATTTGCATCATAGGTATAACCAGTGACTCTCCATTCACTTTGTACTAACGACTTTCCGCCTTGAGGTGCATAGTAGGGTTCTTCTATAAGATTCGCATTATGCTTGAAGTAACCACAGAATACTAATCCCCAGTCGTTTTGATCATACGGTGGACCATTTTGACCATTGGATAAGTCAAATACATTAGGAACGTTTGCGTAGAGGTAGTTCATCACACTCACATACTGTCCCCATGTTTCTACATACTCTTTTTTTGGAAAGATGGGGTTTGCATATGAGACATTATCTATTCCTCCAAAAGCACAATTATCGGCATCGATACTACAACTATGTGCCATTTCATGCAATATTGCCTCTCCTAATGAGACGCGCACACCTCTTGATGTTGGGAGGCGGGCTAAGGTAAAATAGAGCGTTATTTGCTGCAGTAGTTGGAGTTTTCCTGACGGGTAAGAGATTTGAATGGTGTCATAGACATTGTTTTTTGATGGGTGCTGAAAACCACCGCCGTGCCCGATAACTAAATATCTGAATATTCCTTTTCTTTCATCGGGGAAATAATTGTTATAAAACTGTAACATCATACCAGAGTCTTGTGATATTTTATTGATGTGTGGTAAAATATCTCCGCCGCCGTGTTTCGGGCTATTTGGCCAACCATCGTCAATAAAAAGTTGTATATTATGCTCAGCGAATCTCTCGATAAGTCCTTGTTTACTTTCTTCATAGAGGTAGTGTGGTGGATCAAGTAATAATCCCCGGAATCCCTTTCCTCGTCCCATGACATCGACTTCCAAATAAATATCCTGAATGAAAGGATCGGCAAACCATTTCGCCATCTGATATTCTGCAATATTTGAAAGACCATCCATATCAGGATCAAGATTTGCATGATCATCCCAGGTAAATGGATCATATCCCCATTTCCACTCCCATGCTGTTGGGATCCCATCGCCATCAGGATCAAGTTTTGAGTCGTCCACCATTGGATCTGTACCAAGGATGTTGACCTCAGTCCAATACGGGATGAAATCACCATCGTTATCTATTTGATAGAGGTTAAACCATATCTCAAAGGTTTCACCTAAAAAATGTCCATATCCATCGTAATCCTTGAAATCGTCGTCACCAGACCATCGACCAGTACGATAATCATACGTAACAGTCAATGAATCTCTTTCTTCATTACTTGTTTTTCTCCCTAATAATCCAGATTTTACTTGCTCCATGATTGTGAGAGTGACCGTTGAAGTTTCTTGTTCTTCTGGCACATCTTTCATGATTTTGTTTTCCTGAAACATGGTGTCCCATGTATTAAACAGTACTTCGGTTGTCCTACCATGCTGAGTAACGTCCTTACTTACATATTCTAAACCATCCATGTTTGTTATGAAGTAAAACGTAGGTTTATTTTTCCAAGAATTACCAGGGGTGATTAATTTTTCGAGCAGTCCTCTGCATCGGATTCTTAAGACCTCCAGGACAAGACCTTGGTTTTCTAATGGACTGATACGGTCATCTATTGAAACAGGAGTTTGCTGAAGAGGTGTCTCTTTCTTTGTCGCATAATATTCAAAATATACAAACACACCAGACGCAAGTAAACAAGCGATAACAAGTAGCGAGACTCCTATGATTATTTTTTGTTTGCGTTTAATGTACATGAGTAGTTACCCCCATTATGCAGTAGGATTGTATTATTAACAATAATATAGTTTACAGTTTATATAAAGCTATTGGTCTTCTCTATATGGTTTTTGTTGTATTTTGCAGGGAAACATTTATGTACAAACAAATTGGATATTCGGTTGATGGTGAACCAACGATCATATCTTTTAATTAATCCACCGATGGATTACTCCTTATTGCGGAAGGAGTTCTCCATGGAGGCGTACCTTCCACCACTTGGTCTTCTGTATATCGCAAAACAAATAGAAAAAAGAGGACAGAAGGTAACAGTCATTGATTTTGTCGCGGAAGCGTTTACAGAAGAAAAACTCCAGAAACTCCTGGAAAAAACCAATGTCGTCTGTGTCACAGTCACCAGCCAGATTGCCTCCTCAGCTGAAAAACTCGTAGCATTTATCAAAAAAATAACACCGAAGATTCCAGTGATTATCGGTGGACCACATTGTACGCTACAGAAACAACATGCCTTAAATGAGATGAACGCAGATATTTCTGTCATGGGAGATGGGGAAGAAACCATTGGTGAGATACTTGACGTATTTGATAATAAAAAGACGCTAGCAGAAGTACATGGTATCTTTTATAGAGACACAGGTGAAATCAAAGCCGGTCTCCCTGGATGTGAAATCGAGGACCTTGATAAAATTCATTTTCCATCACGTCATCTCGTACAGCAGTACTCCTATGGGAAACGACAGATCGCTGGTGTAACGTTTTTTGCGAAAGGCAAGATTACCTCGATGGTGACGACGCGTGGATGTCCGTTCCACTGTCGTTTCTGTGTGAGTAAATCCATTTTTAAGAAATATCGCTCTCGGTCCGCAGAAAACGTCATCAAGGAATTTGAAGAGATTGCAAAGGAGTACGACTCAGTCTTTATTGTTGATGATAATTTCCTTTTTGAGAAAAAACGTGCAGAGAAAATCATGGACCTTCTAATAGAAAAGCAACTAAATATTGAGATTTGGGTTGCAGGCATTCGAGTCACTGATGCTGATGCGAACTTATTTAAAAAAATGAAGAAGGCCGGAGTAAAATCAGTTGAATTCGGCATCGAATCAGGGAACCAAGAAGTGCTAAATTATTATGATAAAAAAATAACCTTAGATCAAATCCGAAACGCAGTCGCACTCAGTAAAAAAACCGGGTTCCTCACCATAGGGAATTTTATCCTTGGTGCTCCTATTGAAACAGAGAAACATATGGATGATTCCATTAATTTTGCCAAAGAACTGAATTTAGATTTCGCATTTTTCTACCCCTATAGTTATCTGAAAGGAAGCGCGTTATGGGAAGAAGCGTTTCAGAAAGGGATTGTCAAAGAAACAGATTTGTTCCTGATGAATAACTCCCGGGAAGGATTAGGGAATTTATCCTCAGAGGTTTTTCGAAATAAGATCGCTGAGGCGTACCAGCGGTTTTACTTCAGCCCCCGATATCTCCTCTCCCAGCTTATCCGTCAAGTGTTTGTGTATAAAAACTTCCGTGTCTTTTACGCAGGGTTAAAATTATTCCTTCAGCAAAAAGAAGGTAGCGTCTTTGAATCTATCAATACATGAGATGAACACACATGTGTTTCTTATATCAAAACTGTTAGGAAATAAAATTGTTCACCTGCGCTTCATACAGAAACAATAACTGTTCTTACCCGTCTGCAAGAGACGTTACAAGCTCTACGAGGATTTTGTTCAATGAAGTATCAATTCTATGCTGTTTCCCAATTGTTACGAGTTTTCCGTTAATCGAATCTATCTCTGTTTTTTTTCTCTGTTGAACACTTTGCAGCATGGATGAATAGTTACTAGCAGTGTCTCCGATGACTTCTTTTGTTCGTTGGATCATATCAGGAGCGGTGAGTTTTATTCCTTCTGCTTGAGCGATATTGGTTGATTCCTCACTGATGGCTTCAACGATTTTATGTAGGAGAGGATTTTCTAGCAGGTACCCATTTTTACAGTTGAAGAATGCGGTTAACGGGTTGATGCTGGAGTTGATGATCGCTTTTGCCCATATTTCTTTTACAACATCATCGCTTACCTGTGTCTCAATCCCTGCTTCGTTGAAGAGGCGGACAATGTTCTCAAGACGCTTTGATTTTGTGCCGTCGAGTTCTCCGAGAATGGTTTTTCCCTTTCCCGTGTGCCTGATTACACCAGGATTCGAAAAAATAGCGCCATGAGTAGTGACACCAGCAAAAATACGGTCTTTATCAACGAAATGTTCAATCTTTTCTATGTTGTCTAATCCATTTTGAAGGGAAACGACCAGGGTCTCATCGCGTATAAGCGGTAATGTTTGTTTGATCGCAGTTTCCGTATCATAGGATTTTACAGTAAGAAGAATAAGATTCGGGGAAATAGGGATATTCTTCGCAGATTCTACTGCAGAGAGCTTTACATGTAAGTGAGTTTTTCCGTTAATATTCAAACCGTTGTGTTGTATTGCGGTGATATGTGGTGCTCGTCCAACTAAAACGACTGTATTATTTTTAGCGAGTAACGCACCGAAGAGTGACCCGATAGCTCCTGCTCCAACAATAACGATCTTCATATTGGTATTCCTCTTTTTCTGCATTGTTGCTGGATTTCCTCTTGGTTCATGGCAATCAGTGGAGTCAATACAGGGATAATACTCTGTTTTTTTAGTTGTGCGATCGCTGTTAGTGAACAGGTAGGCTCCTCAAGAGTATGACCGGTGACCAGTGCATCACAGTTTTTTTCAGATGCGAGGGTGCGTAGCTGATCGAAGAAATTTTTTGTTTTTTGGTCAACCGAAATAATTTCTGCATCTGCATACCAATGGGCGAGAAATAAATGAATAGATTCGTCGTTTGATATCTTCATATTCGCTATGATAACGTTACATCCCCTACGCATAAGATACCATGCAGCAAGCAAAGAAGCTGTGTTCTCAACAAGAACAAGAATTCTTCCTTGTGTTCCCAACGGAAGGCCTCCAACTCCGTTAATCTTTTCAGTGAAAAGAAATGATTTCTTATCTCGGATTTCAATAAAAAGTTCGATGTCAGGATTGGTTAAATCTACACCTGCATGGGTTGCTTTGACGATATCGTTACCGATATGTACTGCCACCTGCTGACTAGAGAACGTGTGCGTTCCAACTCTTGTTGCCCGAATCGCAAAACTTTTTTCCTCGGTCAGAATATTTTTAGCAAGTTGTAACGCTAACATCGACATGTCCTCCAGATCAGACGTTGTTTGAACTGCAGGGCTGAATGAGACGATACCAAAAATTCTTGATAATACCAAACAGCTCTTGGAGATTTCCGTTGTGGAAAGATAGATTCTCCCTCGTTCCTTTGTGATACTATGCGATATATTCTCCCGTGTGAGCGCTTTTTTTATATTTCTCACAAGAATTGATTCGAAATACTTCCGCACATAGGTGCTCTTAAGCGAAAGCTCGCCGTATCGCACCAGGATAACATCGTAATTCATCAGTTTTCAACATCTCACAGAGATACATTAACTTTTCACTTTCGAAACATTTTAGATACATTGCTGCGATATCGTCTTGCATGATTCCTTTTATCGTAGGACGTAAAAAACTAATGAAGGGTTTCTATTCTCCTCCTCTGAAACAGACCATTGTTCAAAAACTACGAATTGGGAAGATTTTTTACTGTTTCCTCCTCTTTATTCCGCTCAGTATTTTTTCTGCATTAGTCATTAAAAATGATACATTAACATTCGTTACATGTATTTTGGCGATTGTTCCTCTTGCCCGTATCATGGGATATACAACCAAGGAGATATCGTTACAGTCAAATCCAACGGTCAGTGGTCTTTTTTCAGCAACCTTTGGGAATGCGATCGAGTTGATTATCGCTATCTTTGCCCTGCGAGCTGGGTTAATACAAGTGGTACAGGCTTCTATTATTGGAAGTATCATAGGTAATATTTTACTCCTGATTGGATTGAGTATTTTCGCTGGTGGTCTGCGGTTTAAAAATCAACGATTCAACAACGAGACCATTGCTGTGTCTTCGACGATGCTTATTATTGTTGTTGCTGGACTGGCAATTCCTAGTGTGTATTATTTCCTTAATCCAAAAGGCACTCATATCCAGGTCCTCAGTAATGCTGTCGCTGTTGTCATGACCTTGATTTATCTTGCTGGGCTGTTCTTCTCCTTACGTACACATAAGGATCTTTTTGATGCAAGTGATGAGATGAAGGCAACACACGAAAAACCAACGATGAGTAAAAAACTTGCCGCTTCTATTTTATTGCTCACGGTAGTTGTCGTTGCTGTTGAATCTGAGTTCCTTGTCCACGGCATAGAGACCGCTGCGGTCACCATTGGGATTACACAAACCTTCATCGGGATTGTGATCATTGCGATTATTACGAATATCGCGGAGAAATCAACCGCGGTGCATTTCGCATTAGAAAACAAGCTTGATGTCTCTATTGAGATAGGGTTGAGTAGTGCGATACAGATTGCGTTATTCGTCGTCCCTATACTTATGCTAATCAGCTCAGTTTTTAATTTTGGTTTTTCACTTGTTTTCACTCCCTTTCAGATCCTCGCTGTCATGCTTGCTGTGTTGATTGTAAACTATCTTTCTGCTGATGGGAGATGTAATTGGTTAGAAGGCGCACAGTTGATAAGTGTCTATTCTATTATCGCGATCGCGTTCTTTTTTGTGGCATAAAAAACAGGTATCTTTACCATTCTTGTTTAAAGACATGTTCCACGGTTTTTAATGAATGAAGTGCAGCAAATGAGATATTCATTGGCGTGAGTGAGATCTTGTTTTCACTTAATGCTTTGAGATCGGAGTGTTCTTCCATGTTTTTATATTCTACTGGCGGGGTCTGATGAAGGAACTTATTTCCTTTCTTATGGAAAAGTCTACCATACCGTGTTTTAAAGAGAGTCGTTACCTCTAACGGCGTATCAATGGTAGCATGAAACGGGATATTGAGGGAAAAGAGATCCACGTCATTAAAGGCCTTGTTAATGACAATGGTGGCAATTTTTGTTGTTATCTTCGCCGCGTTTTCAAAGAGAGGATAGCTTTTTGGATGATAAAAATCGGTTACATTATCTCTTATATCGAGAGGGATGGACAGTGATGAGGCGATTGCTCTCACCCCGTCAATAGATCCTTCTATTGCTGCCCCTATCGTTCCTGAACTCAGCGTCCGTGCCTGTCCGATGTTCAGTCCGATGTTTATTCCTGAGATCACCATTTTTGGGCGTGTGTCCACAATATCATATAACCCTATTTGTACACAATCAGCAGGGGTTCCGTCAAGAAGGAACATGTCAACCCCTTGGTAGTTAATTTTTTTGAGTCGTAGTTCTTTTTTTGTCGTGATTGCTTTGCCTATCCAGCTTCGTCCTCGGTCAGGGACAACAGCGGTTACTGAGAATTCTTTTGAAAGTTCTTTGATGAGGGGGACAAACCCTGCGGATTTGTGGCCGTCATCGTTCGTGATTAGGATATCTGTCATCGGCAACGGAAAAAGCAGGACATTAATGAATCTTTCCGGTGTCATTATTGTTGAATGTTTATATAGCAGGATTCTATAAGATACAAAAGTATGATCTCGAAGACCGGTAGTGATTTTGATATAATTCTTATCAGCGGGGAGTATTACGATGATCATCCGCTCTCACCGGTGGGTGTTATTGCAAAGGTGCTTGACGCGAAAGGTTACCGTGTCGGTGTTATCGAGAAACCGGAAATAAAAGAACACTATACAAAGTTAGGAGCGCCTCGACTTTGTTTTGGTGTCACTTCCGGTTCGATTGATAGCATGGTTCATAACTATACACCGTTGAAACGAAAAAGAGTCGAAGATACATACAGTGATGCCACGAAAATGCCTGATCGTGCAGTGATTTTTTATTGTAACAAACTGAAGGAATATTTTAAGTCAAGTGTGATTGTCATCGGTGGCATTGAGGCGTCCTTGCGACGGTTTGCCCATTATGATTATTGGGATAACAACATCCGGCGTAGTATCTTGCTTGATTCTCGCGCAAACATCCTTGTCTATGGGAACGGGGAGAAACAGATCATTGAGATTGCTGAGCGGTTAAAACACCAAAAAGAGCTACGAGAAATCGAAGGAACATGCGTCCTTAGTAAAGACCTTGATGCGTCGTTTGAGCTTCTTCCCTCATTTAAGGAAGTCATTGAGGATAAACGGAAATTCTGTGATATGCAAATGAAATTTTCAAATAACAAGAATCTCGCACAAGAATATACGAACAGTTACGTCCTGCAATATAAGTACCCTGAGTATACCGCCAGGGATTTGGATTGGATTTATTCCTTAGAGTACTCACGGAAACTGCACCCGAAATCCTTGTTAAAGATGGGAAAGTTTTCCGTGGTGGTTCATCGTGGATGTGTTGGCGCCTGTAATTTTTGTTCACTTTCTCTTCATCAGGGAGATCGGATTATTTCACGGTCTGAGGGAAGCATCCTTGCAGAAATTAAACGGCTGACGAAGCACCCTGGTTTTAAAGGATATATTGATGATTTCGTTGGTCCGTCTTCGAATATGTATGCGATGGTGTGTACTCGTCCTGAAACGACAACCACCCCGTGTCAAGGAACATGTATCCAGTGCCCTCAGTTAGATAAAACCCATAAACGACTCATTACATTGTTACGAAAAGCTCGACAGATCGAAGGGGTGAAAAAAATTTTTATCCGCAGCGGCATCCGATATGACTTGGCGCTAGAAAGCAGAGAATATATCAAAGAAATTTCCGACCATCACATCTCTGGATGTCTCAAAATCGCTCCTGAACACTTTTCAAATAAAGTTGTCACCTTGATGGGGAAGGATAACTCACGGTTTGACGAGTTCCTTGCGTATTTTTCTGCAATTAATGAACGTAAAAAACAAGCGTTGCGGTACTATTTTATGATTGGACATCCCGGCGATACCCTGAGTGAAGTCTTGTTCTTACGCGACATCATTAAAAAAAGGCATCTGGAAAATATTGAGCAATTCCAGTTGTTCACCCCAACGCCTATGACCGTGTCGTCGTGTATGTATTGGACCGGATTAAACCCCTTTACCGGGAAAAAAATCGATGTGGTCTATGATTATAATACGAAGAAAAAGTTAAAGCGGATCATGTTAGGTCTACCACAGAACAAACCCGTGGCGCGTCGATAAGCATCGTTTTCTGTAACCCAGCTAGAATTTTCCTTTTATTCGTTGTGCGATATCTTTCTCACGGCATTCTTTACAGCGCTCCTTGTCTGTGGGACGTTGTTCGCTGACCTCCCAATCTGGATTGGTTCTCACATAGACCGGGACCGATCTACATTGGAGGTGCCAATGGTAAAGAGTACCGTTTTTTTTCCAAAAGTATGACATTATTCACTCTTCCAATAACAGTATTGTTTTTCGGTATTTTAACTTTTTTTCTTCGCTTTGTCTCTATGGGTTAATATACGTCTCTTGCAATATAGGGTCTGTGTAGGTGAGAAACAATGGATCAAAAACAGGTATTGGAACGGTGGTTGAGGCAACTGAAGAAAAACGAGATAAGCCCTGATGCAGTTGGTCTTGGCCCCGACAAGGAGCAGGCGTTGCGGTATATCAGAGAAGAGCTTGAAAAAATTGCGGCGATGGAGAAAAAACAGGCTCCATCAAACCCGTAAAAACCTTTATTCGTACCGGAGTGCAACCACTGGGTCCATCTTTGCTGCTTTTCGTGCAGGTAACACCCCTGCAGCTACCCCGATGAGGATACCGACGATACTGGCTATCAGGAACCATTCTGGGGCATAGGTTACTTGAATTGTGCCAGTGCTTAATGCTCCACCTAGATTCTGTATATTTTTGTTAAGGAGGTCAACGACAAACCAGCTTCCACTCGCACCAATTATACAACCGAAAAGGCCACCAAGGAGCCCGATGATCGTGGATTGATACAAGAATAACTGCAAGATATCACGTCGTTTCGCCCCGATCGCCATCATCGTTCCTATCTCCCTGGTTCGTTCTGTTACCGTGGCAAACATAATATTGGCAATTCCAATCGCACCAATGAGCAGGGAAATAAGCGCGATCGCCGTGATATATGTCCGGATGACACTTAGGACCTGTTCTATACGGACAAGGATGTACTGCTGGGTAATTACCACGAAATCAGAGTTTTGGTCTTTATACTGATTCGCATCAGATCCACCGCTATCAAGATACTTCAAAATTTGATCTTGTGCGTCTTGCACATGGTTGATATCCGTTGCTTCTGCAAGCAGAACCGTGTATGCAACAACACGTTTCAAGATAGTACCGACATTTGATCCAAAATAGGAAGAATAATACGGTTTTGTTGGACAGATAATCCCCGGTGTCGAAAGTGCATTAAACATACTAGCAGTCGAACTTTCTTTCAAAATGCCGACAACCTTCGCATCAAGAGTTTTACCATCGACACGCCGCAGATAAATCGTGTCGCCCACATGTAATGGTTTATCTTTGCCGAAAACCTCTGCGACGTTTTTACTGATGACCACCTCGTTTTTTCCTTCCTCAAACATGGTTCCTTCTTCTAAATTAAGATTAAGAATTTCTAGTAACGCAGGAGTACTTGCATACATTATATCTCCTGGTCTGGACTCCCATTTGAGGAACCCATCACGTTTCAATATCTTGTTAAGGGGAACAACGCCGAGAGGAGCAACTGTTTTTACGAACGGTAAATTCTGTATTTTTTCTACGTCATTGGTCGTGAATACCACTGATCGAATCGACAGCTGCGGTGTCGCTCCGCCAGTACCTGTTCCGATTACCATACCGGTTGGGTTAAAGACATTCCACTGTTCTGCAATAAAAATACTTACGGAGCCACCTGCAGTCGTCACCATGATGACCGAAGCAACACCAATGATGACCCCGATAAGCGTGAGAAACGTCCGTATTTTATAGGACTGCATCGCCTCAAGGCTCATCACGAAGATATCTTTTATCATGATTCCTCACTGACTTCTCCGTCAAGCATATTGATAACCCGGTTCGCAAACCGTTTCAACGCGATTGCATGTGTGACTAACAAAATGGTTTTTCCTTCTTTGTTTAATGCAACGAGTAATTCCAGGATCTGTTCACCGGTTTTTGTATCTAGATTTCCAGTTGGTTCATCTGCGAGAATTATTGAGGGGTTGTTGCTGAGTGCTCGCGCGATCGCAATCCTTTGTTGTTGTCCACCGGATAGTTCAGAGGGACGATGTGTCGCCCAGTTAGTAAGCCCTACTTTGCCAAGAAGTTCAGCAGCTTGTCGATCTCGGTCCGCTTTCGTTCCACCGAGAAACACCATGGGAAGTGCTATGTTTTTTAATGCAGTCATGGTCGGTATTAGGTTAAATTTTTGGAAAATAAACCCAATCTTTCTCCCTCTAATTTCAGCCAATTCATTATCGCTTACTGTAGAGATGTTCTCTCCATCGATAATAACAGTCCCTGATGTCGGACGATCTAAACACCCGATAATATTCATGAGTGTACTTTTCCCTGAACCTGAAGGACCCATAATCGCAACAAAATCACCTTTCCGAATTTTCAAAGTCACAGTATTTAATGCTTTGAAATCGGTTTTACCGGTTTGGTAGATTTTTGTTAATGAATCGATATCAATGACGTATTCAGACATCACAAGTCCCCCGTAGATGTTGTTCTACGGTTTATATTAATTCGTTTTTAGGTTATGAGCAAGAATTTTTACTCGGTTCGCGACAACAAAGGATTTTGCAATAAATTCCACTTCGAATGATTCCTCTGGGCTTGATACTTGTCCAACAATCATCATTTTTTATCACTCCTCACTGCCTGTTTTGTCTGTTTTCTTTAAAGCGTCTTGTTGTACAACTAATACCAGGGGTCTTTACAGTTCTTATCTAAAAAAAGTTTTCGGTTGGATTTTACTCTAGAAAACTTGTATTTATTATGATTATTGTAACTTATATTACATAGAAAACATTTAAATGCTGAAGGTGGATAACAAAAACAGGAGGATTTATAAAATGAAAAAAACCCTAATCTTTGGTAGTCTGTTGGCAGTGTTCCTGATGATGATGTTGCCGACAGTAGCTGCAGCAGAAGCAAAGGTAGCACAATCCGCTACAACATCGCCGAATCTTCTTAATGCCCAAAGTGTATATATTGAAGCAATTCGAGCAAAATATAAGGACAATCCATCCCCGCAAACAATTATCTTATTAACTTTGGCTATCCTCTTTCTAAAACTTTTACGATGGGGATCTATTATCGTAATCGGAGTAATATTCCTAATTATTCTGAGAATAATACGTGGACAGAATAATACTACCGGTGTCAGCTGTTAACCTTTTCTTCTTTTTTTTCTGTTATCTTCCGCTGAATTAATACTATGGATGGGTACGATTCAATAAACAACCAAGGGTTATTCTTCTCCCAAAAGAGAAATATTCGTATTTGTTAAACTACAGAGAGACAACGTCGTGGTCTGAGGGGTTCGTAATTTATACTTTCAATGACGTCTTAGAAAACCTTGAATATGTGATATTGCTTGTTGGGGGGAAGCCAAAGAATGAGTAGTTGCAGATTGTGAAGAGGAAGTATATATATTCGTATATATGCTTTCTGTTTTCAAGGGGGATTTCCAGTGAAAAACATCATCATCAAAGGAGCACGCGAACACAACCTTAAAAACATCAATGTGGAGCTTCCAAGAGATAAATTCATTGTCATTACCGGAATTTCTGGCTCGGGGAAATCCACGCTCGCATTTGATACACTGTATGCTGAGGGTCAACGGCGGTATGTAGAATCGCTCTCCGCGTACGCACGGCAGTTCTTGGGCCTTATGAATAAACCAGATGTTGATAGCATTGAAGGATTATCCCCTGCTATATCCATTGAGCAGAAGACAACGAGTAAAAACCCGCGTAGCACGGTTGGTACGATTACAGAGATCTATGATTACCTTCGATTATTGTTCGCACGGATTGGTACTCCTTATTGTCCTACGCATAACATCAAAATCGAGTCGCAATCACCAGAGAAAATCTCGGGGAGAATCACAACGGAGTTGAAAGGGACCGTCATGGTTCTCTCACCCGTCATTCGCCAGAAAAAAGGAACCTACGAACAACTGTTTAAGGATTTGAACAAAGAGGGATACACCAGAGTTCGGGTGAACAAAACTATCTATCGAACCGATGAGGAAATCAAACTAGAGCGGTACAAGAAACACGATATTGAAATCGTGGTGGATCGCGTCGATTCAACCGATACCTCCCGTCTCACGGATGCCTGTGAACAAGCCTTGAAGAAATCCGAAGGGCTTCTCATTGTTCTCGATAAATCCGGCAAGGAGCACATTTACTCGTCGACCATGGCCTGTCCGGCCTGTGGCACGGTGTTTGAGGAGCTTCAGCCACGTATGTTTTCTTTTAACAGTCCTTTTGGTGCTTGTGAGTCATGTCATGGACTTGGTATAAAAATGGAGTTTGACCCAGATCTCATCATACCTAACAAAGAACTGAGCATCGCTGATGGGGCGATCGCCTTGTATAAAACCATTCGGGACAGCTGGAGGAACAATTATCTTGGCGCTGTTGCAAAACATTATGGGTTTAACATTTTCACTCCGATACAAAACCTCAATGAACGTCAGTATCGTGCGATTATGTATGGCTCCTCTGATTCAATACGGTTTAACCTGGTTATGAAAAACGGTGATGCGCACTACTCGCATATTGGCACCTGGGAAGGACTCATCCCGCAGTCGGAACGTCTCTATAAACAAACTGAATCAGAGTATCGTAGGCAAGATATGGAACGGTTCATGCGCATCTCCCCTTGCCCTGTGTGTAATGGGAAACGATTAAAGCCGAAGATCCTGTCCGTGAAAATCGCTCACAAATCTATTATCGATATCACCGATATGTCCATCAAACAGTCTCTTGAGTTCTTCGAAACTGTAAAGCTGACGAAAAAACAAGAGGAGATTGCACATTTGATTTTAAAGGAGATCAAAGCACGTTTAAAATTCTTAGATAACGTGGGGTTGAACTATCTGACACTCTCTCGAAACGCAGGAACACTTTCTGGTGGAGAAGCACAAAGGATACGGCTTGCGACACAAATCGGGTCAAACCTTGTAGGCGTGCTGTACATCCTTGATGAACCTTCTGTTGGGTTGCATCAAAGGGATAACAAGAAACTCATTCAGACGCTGCAGCGGTTACGTGATCTGGGAAACACGCTTATTGTTGTTGAGCACGATGAGGAAACCATACGGCATGCTGACTATGTGATTGATATGGGTCCTGGTGCTGGGATCCATGGGGGTAGGATCATCGCGCAAGGAACGCCAAAGGAAATAGAACGAAATCCTCGCTCGCTTACTGGACAGTACCTCTCAGGGAAACTAGCCATTGAGATCCCCGATTCCAGACGACAAGCAGGTAATTATATCCGTGTCAAAGGCTGTAAAGAGAATAACCTGAAGAATATCGACGTGAACATCCCTATTGGTGTTTTTACTGTTATTACTGGTGTTTCTGGGAGTGGGAAATCCACGCTCATCTACGAGATTCTCTATAAAGGCCTTATGAGGCGACTTCATGAATCACGAGACCTGCCTGGGAAACACGATGGAATTGTGTTTGACTCTGAGATTGACAAGGTGATCGTGATTGATCAGAGCCCGATCGGGAAGACGCCGCGGAGTAACCCAGCGACCTATACGAAAGTGTTTGATGAGATCAGGAACATTTTTGCCAAGGTGCCGGAGGCAAAACTCCGGGGGTATAAATCAGGTCGGTTTTCTTTTAACGTAAGCGGGGGGCGATGCGAGGCGTGTCAAGGTG
>Ga0315274_10006172_pt1 | contig 17465 bp, 17 predicted proteins | sample YL17G02_20_MG_FD_203700 | JGI IMG/M metagenome (GOLD analysis project Ga0315274, IMG submission 203700) | Sediment microbial communities from Yellowstone Lake, YNP, Wyoming, USA - YL17G02_20 | ecosystem: Environmental > Aquatic > Freshwater > Lake > Sediment | place: USA: Wyoming | collected...
GCTATTTTGTTTTTCAAAGAGCTATGGGACACCATTCGGGGCCAGTTGCAACGATTTGTGGCCCCCATTGCTACCTGTAAATTTTTCGAACCGGTTTTTGCTCGCTGACTTTTTACGAGAGCATCAAAGATGGAAACATCAAAAACTAAAATTTTTATGCCCACTTATTTAAGTCTTTTACTATAGTATATTTATTACTTGCCGTAATCTAAAATTAAGTTATAGATTTTTTTACTCGTCTCTGATTTACCAGCATATTTTTCCCAACTTTTTTTAGCAGCTTGCCTAAGTTTCTCCACTTCAGCATCGGGAAATGTAATGATTGTAGCCCTTCGAGCTATCTCTTTTAAGGCCGGTCCATGCAATTTTTCTTTCCAATATTTATCCCAATTGAAAGCCGTTTCTCTACAGGCCCAATAAACTGCGTCTTGTAAGGCAGGAGAAAGATTCTTCCAAACTGGGTAATTAACGTATACACAGCATGCACCAATTATTCCAAATGGCGGCATATAAAAAAACTTGCTAACCTCGATAGCTTTATATTGTATAAAAGACATTGCAGGATATTGTCCGCCATCGATAGTTCCTCTTTGCAATGCCTCATACCTTTCTGGACCTGGAATATTCACTGGTGTAGCCCCAAATTGCATTACCATATCCGCATAAGGCCCAAAAAAAGCGAGTTTCTTTCCTTTCAGATCTTCGGCTTTGATTATATTAAAGTTCCCGTACATGCAATTATCCATTCCTATGGTCCCTAAATAATGGATATTTTTGGGTTCATAAGCCTCTTGGTTAATTAACTTAGGAATGAGTTTTCCTTTCCAGTCCCACCAGAACTCATTATACTGCTCAGTTGTTGTGAATGAAAATGGAAGCCCAGCAAGGAAATTACCAATTGGGATTAAGCCAGCGTGATATGATCCGTAATCGATCCCTATTTCAATCGCCCCGTCCCGCACGGCATGGATGATTTTGTTAGGCGCAAAAAGCGCTCCGGTCTTATAGGGGGTACAAATGATCCGGCCACCAGTTTTCTTTCCAAGATCTTCCGCAAAGGCCTTATGCCAAACATCATAAATTTCCGATGAAGAAAAAGACTGCAGCCTCCAATTGTAAATCGGCTTCTCCACAGGATGGGCTGCAAGATATTCCCAAGTATTTTTCCCCGGCTCTGCAGCATAAATCCTTAATTGAATGATCGGAATAGCGAAAAGCACTATAAATATTGTCAAAAAGACTTTTTTCATTTTAAGTCTCCTTTCTGCTTTGTCGCGCAACATTTCATGTTTGCATCCGAGGCTATTCCTCATCCGAAGGCGTTGAATCTTTCTTGTTCTTGTCCTCTCTTGAGCACGAGAAAAAGACAATGATGTTTCATCCCCAAAAAGCCTTATCCGTTTTCGCTTACGCTTTTTGATCATTAGATCATTAGCAAGTTGCGGAAGAACCTTTTTTCAATCCTGAATTGTCATTCCCGTCATAACGGGAATCCAGTCGTTTCAATGCCTTTTGGACTATCGCTTTCGAAAGAGTGACGGCTCAGCGGAGTCTTTCCGCATTCTGCTAGACTTCTATTGTCCATTTTTGGATCCGCTGTTACTTTTCTATTAGCCATTTTCATTTCAAATATTTTTTTTCTCTTCCGTATTCTAAAAGCAGGTCATACACTCTCTGACATCCTTCTGATTTGACAGCAGCCTTATTCCAACTTTTCATTGCAGCACTGCGCAATTTTTGGACCTCAGCCTCGGGAAATGTTAAAAGATGAATTTTTTTTTGTATCTCCTCTAGCGCAGGGTCATCCAAATTTTCCTTATATTGTTTATAATAACTGAATCCTAATTCTCGGCACGACCAATAAACGGCATCTTGCAGGGGGGGAGAAAGACCTTTCCAAACTGAGTGATTTATGTATACCTGAGAGGAACCATTACCAAAAGGGGGCAAATAAAAATACTTACTAACCTCGATTGCTTTATATTGTACGAAAGAAAAGGCGGGAAGAGCACCACCATCGATGGTTCCCCTCTGCATTGCCTCATACCGCTCTGCAGCCGGGATATTGACACTAACAGCCCCAAATTGCATTGCCATGTCTGCCCAAAGGCCCAAAAATGCCAACTTCTTCCCTTTTAGCCCTTCAGCTTTATTTATTTTAAAGTTTCCATACATGCAATTATTCATGGCTATCGCTCCTAAATAATGCACATTTTTCGGATGATATCCCATTTCATTAATTATCCTAGGAAGCAATTTCCCTCTCCAATCCCACCAAAACTCATTATACTGCTCAGGGGTCTCGAAAGCGAAAGGCAGTCCTCCTAGGAAATTGGCTATTGGGATCAGGCCGGCATGATAAGGGCCAAAATCAGCCCCGAGTTGGATAGCCCCGTCCTTAACGGCGTGGATAATTTGGCTGGGGGCAAAAAGTGCCCCCGCTTTGTAGGCCGTGCAGAGTATACGCCCGCCAGTTTTTTTTGCAAGATCTTCCGCAAAGGCTTTATGCCAGATATCAAAAGCGATCGATGCAACTGATGATTGAAGTCTCCAATTGTAAATCGGCTTCTCCACAGGGTGCGCTGCAAGATATTGCCAGCTATCTTTTCCCGGCTCTGCAGCATAAGTATTAATTTGCGCCATCAATAAAATCATGAGGATCAAAAAGACCACTGAAAAAATATTTTTCATTATTATCTCCTTTTCTTGATCCACTGTCCCATTATTAATCCATTTATTTCACCCACAAAATTGATTGTGAGTTCCATTTCCCTTAATTTTCTATTTCGTCACCTAGCCTTTAGTGCTGGATATTGTGATTCTCCTAAACTAACGTTTATCTCAAATACCCTTTTTCCTTCCCATATTCTAATATCAATCCATAAATCTTGCGACATCCCTCTGATTTAACAGCAAATTTTTCCCATCCCGTCCTTGCAGCTTGCCTTAGATTATTTACTTCGATATTGGAAAACGTAATGATCGTAAGTTTCTTAGCTATCTCTTTTAATGCCGGCTCATGGAGTTTTTCCTTCCAATATTTGAACCAATTGAAAGCTGTCTCTCTACATCCCCAATAAACTGCATCTTGTAAGGCAGGAGAAAGGTTCTTCCAAACTGAGTAATTGATGTACGCCTGCGTGTTAGAATTTCCTAATGGCGGCAGGTAAAAAAACCTGCTAACCTCGATAGCTTTATATTGCACGAAAGCATATGCAGGATAATGTCCACCATCAATAGTTCCTCTTTGCAATGCTTCATACCTTTCGGGACCTGGAATATTTACTGGCGTAGCCCCAAATTGCACTGCCAAATCTGCATAAGGTCCCAAAAATGCAAGTTTCTTTCCTTTTAAACTAGCAGCCCTGTATATTTCAAAATTTCCATACATACATAAATCTAAGGCTATACTGCCCAGATGATGAACATTTTGCGCATGATAGGCTTCGTTATTTATCAGGTTAGGAATTAATTTATTCCTCCAATCCCACCAAAACTCATTACACTGGTCAGGTGATTCAAACGTAAAAGGAAGTCCGGAAACAAAATTACCCATAGGGATTAAGCCGGCATGATAAGAGCCGAAATCTACCCCAATCTCGATCGCCCCGTCCTTAACGGCATAGATGAGCTGTTTAGGAGCAAAAAGTGCTCCCGTTTTATAAGGCGTACAGACGATCCGATTGCCAGTTTTTCTTGCAAGGTCTTCCGCAAAAGCCTTATGCCAGATATCATAGGCATCAGTCGAGGCTATCGATTGAAGTCTCCAATTGTAAATCGGCTTCTCCACAGGGTGCGCTGCAAGATAATGCCAGGTATTTTTTCCCGGCTCTGCAGCATAAGTATTAATTTGCACCATCAATAAAATCATGAAGATCAAAAAGGAAAAAATCTTTTTCATTATCACCCTCTTCTCCTTGATGCAATCTTTCTTCAAACCATCTGTGGAAGGCAAAATCCTGAGATCCCATAACGTTGAAATTGCTCAGCGGACCAAATTTGGATCCAATTGAAGGTTGAAAACTTCTACAGCCAGAACATATCTGATAAAATAGCTATCACCTTTTGGAAACCCGAACGAGACCCTTGTCAGCATCAACCCACAAATGGTCACCAGTCTGAATCACTTCTAATAAATTGCAATCGAACCCATAAACCATTGGAATATTAGAGATTATCGCCCCTATAGTAGAGCAAGGGTAGGCACTCATGCATACAATTGCCTTTGGAACTACTCCTGCTTTCTTCAATTCATAGAGTCCCCATTCCTCGGTAGTAGGGCCGCATCCATATGGAAACACCAAGATCTTGTTTTTAACGGACTGGCCCTCGAGGTTATGTCCCGATGCAAATATTATTCCGCGTTTCGTGTCAACATGACGAAACTCGAAGGGTTTCGAGGATACTAATGCTATTCCTTCAACCCGTCCTCTTGAAGCCAAGTGTCCTCTGAGGATGATTTCCATATTAGTTATTTCCCCATTTTCCTCTGATCGCCGATGCTATGCAAACCCTCGTCTTTCCAAACCAAACCCCTACCCGACCTCGTGCGCGAATGGGTACCACACCTGCAAGGGTAGCTGAGTTTGTGGCTACTGTCCTTATTCCCAGGGCTTCGCTCATCCTTAGAGCTGCTCCCGTCCCTGCGCACATGTCCGCAAAAACAAGGCCTCCAGCATTCTCGATGGTATCAATGAAACCCATTCGTTTTGCCAATATCCTAGTCGGTTCGTTGGTCCCAATCCAGAGCCGTACCTGCCTGCTGACCTTTTTGCCCCTAAGCAATTGGGCAATTTCTCCAATCTCTTGAATATTACAATGAGGGCAGCCAAGACAAACTAGATCGATTTCTCGCCCCTTCGCCGAGCATAAGGTCTCGAATGCGGATTCCAGCTGTTTCTTACCGATAATGAACCTGTCCTCCGGCTTCTTCCCTCCAAAGGTCGCCTCAAGAGTGGGAGCTTCAGGAGTGACTCCTAGTATGTGAAACATCGCTGCGCAACTATGGAGGATCTGTGGAGTACACATATATTTGGCATGAGCCGGCGTCATTTTTCTGGAAAGACCATTGTACACAGGAATGCGGTCTTTCAATGACTTTCCTGCCCAGAAAGCGAGCGCGCCATAGTCAGCATAATCGAATTGATCAGGCTTGAGATCCCTTCCAATATCAATCTGAACCTTGCCATATCGGTTTCCTATTAGATGTAAACCATAGTAAGGCGTTTTGCCAGTTATAGCCGAGGCAATAGCTGTAGCGGCGCCTTCAATATTACTCCGTGCCCCCAGCCAAGCATTCGCAAACATAACTACATTAGACTCGGTTAGGGCAACATGTTCACCTATTCTAAGTTCATAAATATAGTGCGGGTGGCATGTATAAGTCGGAATTACTCCCATTTTATCATGTGCTTTTATGAGCCGGGATAGAATCCTTTCAAGCTCAGTCATACTCGATTCGGGAATGCCTAATTCCTTTGCTCGGCCCATATTAAAAAGCAACGGGTTAACTGTTGTTGGAATCCTGACCTTGGCATTGCCGGTCATTTGAGAGAATAACTCAAAAAGAATGTCCGTTAGTTCCCAAGCAATCAAATGCGCATAGGTAACTTCTATCATCCGCTCCGCATCATAAGCCTCGCCAACTTTAACGAGGAGATCCATAGATTTTTGAATTAATTCGCCACATTCTCCCTCCAACATCCTTTTTTCTTCTCTATTAAGATACATTATTAGCCCCTATTGACTATCTATTGATTTTCCCCAAACTACCTCTATTTTCGCTCATTATATAATTTGACTAATGTTTGACTTTGTTATAACTTATGATTTTTTGACCTTGATTACTTCAACAATCCCCTTATTAGCATCTAAGCACACAATATCTCCGGTTTCTATTACTTCCAGCGGGTTTTTATCTAATTCGTGAATCATGGGAATGCCTGAGATTATGGCTCCGGCTACTGTAGTCGGGTTTGCCTTGATATTGATTATGGCTTTGGGAGCCTTCCCTATTTTCATTAACCAATAGAATCCCCAAGGATCAGCTGTGGACCCTCTCCCCGTGGGAAATACCAAGATCTTACCGCCAACTTCTTTCCCTTGAAGTTCGTGCCGAGGCGCAATCACCAACCCAGTTTCGCGGTCTATGTCAGCTCCCATTGCCAGTGCATCATTGTAAGACACCACAGCCTCGCCCTGTGCTACGCCTTTGGAACATCTACGCCCTTTGATCACTATTTTCTCCATTATTGCCACCTCCCAGAAATGGCCGCTTTTATGCACTGCTCAGTACTGCCAAACCACGTTTTCGCTGAACCAATAATCTGTATATAGTGCGCTGCCTTAGCAGAGTTTGTTGCTACGGTCCCTAACGCGTGTTTCCTGCTGAAGGCTCCTCTGCAATATGAATAGCTGTGGGCACACATATCCGTTACCACAAAACCTCCAGCGTCCTCGATTGCTTTTACATACCCCATTCTCTCGCCGATAAATCTGATTGTTTCCGCCGTCCCAACCCACAACTTCACTTTAGGCGAGACCTTTTCCCCTCCCAAGAGTTGGGCACATTCCCCTAATTCCTGCAGCGTTGCATGCGGGCAACCAATTGTAACCGCATCCACACGTTCATCATTTGCCGTGGTAAGTTGGCGATAGGCCTCTTGCAATTGCTCTACGCCGAATTCGATCTTATCCTCCGCCCTTCGACCTCCAAGAGCAATCTCGACCGTCGGGGCCTCTGGAGTAACACCAACAATGTGACACATGGGAAGTCCGGCTGAGACGCCCAAAGGTGCGCACAAATACTTGATCTGAGTCACGTTCAAATTCTGGGATAGGCCGTAAAAAACCGGGATACGCCCTTGGGCCTTTTCTCCCACATAGTAGGCTAGCGCATTATAATCTGCGTATGTAAACTTATTGGAATCCAGACCCCTATTTATCTCCACAAGAAGCTGCCCATATCGGCTATCAAGATGGTGCATACCGAACTCTGGCACTCTGCCAGTCACTGCAGCAGCAAGTGCGGTAGGTCCAGACTCGCGGTTCACTTTGGCCCCAAAAAAGGTGTTATAAAACGCCACTGCCACTGATTCCGCCCCACCTAGATGCTCACCTTTCCTGGGTGTGAAGATAAGAAAAGGACAACAGGTATAAACAGGAATAGCGCCCATTCTCTTATATTTTTCCATTCCTTTTATCACGCTCTCAGTGGGATCTATTTCTCCCAATTCTTTAAATCCTAACTCAATTGCTCTCTGAGGGTTCACAATAGCAGGATTTATTGTAGTAACGACTCTAAATGAGGATACTCCTTCCGTCATTTCAAGCACCCAATCTTCGAACCACTTTGCAGGAGGAACACCAAATCGGCTAGCAGACATAATTTCGTAAGGTATGAGGTGGGAGCTTGATATCTCGACCATCCTCTCAGCACCGAAGGCTTCGCCTATTTGAACCAAAAGGTCCATTGATTTTTGTACCCCGGACCCATAGTCTCCGGAAAGCATATGCTCCTCTTCCAAAGTCAAAGATAATGGCATGATGTACACTCTCCTTTCTCTTTGCCCTTCTCTATGACGGTACCCATCATTGAGAAACGTATTTTGTCAGATATGCTTAGGCTTTTTTAATGCTGGGTTTTTAACGTCCTGCATTACAAATTCAAGCTCCAATTCTTTCAGCTTGGCATTAAGGGGATTACCAGTTCTTGGATCCCATCCCCTCTCTTCATAGTAGTCCTCGATAAACCTGTCTATATCGCTTTTAGTAATGTTCTTAGTCTCAAAATAGTCGCTTGCCGGAAATTCCTCACCCTTAGCACTTATGGGCTCCAACCATCTTTGAGGTACGCTATCATATTCGCGCCCGTATCCCTCTCTAGCATTAAGAGCGCGTTCCAGATTGTGAGCTCTTTCGCCAGCCTTTAGCAATTCATCAGCACTGATATCTATCCCCGTTAGCGCCGAATAGATTGTCACCATATTTTTCCCTGTGTAAAACCTTTGGATCTCTCCATGGATACAGATCCCCAAACAATCCTGGGCGTGTATCCAATCCTCAACATGTTTTGTCAACCTGCCAATGTTAAGGCTATTGCCTCGATCAGAAAAAATCCTTTTTCTAGCCCCCTGAGGTATATTGGCTCTATCGCACCATGCCTCGAAGGCATCAATATTCGAATCAGCCAACGTAGACGGGGATGAACCAGGCGCATTATGGGCTCCAGGGTTGATGGCCTCCGATAAAATCGCCGTTCCAAATTTTAGATGCCGGGGATCGAGGGCGGGTGTAATCCCTTTAACCTGCACGGCATATCTCTCCGAATTCCTTCCTATTCTTTTTATCGCTGTTTTCCATCCGCTTGCCAGAATGTCTCCGAAACCTTCTCTCTTTAAGATCTTCTCAAGCAGATTAATTGTTGTATCGTAGTCATGTTTTAATATTAAGCCATCAGTATCTTCTTGGTTGATAATTTCCCGCTCGTAAAGTTCCACCGCCCAACTAATGAGCAAAGCGGCCGTGTGTCTATCTATTCCATGCTTGTTGACAAAGTCAAAAAACTGCAGGCACTGACTCCAATCCTCCAGATTGAGCTCACCGGCCATCAGCATGACTGAGGGTGGCCGAGCATAAGCTACCAGACCTGCATTTTCCCCTTCGTTGAGTTCAAGCTTGTATTTGCAGCTTACAGGGCAGCCAACGCATGGCAGGAATGTTCTGTTCACTTGTTTTTCCCAGGTCTCCTGAAAACGTTCCTTAAGCTTTTCTTTAGGGTATACGGTTCTTGCATTCTTTGAAGGAACTCCCCCAAGCCGTTTTGTCCACTTATTAAATTTTTCCTGCGCAAACCATGAAAATTCCCGGACAACTTGCAGCTCTTCCCAAGTTTTCACTGAATGTAAGATATCATCGAATACTTTAGAAAAAATCTTCTTTTGGGCAATTTTTATGCCCGTGGTCCCTTTAATCACTATTGCCTTTAAGTTCTTTGACCCCATAACCGCGCCCAGTCCGCCTTTGCCGAATGAGCCATTCTGTTTGTCTATAAATGCTAAAGATATGGGAATCAATCTTTCCCCAGCCTGCCCAATGGCGATTAGGCTACATTCCCTTCCATTTTTGCTCCATAGCCAATCAGCAGTTTCGTAGATATTTTTCCCCCACAGTTCGCCTGCGTCATGAATTGACGCATCATCGTCAAAAATCTTCAAATACACCGGTTTCTTCGCCCGTCCAGTTATTACTAGATGGTCGAAGCCCGCCAACTTTAGCATCGCTCCCATCCCTCCCCCACCAACAGCAGTTCTAATGAATCCATTAGGCATCTTGGTCGTTCCAACAAGTTTACTGGCCCCGGGAAGGACTCCTACAAAGGGGCCTGCTCCTAAGATGATAGGGTTTTCGGGAGCAAACCACTTTGTGCCTGGCCTGATCAGATCGAAAGCAAGCCGATTATTGATTCCAAACCCGCCCAGAAAATTCTTTACAAGTCTAACCTCCAGCTCTTTTCTGTCGGTTTTCGATCCAGCCAGATCAATGAATAGGATCTTACCGCTATAGCCGCCTTCCACCCTAAATTCCCCCTTTCTCCAGTACAAGCGCGCCATACGTACATGCTTTAGTACAAATGCCACAGGAATTGCATTCGTCGGTAAATCTGATCTCAGATGGACCGCTTATGCGGCGCTGGATAGTCACCCGCGCTTTCAATGGATTAACAAGCCCCTCATAGGCTAGTGAACACCGCATAGAACATAGCAAACACCCTGCACATTTCTCGGGGTGATACACAATCTTTTTTGATAGGTTCATATGCACCTCATGATAAATAAGAAATAACGATTGGAAGGGGGTTAGTTGTCTCTTCCTACAATTTTGTAACAAACCCAATCCGTTGCTTTCTGACCACCAGCAAATGATTTTTTTAATCATTTTAAAAAACCCTGTCACCGGTTTTGCTATAGACCCTTCGCTTCAAAAACACAAGACCGCCAGCAAACAACCGCTTTTTTGCGTATTCATTCAATTTACAATCCTTTTTCATGTCTCCATAGGGCCAGATCGCCATAATCACGTATCATCTTTCAAAGCTTCTGAAACTTCGCGCTCTATCCCAATGTTTTCAATACTTACTCCGAACAAATATGCCTCTAAAAAAGCTTATTTCTTTTCTTATTTCTTTTGTTCAATTATATTGAAATTTCCGCATACAGCTTATTCAACTTACCTATTTCGCTTTTTTTTGATCACTTCAACAATTCCTCTATCTGCATCCACTTTCACGTAATCGCCCGTCTCTATCGCCTGCAATGGATCTTGATCGAGTTGATCCACTGCAGGGATATCGGCAAATATGATAGCTGCAGCAATCACCGGTTCAATTTCTTTCACAATAATGGCTTTGGGCATATTTCCGCTTTGCTTCGCTAAGTAGGCTACACCGGGCCCCGCACTGGAACCTTTTCCCCCAGGACAGACAAATATCCTGCCGGCGATACTTTTATTAAATAGGTCATGGCTGGGAGAGGGAATCTTTCCCGTTGCTGGATCCAATTCACCCAAGAAAGAAAAAGGAATTTGAGTGACTATCGCCTCTCCTTCCGCCATTCCGGGATTAACTTTACGACCCTTTAATTTCATATTATTCCTCCCATCTTCCATTAATTGCGGCCTTTATGCATTTCCTTAAATCACCATAGAATGTTTTGGTCTTCCCCGCACTCATTCTTTGTATATAGTGCGCGGCTCTGGCTGAGTTTGTTGCTGCGCCTGCATTTGCTCCTTCCTCTAAAAAGACAAACGGGTTTAATGGTCCGACGCAACTATTTACGACTATAGCCCCTGCCGTTTCAATAATGTCAGCATAGCCACAATCCTTTGCTAACACATAACTAGGTCGAGAAATGCCTATAACAAGCCTTACATTCTGATTCACCTTCTTTCCGTGAAGTAGGGAGGCAAGTTCACCGATCTCCGATATAGTGAGGTGCGGACAACCAATTGCCACCATGTCCACCTCACGCCCATCAGTGGCATTGTGCAGTTTTTCGTAACTACTGGATATTTCCTTCTTGTCCACAGTAATCACATCGGGTTTCCTCTTCCCCAAAACTTCCTCTAATGTATGAGCTTCAGGGCTCACCCCAATGATATGGCATAGGACGCAGGCACCTGACACGGGAAGCGGAGAAAGGAGACTCCTCCCATATTCAAATGATATGTCTTCAGGTAAACCCTCTATAGCTACATTTTTATGACCAGCCACTTCGCCTATATAATAGCCGAGAGCCCCGTAGTCCGCCTCATTTAGGATAGTGGGATCTAGCTCTGTCCCAATTTTTACCAGAACTTCTGCAAAACGGTTTTCCTTTTTTAAAAGCCCCATTAATGGCGTCCTTCCCGTGATGGCTGCTGCGAAGCAAGTAGCGACGGACTCCCGTCCTGCTCGGGCACCGAATAACGAATTGGAAATTACTTGCCCAGACGATCCCGTCAAGCAAAGAACATCGCCTGGCTTGGGAAAAATCCCAATGCAATAAGGAGCGCACGTAAATGTAGGCAAGAAATTAAGCTTTCGCAGCAAACTCATGCGTTTTTCAAATTCCCCTTCATCGGGGGTACCATATCCTCCGCCCAACCTCTTAAGAATTACTCCAAACTTTTCCCTCCAATACTTAGGATCGTAGACGGCGTGCAAGGAGCTTAATGTTCTGACTCTATTCGTGCCTTCAGATAGCTCGATTACTGCCTTTGTAGGAAAGCTGGTTGAGACGTGAACGTGATTTACTCTGATCATTCTTTCAGCGCCGAAGAGTTCCCCCCATTGCTCCAGAAGCTTCATACATTTCTGAACGCCTGGTCCATAATCTCCTCCAATCATTTTTTTTTCTTCCTCGGTCAATATCATTTGAAATTCCTCCTTGGCTTAAAATCATTGCTGCCGCCAAATTAGCGGCGCTTCTTAATTATGAAATTTGAAATGCTTTCCCTTTTTGGATAAGCAGCATCATCTTCCCATCATTAAACCCGGCAACCAAAGAACAAGCTCAGGCTGTGCTATAAGTATACCTATCATAATAATTTCTATAAAAACGTAAGGAATAATCGATCTATAGATGTCTCCCATGGTGATACCAGATGGGACTACAGATTTCATATAAAAAAGATTAAATCCAAACGGAGGCGTGATATATGATAATTCCATATTTACTGTAAAAAGAATACCAAACCATAAAAGATTAACATCGAGGCGACCTAGTAAGGGTTGAAAAACTGGCAGAGTTATCATCATGATACCCAGAGGGTCAATGAAACATCCCAAAACGAACAATATCCCCATCATCAAAATTATAACCGCTAATCTGTTTAAACTTATACTCTGAATTACCTCCAGAATGAATTCCGGAGCCCCGAGGGCGTGATAGATGTTTGTAAACAATTTTGCTCCTAGCACGATCCAGAGAATCATGCAGGTGACTCTAAGGGCACCTCCACAAGCCTTGTTCATAATAGGCCAACTTATTTTCTTTTTCACTAGCACACATAAAAAACTTCCAAGCGCCCCAATTCCCGCAGCTTCGGTTGGGGTGCAAATTCCGATATATATCACCCCCAAAACCAGAAATATAAGTAAGATCGGGAAAAGAATAGCCTTTAAACTTACCAATTTTTCTCTCCAAGTGCTCCTTTGATCTTTCGGAACTGGAGGACAACTTTCTGGCTTTAAATATGCCATAACCAGTATGTATATAGAAAATAGCATGGTTAGGATAATTCCAGGGATTATTCCTCCGATAAAAAGTTTTCCAACCGACTCGTCCGTGAAACTAGCGTAAAGCACCATTATTATGCTTGGGGGAATCAATATTGCTAATGTGCCGCCTGCAGAAATACATCCTATCGCTATTATCTTGTCATAGCCCTTTTCAAGCATCGAGGGTAACGCAACAAGGCCCATTGTTATTGTGGCCACAGCACTGATGCCAGATATCGCGCCAAAAATTGCACAAATGATCACTGTTCCTATTGCTAGCCCTCCAGGGACCGATCCCAGCCATTTATACATTGTACCGTAAAGATCTTCCCCTATTCCAGAATATTGCAAGAAATTAGCCATCAGCAAAAAGAGAGGAATGGCGAGAAGAACTTCGCTGGTCCAAGATGAAAATGCAGTTGTACTGATATTAGTAAGAAATTTCGGCCCCGTCAGTAAAAGCATAAAAAGGACACCCAAACCTCCCATAGCAAATGCGACTGGGATTCCTAAAAAAAGGGCCACGAATAGCAACGAGAAAAGGATTATCGTGATTATTTCAATGTTCATGCTTCCCTCATTGATTCTCCAAAATTTTCTTTAGCTCATTTAAAAAGGTAACAATTGCCTGGAACAAAATTAGTATACTCCCCATGAAAATGCTCAACCAAAGCAGATAAATCGGGAACTCCCATAACGAACCTGAGTTTTCTCCCATTTTAATCGAAAAATATGCTTGTTTGCCACTAGCATATGTGAATCCGAGAAGGAAAAGGACGATAAGAGGGAATGTCAGTATACGTACAATCATTTGTTTTTTAGGGTTTAGCTTACCATAAATAATATCAACTCGCACATGCTCGTCCCGCAGATACAGCCGGCCGCCACCAAGCGCGGCACAAAAGCACATAATATATGATGCCAACTCCATGCCCCAAATAGTGGGTGAATTAAAAAAATACCTTCTCACCACTTCATAAGGGATTAGTATCATTAAAATCGCGAGGACATATTCCATAATCTTTCCAATTACTTCATTCAATCCGTTTACATACTCAAGAATTTCATTAATCTGAGTAAATATCGTAAAATGGGTATTTTTTCGGTTTTTATGCATGGCGTTATCCACCTTAAAGCATAATAATATTCAATTGAACATCCTTCATGTGCCTATAGCAACAAAAGGCTTTTCAAGAACGCAGCCGACTGCCCAAAGCAAAACTCCTCACCTCTAAACCCGAAATGAATGCTATTTCATGCAGCATGGATCCCGGATTGCCATGTGGGTTCCCCCCGGAGGAAAGGCCCCCATACTGCTTATCGCTCCAACTCTTTTTATTTGGGACAGTCAATGAAGCAGATGGAAACTTGTTGACCCATTTTGAAAATACATTTAATTAAGCTACATTCCAGAGTTTCTTGGCACATTTTTTTGGTTATCAAAGGATGACAAAAAAATGTCGTATTATTGCCAATAACAGGAAATACAACCATACCACCGCCCTACGGTCATCCCACTTGCTGATATGTACATATATAAATATATGTAATATAATATTTTTTGGAAGGCTGTTTCTTTATAATGAGTATATCCTTTTCTCCTAAAGCAAATCTCATACCATTTTTAAATTAATGATTCTTGGAATTCATAGATCAATAAATAGGACCCCAAATTTCTATATTCTTCATATCTTACATACATGCTCAAAGCAATACTTTATAAAAAGCCTCCCAATCTAATTTGTGCATGAACGTATACTATTATTCAAGGGAGTGTAAACTTTTTGTATGAAATTTGAGGTCTAGGAGGGCGAGGCTTAGGCGGGAGCAGGTTAGGAATGCGGGGCGGTGTAACGGCTCTGCTTCCTCGGAGGAACCGGGGCCTAAGTCAACCCCTCTGGTGGCCATTTTCCCATTTTCCGTTTTGCGCCCAATTGATGAACTCCTATTCGTAGCGATCCCAGGCAGATCGCTGTTTCCTGCTGATTCCAGAGGATTCAGGCGAGCTGGGTCTTTCATGAGGTTTTCCCATTTCATTTTCCCTCCTTTTAGCGGCTTGGCCGATGCGACCTTCGGCCCAGAGGATTGATCGGATGCTGCTTTTTAGGGACCCCTGATTTAATAATGATCAATATTTGTGGCATGCCTTCATTTATACGATAAAATCAACAGAAAGTATGGATAAATTATGGAGCTAAATACTTTAGGGAAAGTAAATGGTTCGGGGTTTTTGCAAAACTGATTTTGGAAAAGTGTTGATGGGATAGAGTTTTTGTTGGCTGCCCCGGGGGCAGGCTTGGATGTCTCGGAGGCTTTCGCGATAACTGAGTTGGGCAAAAACCATACAGAGGAATTGGTCCCAGCAGGAAAAGGATTTGATCTTGTAGTGGCCCCGATATCGTTTGACGCATTGGCGGAACTCGTAGCTGGGCAGGAAATCCAGGAGCTGAAAAAAAATGGTTTTGCCGGAGTTCATGTGTCATCTCCTTCATTGAGGTGAAGGAAGTATGGCATTTAGGCGCTTAGCGCCTCATTAATACCAACATGTTTGTATGAATGAAATATTTACTTCGTGAGGCCGGTGTAAGGGCGGTTCGCGAACCGCCCCTACGGATGTTGGCTGCAGGGCCACTTTTTCCGCGGCTGGTCGCGGAAAAAGCATAGCAACTAACTCTGATTCTTACACTTCGGGGATGTATGATTAAAAAAATGCTCATCAATGCTCAGGATCCGGAAGAGAGCCGGATGGCCATCGTGGAGGACGGGGTCCTGGCCGAACTGATCGTCGAAACCTCCCTCCCGGTGCCGGCCCGGGGAAACATCTACAAGGCCAAAATCGTCAATGTCGAGCCCAGCCTTCAGGCGGTCTTTGTGGATTATGGCGAATCCCGCCACGGCTTCCTCCCCTTCTCGGAAATCCATCCGCACTACTATGCCCCCTCGCAGAAGAAAGAAGGAGAATTCCGCCCCCGGGTGCAAGAAGCGATCCGCCGCAACCAGGAAGTCCTGGTGCAGATGGAACGGGGGGAGATGGGGACCAAAGGGGCGGCCCTGACCACCTACATCTCCCTCCCCGGGAGGTACCTGGTCCTCATGCCCGGAAGCGACGGGGGCGGGATCTCGCGCAAGATCGAGGGGGAGAAGGAACGACGGAAGATCAAAGAGATTGTCCATGATCTTGAAGTTCCCCCGGGCATGGGGTTGATCGTGCGCACCGCCGGCCTGGACCGGGCCAAGACCGACCTGTCCAAAGACCTGCATTACCTCCTCCGTCTCTGGGACACCATTCAGGCCAAGTCGGAAAAGGCCTCCGCCCCCGCGCTCATCTACGAAGAGAGAGACCTGGTCATCCGATCGATCCGGGACTATTTCACTTCCGACATCGAAGAGGTTCTCATCGACAGCAAGGAGGTCTTCAACCAGGCCAAGGAATTTTTCCGCTCCATCATGCCCCGGTACCAGAATAAGCTCAAGCTTTACGGAGAAAAGCGACCCCTCTTCTCCAAATATGAGCTGGAAAAGCAGCTGGAGACGATTTTCGAAAGGAGGGTTCCCCTCAAATCCGGCGGGTCGGTGGTCATCGACCCCACCGAAGCTTTGGTGTCGGTGGATGTCAATTCGGGGCGGGCCACCCAGGGCCGGGGAATGGAGGAGACGGCTCTTAGGACCAACCTGGAAGCGGCGGAAGAGATCGCCCGCCAATTGCGTCTGCGCGACCTGGGCGGGCTGGTGGTGATCGATTTCATCGACATGTACGACCGGAAGCATAACCAGGAGGTGGAACGTTGTCTGCGCAATGCCCTGAAGCGGGACAAGGCGAGGGTCGAGGTGAGCCGGATCAGCCGCTTCGGCCTCCTGGAGCTATCCCGGCAGCGCATCCGCTCGGCCCTCAGCGAAAAAGCCCTCGTCGCCTGCGCGAATTGTGAAGGAATCGGATTGGTCAAATCCACGGAATCCGCCGCCCTCACCGTCCTGCGCCAGGTGCGGGCGGGGCTGGCCCGCGGCGGATGCACCCGGGTTCGGGTGGAGCTGCCGGACGAAGTGGCCACCTACCTCCTCAACCAGAAGAGAGAAGAGCTTTCCCGCCTGGAGAAGATCTATGGGTTGAAGCTTCAAATCGCCGGGCAGCCCGGGCTGCCCCATCACCAGATCAACATCGACTTTACCCGGGGGGATACTTCCCGCGGCGAAAGAGCCCCGTTCAAGAAGAAGGAAGGGCCGATGATCGGCGAGACCCGTCCGGAGAAAGTGACTCCGGAAGAAGCGGACCGCCTGGCCATCGAAGAATTGAAAAAGGAGACCAAAGAAGGCTTCCTCAAGAAGTATTTCTGGCCCCCTGCCCTGTGGCGGGGAATTATAAAACCCTCTGCTCTCCCGACCCCACCCGCCCTCAAAGGCACGGGAGAAGCTCAGGAGACATCCGAGCCGCCGAAAAAACGGGAAGACCTGATCTGACCCGAGGATCAGCCGGTTGAAAATTTCCTGCCTTCGCTACTGAAAAAAGGGGCCTCGGCTCCCGCCGAGGCCCTCTCGCATATCGCCTTCCGAATTCCTTTTGCTCCCCTATAGATCTTCTTTTTTCGTATCAATTTAGCCGCTTGAAAATCATATCAAAGCCATATCAATTAGCATACCCATCGCTGAAATCCCCCCCCACCCCCCTTTGCAAAGGGGGGCAGGGGGGATTTCTGGTGAATCTTTTCAAAAG
>Ga0315274_10006173_pt1 | contig 17463 bp, 32 predicted proteins | sample YL17G02_20_MG_FD_203700 | JGI IMG/M metagenome (GOLD analysis project Ga0315274, IMG submission 203700) | Sediment microbial communities from Yellowstone Lake, YNP, Wyoming, USA - YL17G02_20 | ecosystem: Environmental > Aquatic > Freshwater > Lake > Sediment | place: USA: Wyoming | collected...
TCCAGTCTGCAACCTGCGCTTGGCATCCTCGCGCATCTACAAGACCAAGACAGAAGAGGACCGGGAAGACAAGCTGTTCATAACTGCCGTAATCTGGGGCAAGCGCGCAGAAAACTGCAACGAGCACCTCAAAAAAGGCAGTGCGGTATTCGTAGAGGGCGGCCTGACAACCCGGTCATGGGAAGCCCCGCCAGGGCAGAAACACTCAGTAATAGAGCTAACCATAGACACGATCCAATACCTGGACCGTACCCAGGAAGGCACAAGCACGGAGCAAACGGAGGGATAGGTGGCCAGAAAACGACAGATAGACCCAATATACCCGCTGGAGCAGGAGATCGCCCAGCTTACCATACCCGCCAGGTATTTCTATATAATGAGTTGGTGCCACATGGACGACGCCAACGGCGTAATGCCTTACGACACATTTTTACTTAAAGGGCAAATATTCCCAGCAGACAATGTTAACGTAGAAGACTTAATACAAGAGTGCATTAAAGCTCGTCGACTATTTCCCTTTGAAGCCGAGGGTAAACACTGGCTCTGGTGTCCCACCCTACTTAAACACCAGCACATCCAGCACCCCTCAAGGCGATCCTACCCAGCCCCACCCAAACAAGTAAAAGAGCTCTATACTATACTCCTCACTGAGCCCTCACTGAGCCCTCACATACCACTCACACAGAGTAGAGTAGAGTTGAGTAGAGTAGAGTTGAATAAAGAACAGCCTTCAGAAAAACTGAAGTCTGCCTTAGATAAAGTCTATAAAGACGGATTCAATATATATAAGCTCTTAGAACGATTAAAGAAAGAGCTAAAATGGGAGCCCGGCAGGCTATTCCCAGAAGAGGTATTGCTTAAGGTCTGCGACTCCTACGCCAAAAACAAAGCAGGCATAAAAGACCAATGGGCATGGTTTAAAACAGCGATCCGCAAGGCCAGCGAGGAATACTTCGCTATAAAGAACATAGAAGAGCATAGGCAAATAAAGAGCCAGCCGGCAATGAGCCTGGCGGAGATATTTAAGGTGATGAAGTGAGTAAGCAACTCGAACAAACCCTCCAAGAGCAATACACGTTTTACCTATACAGCCGAGGAGTGTTGTTCTGCGCTTCGAGCGGAGGCATGCATACCCCAAACAAGATGGCCGCAATTCGCATGAAACGCGCTGGCTACAAGGCAGGCTTTCCTGACATAGCTATCTTAGAACCCAGAGGCAAATACCACGGCATGTTTGTAGAACTAAAAGTGAAGACATACCCCAGCCCGGAACAAAAACAATGGCGAGACGACCTCCTGGCCAGGGGATACTACGCAATCATAATACCAGGCAAGCTGGATTTCTGGGAGGCCAGGAAATTCCTGGAGGAAGAGACAGAGAAATACTTGAAAGGAGTGGCATGATGATAGCGGATTTTTTGAACGGTTGGGATATCTGGTGGGAAGCACTGGCAGACAGAGCCCTGGTCAGCATCATCTACCACTGCACAGAGAACACTGGCATGGTAGTGACAATAGGAGCGATAACCTGCTTTGTATTATTACTGATCCTAATGAAACCAAGCTCTGATGAGATAGACCGCAAGCTAAAAGACTTTGAAAAAAAACTAAATAATAGGTATGGTTAGGTTAGGTAGGGCTAAAAGGAGGAGGATGATGGAAACAAGAGAAATCTTAATAAAGGGTAAGCGAGTAAAATGTGAAATTAGAGCAAGTTTACCTGCATATCAAGGGAGAAGTGAATTTGGTAGGTCAACTAAAACCGTTGTTTGTCCTTTTTGTAAAGATGAAATTGAAGTTTATCTTTGGTCATTTGCTGGATGTGGAAAAAATTGTGACTGTGGGGCGAAGTTAGGTGATTGGTGTTGCTATAAACCTTTGCAGGGCTAAATAGGAGGGGGAGGATGACAAAGAGAACGGATGTAAATTTTGATAAACACGAATTAAAGATAATAGATACCCCAGAGGTTTTAATTCATATATTCGCTAAACCCAATACAGTTTGTGGTTCAATTAAATTTATCAATACACAAGGAATATTGGCAATTACTGGTGATTATGGTAATTGGATATTCTGCCGAGAATTTCATCCTTCTGCGGAAGGATTTGTAAGTGATAGTTATTGGTACGAGAAGTTAAGAATGGCGTCAACACAAAAACCAAGCGACTATGACCCAGAAAGAACAAGAAAAGAAATTGAAGAAAGACTTGCAGGAAAAGAAGAAGAATTAGATGAGGACGAAAAGGAATATTTAAAAGATTTATTAAACCAAGTAGATGAGTGTGAAGAACGCTATATGGTTTATGCTTACGACAATTTGCCAAAAGGCAGGGATTATGAGTTTATACCTTTAATTAAAAAATTAAATCCCTGGCTTGAGATTATCTTTGACGCTTTTGATGAAATTTGCAGAAGGGGAAAAAATAGGTTAACCCCACCCAGCCAAGAAGGAGAGAAGGGATGAAGAAAAGAGTTTGTTTTAGATGTAAACAAGAAAAATCTATTGAAGAATTTAAGCAATATAAAACTGGTATAAATAAGGGATACTGCCATTCATATTGTATTAGTTGTAGCCAGCAATATAAAAAAGATAACCCCTGGCAGATGCATTATGGAAGTGCTTATACGAGAACTCATTATCCTAATGATGGACAACATCGCACTTATAAAAAATTGGAATTCAATATGACTCCAAACGATTTCAAAGATTTATGGTTTAGAGACAGGGCATATCTACTTAAAAAACCAAGTATAGATAGAATTGAGGAAAAGAAGGGATATATAAAATCTAATTGTCGCTTTATAGAGTTTTTAGATAATATAAAACTTGGGCACTTAAAGAACAGAGAAACTATAATAGAATTTGCCAAAAACAGAAAAAGAATAAATGGAAGATTTGCATAGGAGGCAGAGAAATGAGAACTGTTGATGAGATATTGAGGGTAGTATTTAATGCTGGTTCAAGTAGTAAAATATTAGAATTTGAGGCGAATAGAACAGAGGTAAGAAATGAGGTGTTAGCCCAAGCCAAACTCGCACTCAAGGAACTTGTGGAGAGTAAGAAAAAAGATATACCCTATGGAGATACTACAAGATATATTGGTTCACCTTTACAGGTAGGCTACAACCAAGCCATATCACAAATCGCCGAAATGTTTGGAGGAACCGATGCCTAAACAACTGCAATGCAGGATATGTAAGACGCTTCACAAGGCCACAACCCAAAACTTTCCTCTTGTCCTCTATGGGAATATCGAGGTCTATGAAGGAAAGGGCAGGGCCAGGAAACGGATCACTCCAGACCGGCGCGGGATCATCGGCTACGCCTGCAAGCAATGCGTCCAGAAAGGACGCCGGGAAGAATTTATAAAAGAGCACGGAATAAAACTCAGCCCAGGCGAGAAGATAAGCGACGCCATAACCAGGTTAGTAACTGCTAACATAATCACGCCAAAACCGTATAAATACGATTAAATTAGCTTGACTTTTTAGACTAAAAATGGTAAATTGGAGGCATGGAAATGAAGATAACGAAAGTAACAAAAACATACTTTGAAACCGAGGGAGAGCGGGTTTATTTCTTCGAGCCGTTAGATGAGGAGATGACCGTTTCTGAATTGCAAGAGTTGATGAATGAGAATGAGAAGTTTTTGCTTGGGGAGATACAGAAAATGAAGAAAGAACAAATCACGGAGCCCTCCGTGATTGACAAGGAGAAGAAATGAAGAACCGTGTAATAGAATTAACAAATAGTGATAGAAAAAGCAAAATAGTGGAAATTGGTAATAACAAAATAATTGCAAAAAGAACTTTTTTATTTTCTACAACTATGGGTAAGAATAGTGTAGGTAATGAAATATCATATAATGATTTTAATACAGCACTTATAGGAGAAGAAGAATGGATAAACTCAGAAAGATAAAAACAACTATTTCAATATTGAAAGAACTAACAGATTTTGGTTGTTTTTATTCACAATTTAGGACGCCTACAGATATTCAAAAATATTGTTCGTGCATGAAATTTAGACCAGCAAAAGCGAAGGAGAAATAACTTGAGTAAAACAAAAAAATGTAGGTGTTATATAAACGCTAAACATTATGCAAAACAAGCAAGGCTTGGTGGAAACATGAAAGGTTGGTTGCCTTGTCCAATCCACGAAAAAGAAGATTATTTGAATGTTGTAAAAGAAAACTATGAAAATGCTTTAAAAGAATTATGTAATTATGATATTAAAATCAACAGAAGCAAGTAAGTATATCGGCGTAAGCATAAACACAATCAAGACGCTTGCCAATAATGGGAAGATTAAATCTTTCAAAACCACTGGCGGGCATAGGCGTTTTATGCAAGAAGATTTAGATTCGTTCACTGGCAGGCTCGCAGTGAAGCCAGAAAAACTAACCGTTGTTTATGCCAGATGTTCAACTGCAAAACAGAAAGAAAATCTCCAGCGACAAAAAGATAGACTAACGAAACACGCCGAAACCCAGAGCTATAAATACATGGTCATTGATGAAATAGCCAGCGGGATAAATGAGAAAAGAAAAGGTCTGCATAAATTACTTAACCTTGCATTTCAAGGAAAAGTAGAGAGAGTTTTGATTGAATACAAAGACCGCATAGCAAGATTCGGCTATGAATATCTTGATTCTATCTTTAGAAACTTAGGCGTTAAAGTTGAGATTATGGACACCAAAGAGCGTAAATATGAGGAAGAATTAGCCGAAGATATTATGAAGATTTTGACCTGTTATTCAGCCAGATATTACGGTGCAAGAGGCGGTAGAAAGAAGAAGATAGCGGTTGTCGAATCTAATGCAATATAAAAAGGAGGAAGATAGGAGAGATGAAGCTGCAAAGTAAGCCCAGGATGACACAGAAGCAACAACCACCCCAGCAAGAGCCAAAAGGGCTCAAGGGATTATTCAGAGGGTTCTTCAAAAAGAAAGGGAGGCAGTAAAATGAAAGAGGAAGTACTGATGCCGATATTCGACTACGTGATAGTAAAAAGAGACGAGAGCAAAAAATCCGTGATACTACGCCCGGAGAACCAGGACCCCAGGGCGATCCCAATGCTGGAGCTGGTAGTGCTCTTCGCAGGGCCAGACTGCCTGAACGTAAAAGCCGGAGACATGGTGGTCTTCGACCCCAGCTCATCGATATCCTTTGCCTATAATCACCAAGACTATATGGTATTTACCGAGGGCGCCGTCCGGGTAATAGTAGCTCCACTGCGCAAGATAAGCCCGGTGCCGGAAGCCAGGAGGCTGCCGCATTGAAAAAGCTAATCTACATAGCCGCACCCTACACCAACCCAGACCCCGTGGCCAACACCGGCTTCGCCATATGGACAGCGCAGGCCCTGGTAGACTTAGGATTCACTCCAGTGATACCACACCTGAACCTGCTCTGGCACCTCCTACAACCGCATCCGCCGGAGTTCTGGTATGCATATGACCTCGAGATCTTAGCCCGTTGCGATGCCTTGTTGCGCATAGGCGGAGAAAGCCCAAGGGCAGACAAAGAGGTAGAATACGCCAAGGAACACAGCATCCCGGTATTCTACGCCATAAAGGAGCTCCAAGACTATGACCAAGGAAAAAGCGAAAGCTAAGCAAGAGGAAAAGCCCTCTCAGCTCTCAACCAAACTGATGGCTGAGGTCTGCTCCGTGATCATGGACACCGGCTTCATAGGCTCGGCAGATGACTACACAAAAGCCTATTACGGCAAGCCCTTCAACGAACTCACAGTATGCGAGGCGGAGATGATAGTGCATATACTCGGCCCCAGGCCAGGATGCCTCAATGAATCACCTTGACATATTCTCAGGCATCGGAGATAATGAGAGCGATAAAAGCAACAGACACTAAAACCCCAGAAAAGCAAGAGACAAAATGAGCCTTGAGCCTACCGGCTTCTGCTGGAAGTGCGGCCTCCCCTGCAAACCAGGCGAACTATTCTGCAACCCTAAACATAAAGAGCAATACCAGCGCGGCCAGGACCGCCAGATCAAAAAAGGCAAGCGCGCCGGCTACGGCGTAGCAGGGAGCACCAGGTGAAGCGCATCGGGGACTTGTTAGCGAACCCAAAGTGGAGCCAAGAACCGATAGGCTGGCTTAACCACAAACACGGAGCGGCCAGCCCACCAAAAATAAGCAAAAAAAGACTTGACAACGCTAATACAATGTGATATGCTTTAACTATGGACAGAGAACCTAAAAAAGAATACCTGCAGATAAGAATAACGCCGACGGAAAAGCAGGAAATTGAGGCTAAAGCTAAGAGCCAGGGATTTGACAGTGTATCAGCTTTTATACTTTGGCTATTCAGGAAATTCGGAAAGAGCTAAAAAATTTTGGAGGAATTTGTAATGACAATGACAGGAACTTACGAACAGAAAAGAGTACCTGAAAAAATAAGGGAAAGCGTGATAAACCGCGCAGGAAGGAGGTGTTATCGATGCGCAGAATACGATGAGAGGCCACGCCGGATGGTAATACACCACTTAGATTACAATGAAACTAACAACCAACCAGGGAACCTGCTTTATTTATGCCACCCCTGCCACAAAGAGATTCATCGAGCCAGTTTTAGGCCAATGGGATGGAACAAGCATTTTTACCAAAAGCAACAAAGACTAAAGGAGGGAGCATGGGAGGCATAGGCATAGGCTTCAACCCAGCAGGAGAGGCGGTAGTCGTAGACCACTACTACAACTACAAGGGTAAGGAACGAGTCAAGAGGCAATGGCTAAAACCGGGCGTCAGGATACGCGCCCTAACCAAAGAAAGGAAGAAGACATGACTGCGAAACAGAAGATCAGCGAACTCCACGACAAGTACTACAAGGGAAAGCCGGGCCGCAGGGCTAAACAGGAAGCCAAGGTAAAGAAGGTAATTAAGGACAAGAAGGCACTGAAAGCCCTTGAGGCACCTAAAGTTACGCCAGCAGAGACCCCAGGTGAGGCGATTGATACAGGCTTAGGCATAGATGCCCAGGTCAAAACCACCAAACAAGGCACCCGGGCAGCCCTCATGACAGAGGCGCAGAAGAGAGGCATCAAGTATTTCAGGATACTAACCAAGGAAGAGCTGGCCAAGGTCCTGGCAGACAGCATCAGCCCCCAGGAGATAACCGTGATTCAGCAGGCAGCCCAGGAGCGCTGGAAAGCCGGCTGGGGAAGCAGGAAGAAGGCATAACCAGATTGACGCATTTGACACATTGACGCATTTGACACATTGACCAGAAGGAGGCCTACCGATGAAGAAGACAGCCACACTTAAAGTAAGGGTAGAGGTAGAACTAAAAGACATAGGCAAAGAGCGCTGGGGCACCTCCAAGCAGGGAGAGCTAAACGCCACCTACGCCCAGCTCTGCCAAGTCTTCGGCCCCCCCAACACAAACACGGAAGAAACAAGCCAGGATCACAAGACAGACGTGGAGTGGCAGGGACTGATAGCAGGCGAACCCTTCACCATATACAACTACAAGGACGGACCGCGCTACTTAGGGCAAGCCGGCACCCCGATCCTCAAGATAACCGACTGGCACATAGGCAGCCACCACGCCAGGACCGCAGAGCTGGTCAAGGCTTTCTTTGAGGACCAGCAAAGGAGGCAGAAGTGAAAAAGGAGAAAAAGACCACCGAAGCCAGCAAGGGCAAGAGCAAATACTCAATGAAAAAGAAATACACGCAAGCAAGCCTAACAGCCGTCAAAAAAAAATATGAAGAAAACTTCCGGCTGCTGATAGCAGCCATGGGCACTCCGGAACACGCCGGATACGTAAAGGAAGAGCAACGTCTCAACCACAAAGAGATACAGATATCGCGCTCCCTAAACCTCTATCACTAAAAAAGAAGGGGCAGGACCATGAAAGATAAAAGACCAATCTGCACGGTATGCAAAAGGGCCTACGACACCACAAAGAAAAATTACGGATGGCATCAAGGGAGCGACGGCATAATCCGCCACTGCGTATTTCCGATGCTTATGACCAGCGCAACCTACCGGATAAGCAATAAAAATCTCCGTCGGGGTAGAGCCTAAAAGCCCCTAAACAAAAGAAGGACTAAAAGAACAACCCTACCCCACCACACAAACCCCACAAAAGAAAACTATTGACAAAAGGCTTTTTTTATGTTAAGCCTTTAACATGGAACCCAAACCAGAAAATCAAGAACCCACCTATCAGCTAAACCCCAACCAAGAGCTGTTCTGCTTAGAGTATATTAAAGACAGAAACCAGACAAAGGCTTATATCAGAGCGGGATACAGCGAAGACGGGGCAAGACAGAATGCTGGAAGGTTAATGACGAATGATTACATCAAAGCACGCATCAATGAATTACTCCTCGAGGAATTCAGCAGAGTAAAATTAGAAATAAAATATATAACAGACGGCCTACTAAAAAACACCGCAGCAAACATAGCCGACGCCTACGATCCAGGAACCAACACCCTAAAAAATATACACGACATGCCCGAGCTCATACAGAAAGCAATCCTCGAAATAACCACAGAGGAGCTATGGGATGGCCAAGGCAAAGACAGAAAACTAATTGGCTACACAAAAAAAATAAAACTAATGGACGCCCACCGCGCCTATGAACTGCTCGGCCGCTACCTCAAAATGTTCGTAGACATACACGAAGTACCCGGGCTAAGCGAGCTGGCAGCGCGCTACAAGGCCGCAGAGGAAAGAATGAAAGAAGCGCCGCCCGGAGGACAACCATAATGCCCACAGGCAACCAATCCCCCAAAGGCATCGTAGACCCCGCCGCAATAAACAAGCTCCAAGAAGACGTCTTAGACAGCCTCCTAAAATTCAAACGCGACCCCTTAGGCTGGGTAAAATACGCCTTCCCCTGGAACGAACCGGGCAGTGAGCTGGAAAAATACACAGGCCCCGATACCTGGCAGACCGAGGTCCTGCAATACCTGACCACCCAACTCCAGGCAGGGAGGATCACCCCAACCCAAGCCGTAAGCATAGTACTAAGAATAGCCATAAGCGCAGGCAACGGGCCAGGCAAGAGCGCCCTGGTAGCCTGGATTATGCTATGGGGCATGACCACAGCCGCAGACACCAGAGGCGTAGTGACCGCAAACACAGACACCCAGCTGCGCACCAAGACATGGAGCGAGCTCGCCAAGTGGTTCCGGCTCTGCATAGCCAAGCCGTGGTTCGTACTGACAGCCACCGCCATATACGCCAAAGACAAGGAGCACGAGCGCACCTGGCGCATGGACCAAGTGCCCTGGAGCGAAGAGAACGTAGAGGCTTTTGCAGGCCTGCACAACAAAGGCAAGCGCATAATACTGATATTTGACGAAGCCTCGGCCATCCCGGACAAGATATGGGAGGTAGCAGAAGGCGCCCTAACCGACAAAGACACCGAGATAATATGGCTGGTAAGCGGCAACCCAACCCGCAACACCGGGCGCTTCCGCGAATGCTGGGGCAAATTCCGCCACCGCTGGCAGACCTGGCAGATAGATATACGCACCAGCCAGCTCGTCAACCAGGAAGAGGTAAGGCAGTGGATCGAGGACTTAGGGCTGGAGAGCGACTGGGTTCTGGTCCATATATTCGGTAAATTCCCCAAGGCAAGCGACCTGCAATTCATACCCACAAACATAGCCGAGGCAGCCTCCGGGCGCAAGATAGGCGAACACAGCTACTACTACGCATCCAAGATAATCGGGCTTGACCCAGCCTGGACAGGAGGAGACAAGATAGTGATATACCTCCGCCAAGGCCTGGTAAGCAAGAAGCTCGCAGAATTCCAAAAGAACGATGACGATAGCGTGATAGCCGGCGCCCTCGCCAAGCACGAAGACGCAGAGAAAGCTGACGGCGTATTCATAGACCAAGGCTACGGCACAGGCATATATTCATTCGGCAAGACCCTAAACCGTAAGTGGACCCTGGTAGCCTTCGGGGCCAAGAGCAACACGGCAGGCTTCGCTAACAAGCGGGCAGAAATGTGGGGCCTGATGAAGCAATGGCTGATAGAGGGAGGCTGTACGCCCAAGGATCAGCAACTGATAGACGACCTGACAGGCCCAGAGAGCCACCTAAACCTAAGGAGCCAGATCGTCCTTGAAAGCAAAGAGAGCATGCGCAAGCGCGGGCTTGCCTCACCAGGCAACGCAGACGCACTGGCGCTGACCTTTGCCTTTCCGGTAAGAAAAAAAAATCAGCTCGGCCAAGAGACAGCAGAGATGGCGGTCGGAGCAGACCAAATTAACCAGAACGTATTAGACTAACAAAGGAGAGCTCCATGTGCTTTGGAGGATCACCCAAATACGAACCACCGGCAACCCCGGCAGCCCCGGCAGTAGAACCAGCGCCAAAGATAGACCCTCTTCCCACGCCCATGTCGCCAGAGCCCACAACCGTAGCGGCAGCTGATAAGCGCAAGAAGCTGGCAGCTATAAGGGCGGGCTATATGTCAACCGTCAAGACCTCACCCAGAGGCGTAGCAGGCACAGGCATAGACCTAATGCCTAACCTGGGAAGCGGAGATAAGAAGGTAACCTTAGGGAGCTAAACCATGCCAAGCGCACTCGTAAATAAAGACGCAGAGGTAAAGACTATAACCCCGGGGAAATTCTACAACACACAGCTTGATAAGACTAAGCTGGTAAAGCGCACCAACGCAATCAAAGCAGAGGGAGCAAGCTGGGAGCCGACCTGGAAGGAGCTGGCAACCTACATATACCCCACAAAAGGCTTCTTCAACGAGGTAACCCCCAACCAGGGGAGCAAGATAGACCACAAGACGCTGGTAGACGAAGAGGCAACACTTGACACAGACACCTTCGCGGCAGGCATGCAGAGCGGCTTCACATCGCCAGCCCGTCCGTGGTTCAGGCTATACCTGGATGATGACGCAGTGATGGAAATCGAAGACGTCAGGCTCTGGCTTGAAGACTGCCACGACACCATGCGCGACGTCTTTCAGAAATCCAACACATACCCCGTCTTGACCTCAATGTGGAAAGAGCTGCCGGTATTCAGCACGGCATGCGCCTACGTAGAAGAAGATTTTTATACCGTAATCAGGCTCTACAACTTTACCGCAGGCGAATACTACCTAAGCCGAGATGCCCAGGGCAGGCTGAACGGCTTCTACCACAGGTTCTGGATGAAGACTGGGCAGATGGTAGAGATGTTCGGCATCGGTAACTGCTCGCCCACAGTGCAAGCGGAGTACCAGGGCAACTCGCCCGACACCTGGCACAAAGTAAACCACATGATCGAGACCAACGACGACCGCATCCCCTTCATGATAGACTACTCAAACATGCCCTATCGCTCGGTATACTGGGAAGACGGAGACGGCGGGAACAACTACCTGCGCATCGGCGGATACGAAGAGATGCCTATCCTGGCCCCCCGCTGGGAAATAACCACTAACGCAGACGCCTACGGCAAAGGCGGTTCCGGCTGGAAAGCCTTAGGCGCAGTAAAGGAACTGCAGAAGAAAAAGAAGAACCTGCTGATAGCCCTGGACAAAAAGACCAATCCGCCCCTGCAGAGGGACGCCTCCGTAGTAGGAGACGTGAATACCCTGGCAGGAGGCATAACGACTTTCTCGGCACAGCTTCCCAACGCCGGCGTAAAAGAAACCTACCAGGTAAACCTCGACATCGCCGCCCTGGACGCATCGATAAACGAAACCAAGCAGACCATCAAGAAATTCTTCTTTGCCGACCTGTTCCTGATGATGATAAACGCGGAGCAGAGCGGACAGCCGGTGACTGCCTACGAGATAGCCGAGAAACAAAGCGAGAGAGTCTCTAAGGTAGGGCCGCTCCTGGAACTCTGGCAGGGAGACGAATTCATCAAATCCCTGATAGAGCGCACCTTCGCTATCTGCGTACGCAAAGGGTTGTTCCCCGAGCCCCCGCAGGAGATAGCGGGCATGGAGATAAAGATACAATACACCTCTGTCCTCGCCCAAGCGCAGAAGATGATAGAGATTCAAGCCATAGACGCCTGGGCCGCAGGCATTATGGAGGAGGCGAGCATCAACCCCAACTCTCTGGATATAATCAACTTCGACGAGAAGAACCGAAAGAAAGCCGAGATCATGGGCGTGCCCTCAAGTATAATCAACTCCCTGGAAAAGATAGCCGCCCTAAGGAAGCAGAAAGCGGATGCCCTCGCCAATGCCCAGAAACAGGAAAGCATGCTGGCCATGGCAGAGGCCGCCAACAAAGGCGCCGGAGCAGTAAAGAGCATGAGCCAGGCCCCAGTAGGCGCGGGAAGCGCCCTGGATAAACTGACAAGCGCAATCAACGAGCAGCAGAAATAACATGGCAGAACTGATACTAAGAAACCCGGGATACTGCGACAGCTGTGAAGAGCTGGAGGAACTCAACACCCTCGCCCAGCATAAGCGCTGCAGGATATACAAGAAGACTTTTCTATCATCCGAGAGCGTGCTGATAACCAGCCATGGGCTGGGAACGATAGAGCGCCCGGCGATCTGCATCGAGCAGAACACAACGAGGACGAGAAAATAATGCCAGACGAGAACGTATTTGAATCAGAGGCCCAGCTTAAAAAAATAACCGCCGAGCAGAAACGTGAACGGCTGAAGGATATAGATGACCTACGTAAGATATTAAAAACGCCAGAGGGGCGCAGGTATTTTTGGAGGCAGTTAGGGCGCTGCGGGATATTTCATAACTCCTTCAGCCTTAACTCCAACCAGACTGCTTTTAGCGAAGGGCAAAGGAATGTCGGACTCAGCCTGCTGATAGAAATAAACGAGACTGACATAACCGCTTTCGCCAAGATGCAGAATGAGTACCTAAGCGCCTTAAACTCTAAGAACCAAGCCAAGGAGGATTAAGATGCCTGAACCAATCGTAACACCCCCTGCAACTCCAATCCCAGGGGCAGCAGCAGTAAAACCGACAGACCCGAACCTGCTTGCAGAAGCAGGCAAGGCCGCGCCAGCACCAGGGGAACCAAACGTCCTTGATGATGCCGCTAAAGCAGCGCAGCAGGTCAAAGAAACAGAAGATAAGCGCCTGCTTGAAACACCCGAGGACCAACTGTCCGCGGAGGATCTGGCCAAGAAAGCCATAGTGGTAAAGGAGCAGGCGGACGCAAAAGTGAAAGCTGATGCTGACGCCAAGTCAAAGCAGGTGCCCGAGAAGTATGAATTCAAGGCACCCGAAGGCGTCACCCTGAACCAGGCCGCCCTTGACCTGGTGACCCCTATCTTCAAAGAGGTAGGGCTATCCCAAGGGAATGCGCAGAAGCTGGTGGACAAATTCATCGAGATACGCAACATGGAACTGAACAACCAGGCTGCCGCTTTCAAGGAGATGCAGAAGAAGGACTACGACGAAACCGTAAAAGCCCTTGGTCCCAAATACCAGGAAGAGCTTGTATTCGTCGCCAAGATAAGAGACAAGTGCCTCTCTGCGGAAACCAGGGAACTGCTTGACGCATCAGGGCTCTCCAACAATAAGGCTTTTATCACAGACCTGATCAACCTCGGCAAGATGATATCGGAGGATAAGTTAGTGACAGGAACACCGGCAACACCGGCAGGAGAAAAACCCAAGGCGGACATTTTATATCCTAACCAAGGGAGAACGTAGCATAACCAAAAAGGAGAAAACACATGGCTGTATTATCATCTGACAGACTGACGCTCTTAGATTGGGCGCGCAGGGTAGACCCAGACGGCAAGATTGCCGCAGTAGTAGAAACACTCAACGAGTATAACGAGATACTCGATGACATCACCTTTATCGAAGGCAACCTGCCCACAGGACACAAGGTGACCGTGCGTGCATCGCTGCCTACTCCGACCTGGAGGCTTCTAAACCAGGGCGTTACCTCGACCAAATCCCAGAGCAACCAGATCACCGAAGTCTGCGGTATGATGGAAGCCTATTCCACCATAGACAAGGATCTGGCTAAACTCAACGGCAACACGGCTGAGTTTAGGTACACCGAAGACATCGCGCACATCGAGGCGATGAACCAGGAATTCGCCAAGACCTTGATCTACGGCGATACCTCAGTAGACCCGGAGGAATTCGTCGGGTTAGCTCCCAGGTACTATGCCACGACCGGTACCACAACCGCAGGGAACGTGATCTCAGCGGCCGGGGCAGGATCAGATAACACCTCGATGTGGCTCGTAGGATGGTCACCATCGACCATAGCCGGAATATTCCCCAAGGGCTCCAAAGCCGGCTTAGACGTACAAGACCTCGGAGAGCAGACCGTCAATGACAGCGACGGCAAGCCCTTCCAGGCGTACAGGACCCACTTCCAGTGGAAAGCCGGTATCGCAGTAAAGGACTGGAGATACGTAGTACGTATCTGCAACATCGATATATCAGCCCTTGAAACAGCAGGAGACGTAGCAGATACCTCCACCAATCTCCTGAAGCAGATGTCCATCGCCATAGACAAACTACCGTCGAACGGCACCGTGCGCCCAGTGTTCTACTGCAATAACAGGGTTCGCGCTATGATCAGAGTCAAGCTGTTCAATAAGTCAAATACCTACATAACCCTGAATGATTGGCTGAGCCCAATCTCCGGGTTAAAGAGGCCGACCCTCGCATTCCAGGATATACCGATTCGCCGTATTGACCAGATTCATAACCTTGAAGCAGTAATAGCATAACCCAAAGCAACGCAACCGAAGAAGGAGAAAATAACATGCTTGACAAATATTTAGCACTAAGCGAAGCTCAAGCGATACTGAACACCGGCGCATCGGCCAGCTTCATCGACACACTCGCCGCAGGTGATGCCATATCGCCCGGGGCACGGATCAGAGTAAGGATCGCAACCGCCTATGTAGACGCAGGCGGCGGAACGATCATAGCGAAGCTGGAGACGGACACAGACTCCGGGTTTGCGACGGTCCTGAAGACCTTGATCTCCGGACCGACGATCACCATCGCGGCAGGAGCGGCCACGGCCGCAGGGGCAGTAGGCGTTGTTCTTCTTGACGCCGTCATACCCTCGGGAGCCTATAGGTACCTGAGAGTGTATTATACTTTCAGCGCAGCAATGGATTCAGGCGCAATGGACGCGCACATCGTCTTGGATGTTGCCAAGACTATGGACCTGATAAAATAACCAAGAGGATAATGGCGGGCGATGAGCCCGCCTAATCCTAAAGGAGGATAAGTGAGAAGAACATTCCTACTGACCTTGGTTATAATGCTGGCGATAGTATCCTTAGGCTATTGCGACGCGAATAACTGGGGTGAGACAGACACATACGGCCTGCTGAAGAAAGTAGTGCCAAGCTACCTACAGGCAGCTGGAACCACTTTTGGCGGAGCCACATCCATAGCAACCAGCGTAACGACTATCCCTACGAGCTATTCACTGGTAAGAAAAGCCATAACCGATGCGTCCGGCTTCACCACCGGCACACTGGCAAACGGCACGCCCGGTCAAATCCTGACTATATTCATAACGGCGGTAAGCGGATCAGGAACCTTTACGCTTACACCAGCGACCAAGACAGGATTCACGACCTTGTACTTTGATGCGGCGTTAGATTCAGCGACACTGTTATTTGTTGACGACAGTGTAGGCTGGATAGTGATAGGCACCAATAGCGTAGTCGTAGGACAGGCATAACAAAGGTAAGGGGCCGCCTAAAAAGCGGCCCTTTTGCTAATGGATAAAATAAAGGCCTACGGCGTCGCTACGCTGATAATTTTTTATGCACTCATACCGCCGATACCATTTCATATACCCAACCCGAACTTCCACCTCTGGGTAATGATGGCAGTGCTGGCGAGCTTCGCTGGTTTCTGCATACTCTTCCTCAAGACCAACTTATTCATAAAAGCGATAGCCATCGGAGCCCTGATAAACTGTTTTATCAGCCGAGCCCCCTACATAGCATTCACCGCCTACGTAAACCTGATGGCCTGCTGTTATTTTTATATCCTATGCACCAGGATCAAGGACTGGAATATCATATTCAAGGCCGTACTCGCCCTCGTAGCTTTCAATATATTCTTTATGGCCATGCAATTCTTAGGCAAGGACAGCCTGCTAAACTTCTCCGCCGGCAAGACAATAATATCGCACGGAGTAATAGGAAGCCGAATGCAGACGGAAAGTTTTCTCCTGGTAGCACTGGCATTGATAATAGCGATAAAAGGAATAAGCTGGAAAGCCGTCCTACTGTCGGTTCTATTACTCGTCCTAATTCTATGTATTTACACCGACCCAATTCTCCATAACCCCCTGGCCAGCAGGCTACCAGTCTGGGATATCACAATTAAACTTGCCAACCAACACCCCATAGCGGGCTGGGGCATCGGCACATACAAAGATATATTCTTTCCTCTCTCGGGTCTGAAGACATACGCCTGGAAAACAGCGCACAACGACTTCTTGCAGGTATTATTTGAATGCGGATATCCAGGATATTTATTTATGGTAGGAGCCTTAGGGTTTTTATTATATAAACTCCGCAAAGAAAAGCTACTGCTGTTATGCCTATTATTGATAATGATAGACATGAGCATTCACTTTCCTACAAGGGTAGCGAACACAGTGCTGATATGGATAGCATTCCTGTCCTACTGTGAACGAAAAATAAAGGAGAAAACATGTCTGCCCCAACCCAAGTAAGCATAATAAATCTTTCTCTATCGCACGTAGCAGCGAAGCCCATCCAATCTCTGGTAGAGGTAACTGTTCAATGCCAAGCCGCACTGCGCGCCTGGGATTTCACACTTAAAGAGACCCTGCGAGGATACAACTGGGGCTTCGCCAAAACGCAGGTAGCCCTGGCGGAGGTAGCCACCTACACCCCGCTGATATACGAATACGCCTATGCTATGCCAGCCCAATGCGTAGCCGTGCGCCTGGTATTCAACGCCGGCACTCTTGACCAGGATGTAGGAGAAAAATTTGAAGTACTCTATGACCCTACGACCAACCAGAACATAATAGTGACAGACTGCGAGACCGCATATGCAGAGTACACCTACCTCGTAGCTGATGTAACAAAATTCGACAGCTTCTTTATAACCACCCTATCGCACAGGCTGGCCGCAGAACTGGCGATGCCCCTAAGCGGAGACAAGGACATGGCAAAAGACCAGCTGACGATATTTAACACCTTATGCAGTGAGGCTCACAGGCACAGCTCATATGAAAGTAACAAAGCCCACGAATCCAACGAGAAGTCTGATATCGTAGACTCCCGGGGCTAAACAGAGGAGACCAAATGAAAAGCTTAGGTGAGAAAGATAAAAATATATACGACAGCCCGACAAGCCCTGAAGCGCAGAAGAACAAAATAAGATACCCCGAGGTGAGCCTGCCCCTGTCGGTAGTAGAGGGCTTAGGCTTAGACCTTGATGACGAGGTAGAGATAAAACTAAAAGGCAGGGTCTGCGGCATAGAAAACACAAAATGGTCTCAGCGCATA
>Ga0315274_10006174_pt1 | contig 17463 bp, 8 predicted proteins | sample YL17G02_20_MG_FD_203700 | JGI IMG/M metagenome (GOLD analysis project Ga0315274, IMG submission 203700) | Sediment microbial communities from Yellowstone Lake, YNP, Wyoming, USA - YL17G02_20 | ecosystem: Environmental > Aquatic > Freshwater > Lake > Sediment | place: USA: Wyoming | collected...
GGAAGCGGCAGGATGCTCGCCCAGGCGTCCAAGCGCCTCCCCGTCGCCACCTCCAGGGAGGGCAAACGCGAGCAATCAGTAGCGGATCTTGACAAGGCGCTCGCGGCGATTCTCGGAAGGCTTCGACGCGACCTTGGCGGACGCTGGAAGGCCGTCGCCGGAATTGGCATCGCAGCCCAGGGCGGCAGTACGATTATCGCCGACAGGAAGACCGGCGCAGCACTCACGCCAATGATACTCTGGAACGATCGCCGGGCGTTTAGCCACCAGATGGAGATCGCGGGGCGCATGCCGGCGAGTTTCTGGAGGGACGTCGGCATGCAGGACATGCCGGGCGCCGGACTCGGACGCATGTCATGGCTCAAGGACACGCACAGCGGGCTTTTCACGGAGAGTAACATCTACGCCGGGGCCGGGGAGTACCTCTATTTCCGGTTGACCGGCGTCTGGAGGCAGGACGCGGGGAATGCCCTTCAGATAGGATGCTACAACGCGGCCCGGCAGTGTCTTGACGAACGCCCACTCGCCCTCGTCGAAGTGCCCGTTTCTTTCGTCGCGCCGATGCGGCAGGACCACACCACGTGCGAACTATCGGACTCGGCACAGAGGGCTTTCGGGCTGCCGGGCGGGATTCCAGCCGCCGGCCCATACATGGACCACGAGGCGGGTTTCATGTCGGCGTCAGCGGTATCGACTAAGCCACTTCAGTGTTCGCTTGGGACGGCGTGGGTGGGCAACTTCATTCTGCCCGAAGACACAGCGGGACGATCCCCTTTCCAACTGGTGCTGCCCGCGCCGTTCGGGAGCGGGAGACTGGTAGTTCAACCGCTGTTGACGGGAAACGTCACATGGGATTGGGGGCTGGAGAACCTGGTCGGAAGGGATCACCGGAAGGCGCTCATTTCGGCGGACGGGATATTCGCCGACGAACTCCTGCCTCCTTTCGGGCTGGTGGCGATCCCCTGGAACACGCAGGCCAACCCGGCAGCCGCCGGGGCAATAGGCGGCGGGACGTTCTTCGGCGTCAGCGCCCATACGGAACGCGCGCATTTGCTTCGCGCGCTGGCCGCGGGCATGGCTTACGAACTGCTGCGCATCCTCGAGGAGGTAAAACTGTCGGGCGAGGTCGATTGCGTTGTCCTCGGCGGAGGAGCAAGCCGAGGGCGCTTTTTCCGGAAACTCATTGCGGCGCTTTTCAGTCCCCTGGAAGTCTTCACACTGGCGGATGAGGATATGGCCGGCACGCGCGGCGTCCTCTATGCCTTCGACCGGAAAACGTCGCAGGCCCGGGCGGTCAGAGTCAGGCCGCCGGCCGGGGGCGTTTGCAAACGTGTCATGGAAGGATACCGGCTATACCTGGAGGTGTTCAATCGCCTTTACCGGCAGATCGGGATAGGTGGCGCTTTCACGTTCACCGGCGAAAAGGAGAAGCGCGGATGAGACGCAGGCCTCGGATCGGACTGCTCTTTTTGTACCTCAAGCTCTACGACGACACCCTGCCCGAAATGCGTAAGGGGTTCGAACCTTTCACGAAGGAGATAACGCAGGCCTTTGCGGCCGCCGGCGTGGAAGTGTTCACCTCCGGCGTGTGCAGGGTCGAGAAGGAGTTCGAGGAGGCTGTCGGCTCCTTCGAGAAAGAGGGTGTCGACCTGATTGTGACGCTGCACCTGGCATATTCGCCATCACTGGAAGCCATCGGAGCCCTGACCGCTACGGCGCTGCCGATCCTGATGCTCGACACCACGATGGACCACGCGTTCGGCCCTGACACGGACCCGGAACGGATACTCTACAACCACGGCATTCACGGCGTTCAGGACCTGGCTTCGATGCTGAGGCGCAGCCGAAAGCCTTTCCGGATCGTGGCGGGGCACGCGGGCACATCCGGCGTGATCGGGCGGGCGACCGACATCGCGCGCGCGGCGCGCGCGGCGAAGGTCTTCAGGAATGCCAGGGTGCTGCGGATCGGCGAATCCTTCAAGGGGATGGGGGACTTCGCGGTCGAGGATGAGACATTCAGGAATGCCCTCGGGATTACGGTCGACCAGATCACGCCCGGCGAACTTGCCCCGGACATCCTGTCCGTCGGTGACGCCGAGATCGACGCAGAAATGAAACTCGACGCCGAAAGGTACGACGTACGTCTGGACAAGAGCGTCCACAGGCGCAGCGTGAAGGTTTGTTTGGGATTGAGGAAGCGGCTGGAAGCGGGCAGATACGACGCGTTCAGCGTGAACTTCCTTGCTTTCGACTCCGGCGAAGGCCCGGTGGACACGGTCCCGTTCCTCGAGGCATCAAAGGCAATGGAACGCGGCGTCGGCTACGGCGGCGAGGGTGACGCGCTCACGGCGGCGCTTGTGGGGGCGCTTTCGGCCGGGTTCGGCAGGACAACGTTCACGGAGATTTTCTGCCCGGATTGGAAGGGGAACAGCATCTTCCTTTCGCACATGGGAGAGATAAACCCGGAGGTAGTAAGCGGGAGACCGCTATTGGTAGAGAAGCCGTTCCCCTTCACCAACGCGCTTAACCCCGCCATCATCACGGGCTGCCCCGCCGCGGGACCGGCGGTGTTCGTCAACATCGTTCCGGGGCCCGAGGCATCGTTCGACCTCATCGTGTCACCTGTTCAGGTTCTGGGGGACACCCAGAGAAGCGAGATGCGGGGTTCCGTACGCGGCTGGATAAGGCACGATGCGGGCGTCGAGCGGTTTCTGGAGGAATATTCCAAGGCTGGAGGGACCCACCACAGCGCATTGGTATTGGGTGAGAAGGCTGAGGCAATGGAAGCCTTCGCGTCCTTCGCCGGAATCGGCTGCCGCCGGATTTGAAGGCGCGGTACGTACCGAGGGCAGAATCGTCCGGCATTGAGAGTGACTTGACGCAGGACGTGGGACATTGCGAAAGGACAGACGCACGGTGTGGCGAGAGACTGCAAAACACGAGCGCAACATGAAGATCTTCCGCGAGGAACTTGACGGTTTCCTCCCGGGGAAGATCCTCGATTTCCACGTTCATGTGTGGCCCGAGGGCGTCCTGCCCAAAGGGGAGGTTTTCTCCTGCGCAGGCCATCCAATAACCAAGTACGATTTCGATGACCTGGTGCGCGACCTCGGCGAAACGTACCCCGGTCGTGAGACAGCGGCGGTGTGTTTCGGCCTTCCGGACATTTCCTATGACAGGGAGGCGAATAACCGCTATGTCGCGGGCGGCTGCAACCGGAAGCGCTTCTTTGCTTTCAGGCTCTTCGACCCGAACGAGGCCGACAGGAAGGCCGTGCGTAAGAGCATCATCGACGGCGCTTTCATGGGCTTGAAACCGTACCACAACTACGTTCGAAAGGCCGATCCCGGCGAAGTGGAAATCACACAGATGCTGCCGTCGTGGATAATGGAGATCGCGAAGGAACTGCGTCTGGTCATCATGCTTCACATCCCGCGCAGAGGGAGGCTTGCCGACCCGGTGAACCAGGAGCAGATCGTCCGGCTCTGCCGCGAATACCCCGACGTGGCGATCGTCCTTGCGCACATAGGGCGCGCGTATTTCCTCAGGAACATCGCCGGCAACCTCGAAAGGCTGAAAGACCTTCCCAACCTTTACTTCGACCTGGCCATGCTCAATAACACAGAAGTGCTGGAGTACCTCTTTCGCACAGTGGATGCCGGGAAAATCCTCTACGCGACCGATATCCCGATTGCGCTGGCCCCGGGCAAGTCCGTGGAGATAAACGACCAGTACACCTACGTGACCCCCCTGCCCTGGCACCTCTCGATATCAGACGACCACGGAAAACTCGTCTTCACGTCATTTCTCTACGAAGAACTTCGGGCAATCCGGAAAGCGGCGGAGCGCACGGGGCTATCCGGCCATGCGCTCGAAGGTATTTTCTGCGAGAACGGGATGAGACTGCTTCGGGAAAGGCTCAGCCGGCCGACGGGCCGAGGTACTTGACGTTCTTGCCCATGGCCTCGAGTAGGTTATCGCTGATCGAGGGAGGGGCGTCGAAGGCGAGGCGGAAGCCGACATCCGAGAACTCCCTCGCCTCGTAATCATAGGGCTTCCAGAACGGTCTGTCCTTGCCGCCATCCCACAGATCGGGCGGCGAGAGGGCCGAGCCGCCAATGACCTGGAACCTCTGCTTGTTGTCATCGGTGTACACGAATTCTGCGACATTTCCGACGAGGTTATGAAATTGATTGTCACCGGGACCGACCTCGTCAAACCATGCCCGGCCGTCGTTGCGGTCTTCGAAGTAGTTGTCACTGCGGGGCAAACGACGGGGACGAAAGACCCCGCCGTCGGGCCCGCTGATGTCAACATTACCCGCTTCGCGGCTCTTGTCCCTGAACTCGGTGAGAAGGTCTTTCCAGGCCTTGTCGCGCAAGTTCCCGGTCGCCGGCATGCCGGCATCTTCCCAGGCCGCTTTCCACTCGGCCGCGGTGGGCACCCGAAATCCCATCCTGCCGGCCAAATAGACGGCGGCCTGCGGCGAAATGTACTGCATCGGATGCTCCAGCGTGGGCATGTCCTTGTTAGCGGTGGCCTTGTTCTCGCTGCTCTTGAACCATTCCTTCTGCACGTTGGGCTCAACTACCCACCACTTGTCGTACTCTCCCAACTCATACTTGCCGACCCCCTTCTTCGCCAGATTCCAGGACTTGGGGCCGAGCCAGGTTGCGCTTTCCAGCACCTCCCAATTTTTCCTCAAGCCGTCGTACCAGTTGTCCACGCCGGAAAGGACATCCGCGAACACCCCGACCGACATCTCAGTGGTGCAGATGTAGACGTTCCTCCCGCCGGCGTTGACGCGTTTGAACGTCAAATCATGCTTGTGGACGCCGTCATTCCAGGAATACGTAATCGACGAAGCATCCGGGCCGGGTCTACGCACCCATTTGTCAGGGGCCGGCCAGGTCTTGGTCTTGCCGGTGACGGCCGCCTTGGGGTTTATCACTTCATCGAGGGCTTTTCGCAACGTGTCGACGTCCGGGTATTTCGACACGCTCGCGGGGACCCCCGCTGTGACGAAGTCCTTTATGCGCTTCTCGATCTCGGCGTCATCCGGGGCCGTTGGAGCCTCCCTGAGCCGACGAACCCAGTCGGCGAACTCGTAGAGTCTCACGTCGTAATCCGCCCGATCCAGGTTCTCCCGGGACGCGGCATCCTGAGACAGGATTCCGGCAAGACGGCTGTCCTTCAGCGGATTGACAAACCGGTTAAGAAGGTCGATCCCGTCTGCGCGCTCCGAGGGGGCCGCCGAAACTACGATCGCGAGGGACCTGGCAAGATAATCCCTGCAGCCGTCCACAATCTCCCTGCGCCGGTTTTCCCCTTCGTCCGCCTTAGGCAGCCATCCGCTGCCGGCGCCGCCGCGCGCCACAAAACCCATAAGGTTCTCGGCAATCTCCAGGGCAACCTTCGCGTCAGCCACATCTTCCGGCCATCCGGCAACGCTCGCGGGCAATTGCCTCCACGCGTTGAACGCAACGGCGGCATCGTCGCCCTTGGCAGACTGGACAAGGCTTTCTTTGTTCTTCACGGAAGCCAGTTTCGCAAGATTCGTGACGTTCGCCCTGAGTTTCGCAAGGTCGTCCTGGAAATCATCGAACACGAGGTCGTCCTGCTGCAGGCTTTCGTACGCTGCGGCAACGTCCTTCAGGGGAGCCGCATTGTCGATGAGACTCTTGACCTTCTGGGAGCCGGCATCCAGATCGCGGATTTGCCTGTCAACCGTTGCCAATGTCTCTTTGACTTTGGCGGCTGCCGAATCGAGGCCCTCCAGAGCAGCAGTTTCGGGCACGGGCAACTCTTTGGCCAGGGTCTCCTGGCGCCACTTGCTGAAGACGTCCGCCGCGCTGACCAGGTAGGAAGAAGGAGAGACGCGCTCTCCCTCTCGCGGAATCTCGCCGTCAAGGACGGCCAGGCGTTTCTGCCAGGCGGCAATGTCGCCAAGCCTCTCTTCGGCAAGCGAATCCAGGAGTTCTTTCCGCCTTGATTTCCAGAAGGCTTCTATGGGCGGGGAGCCGCTGGCCGTCACGTTGTCGTCCGTCAGGTACGGCCGCAGCGCTTCCAGGGCCTTCCTGGCCCGATCCCCGATGGGCTCAAGTGTCGCGACGCCTTTCTTGCAGGCATCCGAGATCTCGGACCTTACGGTTTCAGAAGCCGTGACCCAAACCACGCCGGAGTCGGGCAGCGGCACGGATTTTATCTCTTCGTCGAACCGGGCGACCGCGGCAGTCGCTCCGGCGTCACGCACCTTCTTGACGCTGTCGACGACACCATCGCGAATCCTCGTCAACTCGTCACGGGGGTCGGCTTCGGCAGGCCTTACCGTTGCTGTTTTCGGAGTGACTTCGGACCTCAGGTCTGCCAGGTCGGCATTGGCCCGCAAGAAAGCGGCTTTCATCGGTCCCTGGTAGGCGAATACCCAGTCCAAGTCCAGAAGTTTCTCACGGTTCCCCTCTTTTTCTATCTGGGCGAGCCGGCCCTCAAATTTCGCCCTTTCCTGAGAGTCGCTCACTCGCGCTATGGCGGCTTTGAGTTCGTCCCTGTCCCGCCGGAACTGCGTGCGAGGGTCGCCCTTCGGATCAAGAGGCGTTTCGAGCGGTTTCTTCCAGGTGGCGATCTCGTCCTCAAGCGCCGCAAGCGCCTTCAAGTCAGCGTCCTTCTTGGCATCCAACGCCGGCTTCAACTTGGGCGACACGGGTTTCTTTCGGGATTCGTCAATCCTCGTCGCCAGAGTGTCCAACCTCTGCTTGTAGCCGAGAATCTTTCCCTGCTCCGCAGACAGGAATTGAGTGAGTTTGGCGCCTGCATCTACAAGTTTGCCGATTCTTTCTACGGCGGTGTCAAGTTTCGGGTCCCGGTAGGGATTTGCCTTATCGCTGAGAGTGTAGTCGCCGGTGGCCAACTCGCTCGGCCACAACTCGAAGATACGCCCGTCGGCAACGTTGTTGTGCCCCCGGAAGATCTTGTAGGCTTCGCTCTCCTCGAAGGCTTCCTTATCCGTCGTCGCCCAGTCGGTTTCGATCCGCTTGGCAATCTTCCTGGCCAGTTCGGCCATCTTGCCGAGTTTGTCCGCCAGGACGGCAAGGTCCGGCTTGGGGGCCGCCGTCTCTCTTACGCTTTTGTTAACGAAATCGGGGAACTGCTGGAGGATAGCGTCACCGGTCTGCGCCATCTTCGGTTTAGCCTTCTCCATCTCATCCCAGCAGTTCGCGATGGTAGCCAAGGAATCAGTCAGTTTAACCAACTTTTGGATCTGCGCTGTCGGGTCGCCACTAAACGGCGGCTTCTTGAGACCCGACAGGTAGTCGGCGTATGCCTTCCATGCAACGCCGCGGCTGGCGTAGGCCGCCTGATTGCCCCGGATGGCTTCTTCGGGATCCCAGCGCTCGTATTTGTCCCTGATCTCGGCGGAACATTTCACAACGGCCTGAACTCCAGGCCATATCTCGGGGGCCTTGACCTTCTTAACGAAGTCCCGGGTTGGAACGCCCTCCTCACTGACATCGCGGAACTGACCGTACAATACACTGTCGCTGGAAAGGTATTCGTTCAATTTCAGAATGTCGGCTTGGGAGGTCTTGAGGGTCTCCAAGATGCCCCTCAGGTTTTCGTCCTTGTTCCACAGATCCGCACTTATCTCTTTCTGGTCGATCTCCTCCGCCAAAGCACGCAACCAGGAACGATAGTCCTTGAAGGGTACTTGATACTGCTTGTAGTCCGCCGGCGCAGGGCCTCGCAGTTTCAAAAACACCACTACGGCGATCACGACCACGAGCGCCGCGACGCACGCGGCGACGATCACAGGTTTACGGGTAGTCGCCTCGGCCTTGCCAATTTCGCCGAGACGCGCGGCGATGTCATCGAGCGCGACCCCCTGGGAGGCAAGACTTGGGGAAAGGAGAATACTGCAGAGTTCGCGCCAGGCGGGCGCCGACTTGCCGAGGGCAGACCAGTCGGGGTTATCCCCGACGGGCCAGTCCCCGACCGGGTTGAAATTCCGCCGGCAGACCAGGCGGAAGATCATGTTTCCGATTGCGGCGAGGTCGGCGGTCCTGCCCGCGGTTTTGTCAAGTTCGCTGTCGGAAAGGGGATCGGCGAGGAAGACATTTCCGCTGCCCGGTTCCTTGGCCTCCAGGATGAGGATATTACTCGGCTTGAGGTTACCGTGGGGGCGGGAAGACGCCGAATCGAGTTCGCGCAGGCCTTCGAGAACGCCGCTGACGAGAGACAAGAGCGACTTGCCGGAGAGTTTTGCCCTGCCGCGTATGAGGCCGGCAACGGTCTGGGAATAGTAGTCCGTGACGTAGAAGGCCCCGCCGGGGGTTTCGCCCTGTTCGTGTACGGGGGCCCAATGCCGCGCTCCGGAGGCGGCGACCTTGGCCTGGACACTTGCGCTTGCGAACAGGGCACGGGCTCTGCGGCGAACTTCCTCGGGCCCGGCGACTTCGACCGAAGGTTCGACGGCCTTGACGGCGAATGCCGCCGGTCCGGCGGCCCCGGTCTTCCCGGCCCTCCACACGGCCGTGAGGCCTACGCGGCTCAGCGCCTGACCAACAGTCTCGTATCCACCGAAAACGGCCATTCAGGAATATCGCCTTCCATCCGGGCGCAACATGGCTGCGGTCGGAACCCGCCCTGCGCCTGACGCGCCGGCAGGCGGCCTCCGCCGGATCACGCTGTCGAACGCCGCCTCAACGGCACTGTCGCCTCAACCGCCGGGAACGCGTACATCGTGCGGCAACCAGGGCGGCGCGGCAGCGGCCGTCCCGCCCCGAGCGGGAGACGGCTGCGGGTCATTCCACTCTGGTTTCGGGGGCGTTAACGCAGTAAACCCCGACCGGAGGCTTCGAGATACTGATAACGATCGTCGAGGGACCGCTCATCGGAACGTATTTTGCTTTGCGCCAGGCCTGGACCTCCAGCGGCAGTATCAGGCGCCGGGCGTCAGCGTCGCCGTCCTTGTCCTGGTCGGGACGGACCTCCGGAATGTCCGCAAGGACGAAAAGGTAGCGGCAGTTGTTTTTCTTCCACTCCTGCCAGATCGCGTCGCTCTTTGGCAGGGTCTGTTCAGGAGGCAGGCTCTGCCCGAACTTCATCACGCGCCTCCTCTTGGTGTCGGCCGCCCCGCTGGTTTCCTTCCAGTACTTGGTCATCTTCTCCGTGCTCATAGCGGCGTACTCGCTGTTGTTGACGCCAACCAGATGCACCTCGACGGAGGGCAGGGCGCTCCGACTCCCCCAGGCGTCATCCATCTTGACGACGACGTTGAACGTGCCCGTACTCGTGCCGCATCCCGCAAGGGAAATCAACAGCACCCCTACTGCCAGACAGCGAATTTTCATCAAAGACCCAGCCATAGTTCTCCCCCTTGCATAGTTCCAGTCGATCAGCGTTTGGCTTTCACGCCCTCAACGCCGCCATAGTCAGGCAGATTCGCAATGTAGTCGGTGACTATTGCGCCTATCTCCCTGTTGAATTGCCAGTCCACAAGAACGAGGCTTCGCGTGCGCAACACGAGGTCGTCCAGACTCTTGATGCTTTCGTCAAAGACCTTGTGAATGCCGCCCCGCGCCGCGTCACCGTAATCCTTGCAGGCGCTGTCCTGCCCGACTCCCGGCAGCATCCGCACCACGGCGGTCAGGACATCCAACCACAGGGGTTCCGGCACCAGGGCAAACGCCTCCTCCGGCGTGATCTCATCGCGCAACAGCCGTTGGGGGCCCAGCGTCTTCGCCCACCGGGGATCGCTCTCGAAAAGGACCTTTATCCTCAGGGAGAGACTCCCCGATTCATCGTAGTCCATGGCAACCTGCCGGGCCAGGCTCAGCACTTCGTCGATGGCGATGGGCAGCGTATTGCCTTCGTCTACAAAGAGAGTCCTGGCCGCGAGAACCGCCAGCGCGTACAGGTCACACGGGCTGTTCAAGAGGGGCAATATGTCGAAAGGCGCTTGCGGAATCGGCACGCCTTCGGCGGCCTTGAGGTCCTGAAGCACCTTGCTGTCCAGGCGCCTCGGAACGGTTCTGAAACGAAACTCGCCTCTGGCCAGCGCCTTGGTATCCTCAAGGTGCGCGTAGAGATCCACCCTGGCGGACTTCAACGTCAGCCTCAGCCACATAAGATCCCTGGGAGTGGCGGCAATACGCTCCTGGGTGAAAAAAGTCCCCTCAATGCCGGTCATTCCGCCGGTTTCAGTGAAGACCTGGCGGATGCGCACAGAGGCGATCCCGCGGATGCTCAGGCCGACCGAGGCCGGGTGGTATACTGACATTGCCGCCTCGCCCGCGTTGGCGAACAACTGCATGTCTGTACCTTCGACCGGCAAGGTGACCGCATTTCCCGGATTCACGAGCACCGGCCTGGCCGTCCACAGGAACGGAAGACCGCTGCCCGGTTCGCTAAGCATGACCTGGAAGCTGTCGGCCGTAAGGTTCAGGAGGGGCCGCTGGTTATGGCAGACCGCGGCACGCACGGCCCTGAAGGCGTCGGCCAACAGTCGAAGCCTCAGATGGAAGGTCTCGACCACCCTTCCCCATCTGCCGTACGCCGCGAGAAACAGCAGTCCATCAGCCGGGGAGGCAAGGTCGGTGGCCTTGAGGGCGGTCTCCGTCGGCCCGAGCGACAGCGGCGCCTTGCCGTGCTGTCTGCCGGTCCAGGGAACGCCGCTCAACAGGTCAAGAAAATCCTCGAAGCCAATGGGGCTGTAGGAGCGCACAAGCATCAAGCCGCCGCCTGCGTTGAGCGGCGCCGTCCTGTTATTGGCGGTTATCGAAGCCTGGGAAACCGTGTCGCCGGTTTCGGGGGCACCGGAAGTCACCGGAACGAACTTGGAGTTGGCCCCCAGTTCGCGGATGTAGAGGTACCGGTGCAGTGAACTGCCGTACTCGGGAAGCCCTTTGTCAATGAGAAGCCGGTTCTCCGTACACAATTCCCAGGGCCTGTTCGACTCGTCCACAGGGCGAATGGGACAAAGTTTATCCAAATCCACGAACACCGGCCTGGGATGGGCCGTCTCCCAGCCCGTGCGGGTCAACCGGGAGCCTTCGGACCCTTCAAACAACTGGAACTGCCGCCGCCAGCGCTCATCGAGCGAGGCGTTTGTCACCGCCTCGCCCCACGCTTCCGAGCGGAAGGCAAGGCCGTCGACGTTCTGGACCCAGATTTCGACCCACTCGCGGACCTTCCCGCCGCGGTCGGCAAAGCAGCCCAGGAAGACCTGCCCGTCTATGGTGTCCCGGAGGATTACGAGGTTGCCCCCCACGGGGTCCGCTTCGCGGCGAACCAAAACGCACAGTTGCAGGGACGCGGCCGCTTGCTCTTCACTTACCGGGACGGCGAAATAGCCCGGTATGATTTCGGCCGCAGGCTGCCTGCTTTCAGCAGAAGACATTCACACCCCCGATTGCCACCGCTATCCAAAGCAACTGTCGATGCTGCTTCTTGAGATCACCGGACTCCTGCCCCGCGAGGGCAAATTCGCCGCGTAATCTTTTGCAGGTTAATAGGTTAGCGCTCAGGGAAACCGTTGTCAAGGGATTCCAACAATTCTTGCCGATTGACCGCGCAACCGCGAAATCACGCGACGGCTTCGATTGGCCTGTCTGATTTGGGTTTTCGGTGTGCGCTGGGCAGGGACCGGAGGGAATCAGCCGATCATTACCTGGGGAAAGCCCATAGCGATTGTGCCGCCATGAACAGTCATGTCGCCCATGCGGGCCGCAGGCATTCCGCCGATCATGACGGTAAAAGAGCCCATCGCAATGGCGTCGGGAGGGCCGACGCAGACCGCCATGTCCCCTACCCTTGCCGCAGGCATGAAGCCGATCATGACCATGGGGCAACCCATACTGATAGGCCCGCCGACATGGGGTACCGGGACCGGCGCCGGCGTCGCCATCGGACATACGTGCATGTCACCGATTCTTGCTGCTGGCGGCATTTGGAACTCTCCATTCACCTGCCGTTTTCGCGACGGCGTCCATAATTGTACACTGGAAAGTCAGACTGACAAGTAACTTTTCAGGGCGATATTCGCATTTTGCCCTGGGCTATCTGCAGGCCGGTCTCCAGGAATTTCCGGCACAGGTCTGCCGCCCTGTCAGGGTCGGCGTTGGTAGCCAACTGAATCGCGCCTGAAACGGCGTGCGCGGTCAGGTTCTTGCCCGGTAAAGGGGCAGTCTGCCCGGGAGGCGGGGCGGACAGGCCCGACCAGCCGGCGGCCATGGCCGCCCACGCGGCGGAAGCGGTCGGCATCTCGAATTTGTGCTTGCGGGCCGCAGCCAGCGCACTTTCGCGGTTCGCGTCCGTAGGGCTTTTCACCCATGCCTCAGCCGCATCGAGCGCTCTGGCGCTTGTCTCATCGCCGTAGCAGCGAGGTATGCTCCGCACGGAAAGACACACCCACCAGACCGCTTCGCGCTCCGGCAGCGCGTAGGCAAGAAAGCGCGTCGCGTCGCCATAGAGTTTGGCCTTAAACAGCCTGCTCACGAACTCCTGAGGCGTCGGCTGGCCGGCCAGGTGCGGCTTTGCCTCCTCTTGCAGTTCGAAATCCTTACAGATGTCGGCCACGGTTCGATTCTGCATCATTTCAGACATGTTCCCCGCCGCATGGCGAATGCGTTCGCTCCACAATCATCGAGGTCACGACCAGCCTATAAATTGCGCGACTACTTGGCCGGCTGGGGCGTTAGACAATAGAGGTTCTCCTTCGACGCCACAAGCAGTTCACCGTCCGCCGTAAGCACCGGCGGGGTACAGAGTTCCTGGCCGGCGAATTCATAAAGGCGCTTTCGCTCGCCGTCCTTGTTGTAGACGGCCAATTCCGGACCGTCGCTGACAAGGAGGTCGCCGTTCGGCGTCACGATCATGCCTACCCTTGAGCCGGAGAGCTGACGTTTCCAAAGCTCCTTACCGTCCTGGCTGATTGCCAGCAGTGTGCCACCCGCGGCGATGAAGGTGCGGTGGTTATAGCCGACGACAGGCGGGCGCGGGAAGGGTTCCTCAGAAGGCGGAAGGGCAAAAGCAAACACGCGCTCGCCTTTCGGGGTCACGAGCCACAGTGCCCGGCGTCCGCCGGTCTCGACGATGAGATACGCCCGGCTGGCCTCATCGAGGCTCATGGCCAGGGGCTTAAACTGGGCTCCGTAGGCTGCCGTGATTTCCAAGCTGCGGTCGGCAAAGCAGATGGCGTCGGGCACAGCGAAAACGATGGTCTGGCCGTTGGCCGCCACAGTCAGGGTCGCGGTCTTCAGGTGCAACGTCTTCTCGGTCACGGCCGATACCAGCAGCTGCGACTCAATGACAAGCGGACTGCCGAGGTTGATCACTTCCACGGCGGCGGTGTCGGGGACGTGGTCCCCGCTGGGCAGCTCAAAGCCGGAGACGAATAGCCGCTGGCCCCAAGGGACTATGAGCGGCCGGGCGAAACTGTCGGCGCCCGTAGGCAAGAGGATGAACTTCACTTTACCGTCTGCAAGTTCGTGGGCCACCACATAACCGTTGATATTCACGGAGTAGAACAGGCCGCTGGTTGAATCGACTGCCATCTGCCCCGGGCCAATCCGCGCGCCGGCCAATGCCTTTCCCTGAAGGTCAAAAAGCTGCCAGGTACCAGCCTGAACCACTACGCGTTCGTCATCGATCAGGACGAAGCGGGGTTCGAAGCCTTCCGCCAGGCGCGATTGCCAGCGAATTCTCCACGGCCCGTTCGAGGGTAAGCCGACGCAGCGGGAGTTTTGCTGAGGGTTGGCATACGGGCACGCATAGCAGGCGTGCTCCATGGGCGGGGCGGTGGCGAGCACTGCCGGGCCCGTTGCGCTGCGCAGAGGCTGCAAGGGGACTTGAACCTTCTTGATGTCGGCGGGCGATGTTTGGCAAAGGATCTCCACGTTATTCTCCTTCTGCGATCCCGTCTGGCAATGTATCTGGCCGGGGATGAGCAAGGCCATCAGCGCAACCAGCCAGGCGGCAAGCCTACAGTTTTGCGACCGCTGCATTGGTAGTAATCACCTGTTTGACGAGCCCAAGCAGATCCGCCTCCTGGACATCATCGGGCGACTTGTAAATGCCGAGCATTGAAGGAAAGTGCAACTGGAAAGCGTTCTGCAGGTTCGCATCCGTGTTGTATTCCAGCAGGAAGTCCCGGCTGGCCTTGATCTTCTGGACATAGGTCCGCATGGAATTTGCCTGAGCGTTCAACTCCTGAACGCCCGCTTGGCGGTTAACGTAATCGGGCGGACTTGTCAATGGCCCCGTTGTCTTGGCCATCCAGCTGTCGGTAAGCGCGATTATCTCATCGAGCAAGGTAATGATAGCGTCATAATCGGCCTTGCTGGTTTTGTGGTAATTATCCACCTTGATATCCAGCGCATCAAGGTCGGCGTCGGCCGGGTTGCGCGCTCCAGCCGGAGCCCCCGTTTTGCCGCCCCAGACCATTAGCGTCATGACTTCGGCCGGCTCGGCGGCGGCCGGATCGACCCACCGCGGCCGCGGGACGGGCGGACCGGGCGCAGCAACGTATTTCAGCTCCAGATCGAAGTGTACCCCCATACCGTTGGCGATGCCGGCCGGATCCCCAGGCGCCGCCGAGGGAGCGTGGTGGTTCTGGACCAGGAACCTTGGTGAGAACTGGATGAGACACTTGCTGAACGTCCGTTCGTCGGCCTTGCCCTGCTTGACCGTGCCGGTGGCGCAAAACCGGTCGTTCATCTTCTGGCGGATGATTGCCGCCATTTTCTGCAGCAGGTTCTTTCGGCCGGCCTCCGTGAGGGCAGGGTCAAGCGCCCCACCAAGCGGGAAACTCGGAAGTTTGCACCGGATTTGGACCATCACGACCAGGATACCGTCAAAGGGACTGACGGCGGAGGCGTGGGGGAGCAGATTGACCGTGTAGCGTTCCTTACCCACGGCATAGAGATAGGCACCGAACAGGCCGCGGTTCTTTCCGGAATCGGGCTCATACTTCGTCTTGGCCTCCATGGGCCAGACGGCGTAAGTGCGCGCGGCTGACGGATGCGGCGGGAGTCTGTAGTCGTCATAGGTACCGAGTTTGACTTTCAGCGAGACATTGGCGGCGCGGCGGACCCACTCGCAGCAGTGCCAGAAATAGCGGTTGCGGATTTCCTGGTTCCCGTTCATCATGGCAGCGCCTGGCTCGCCAAACTCCACAATTCGGCCGTCCGGCTCGAACGGGTCGCCGGGCAGGTGCCAACGGAAGCTCAGTTGACCGTAGGAATTGGCGTCCCAGCGTTCGCAGTAATCGTCGTTCAGGGTGTTGCCGTGGCCGCATTCATGCGCGCCGACGAACCAATTCCCTGTGTCTTTGTATCCGGTAGGGCTCAGTTCGCCGGTCCCCTGGGTACCGTTGAACCAGGAGCGGGGATTCGCAGGGGGAGGGGGATTGACCACGTCACACTTGAACTGGCTTTGGGCGACCGCCAGGCTCTGACCGAACCATACGACATCAAACAGCAGCGGCGCGACCGGGGATTTGCTCGGCAGCAACTGCGCCCGCTTTGTGCTGACCGTATCGTCCCCATTCCAGCGCTTGGCGACGTTGGTGACGAAACCGTCGGCATACTTAGCGTTGGTCAACGGGGCCGTCAGCACCCCTGCGGCGATGTTGAAGGTAATGCGGAAGTAGACCATGTTCACGGCCTTTTCATTGCCGCCCGAAACATCGCAACAGCGCAGCAGCGCAAGGTCGAACCGGCCCAGCGCACAGCTATTGGTGGGATCATACGGGGTATAAGAGAACCGCTGGGCGTACTCCTGCTCGTAGTACGGTTGCACTGCGAAGAAGTTCTTGTCGATTCGGCCGGGACGCGCTACGACTGAATTGGCGGGCTTGCCGGCGGTTGCGTCCGTCCAGCGGACGGCGGCCCTCGCGCCCACGACGCCGGCGTCGCTGTCCGGAGTTCGCTTGTCGAATACGTCAAACAAATTGCCCGCTGCGACCACCAGGCGCGTCCAGTACGGGTAGTCGGCGACGTAATTCACGTCCATTTTGATCTTGCTGAAGTAGCTCTGATCATGATCCGTATCGGGATTGTAAAGACCGTGATGGGCGAGGTAACGGCGCGCTGCCGGCGTGGGCGGCTGCGGCTTATTGGCCGGAACAGCCCCAGCCGGACCGGTGGCGGCGGGGGCCGCTCCGGAACCGGCAAAAGTGTTCGAAAACAAGGCAACGCGGGTGGTGGTGTCCCACCTCAGCGCGTCGCCCGCGGGTTTGGCCGGGTCAAGAGGGTGCAGGGCATCGTCGGTCAGGACAATATCATCGAGGGAAAAGACGAGGGGCTTGTCCTTCTTAGTTTCCTTCGTGACAACGTCCTCGTAGGGGCCATATTCGCCAGCGGTGTCAGACAGCCAGCCGAAGTAACTCCTTGACTTCCAAACGGTCGGCAAGTCATAGTATGCCAGACGCTCAACGCCGGGTTTGTCGCGCACAAGGGCGTTCGTAAAGTTCACGAGTTTCCGGTCGTTGGCATCTTTCGTATAGATAAACGGGTGCGCTTCGGCTCTCTTGAACTGGAGGATTGTGTCGGCGTCGGGCTTCGGCTTGGCCTGGAAGCCGCCGGCGGGCTGTTTGTCTTTCTGAATGATCCACGGCAGACATTGCACGGTTTTCTTGTCGTCGTCGCCGATGGCCCAGAAGCACCGCGTGTCAGGCGCAGCGGGGTGGTTTTTGTGGTCGTCCTTCTTGCGCCAGCCTTCTATGCAGACCGGCAGGACGTCGCCGTTCGGCACGGCTGGAATACTGATCGGCTCGGCGCCCTTAAGTTTTCGATCATAATAGACGAAACGGACGTACTGCCAGTGCGGGTTGAGAACAAGTTTGACAGCCTGATTTTGGCTGCCGACCGTCGTTCCCGAGTTTTCGAGGTCGGCAAACTTGCTTTGATCCTTCTTATACGCCGGTACGTTGTCAACTTCCCAGTCGGAGTTCTGCAGAGTCCATGTCCCGGACGGCAAACGAAAGACGCGCTGGCCTGCCTTGATCTTGGCATTCACGCCGTCGTGGGCAACGATCTCCTGAACCTTCGCTGCTTTAGGTTTCTCGCAGACGACGTACATTGCATCGGCCTGCGTGAAGTCGAGCGTGAAAGCCCTTGCCGTACGCGGCACGTCCACCCAAGGATTCTTATCCTGCGAAACTACGCCGTTTTTCCCCACAACCGCCTCGATGGGAGTGCCCTGGTCCGGGACGAGTTTGAGAGTGAGATTCTCCGGGAAGAACCTGGGCTTCTCATTGGGGTCGGGGTCCTTGAACTGCAGTGCAAGATATACCCGCAGAACTGCCACGAGTTCAATGACCACCTCGGCCTGGTCGCCCCGGATTATCGGAACTCTCGGCGGCGCGCCGTCGGGAAGGACCTTCTCGTCCGCGCCGTCAACGAATGAAAGACAGAACTTCTGCCTGGCCGTCCCGTACGCCTGCTTGTGCGCGCCGAGATCCGTGAC
>Ga0315274_10006176_pt1 | contig 17462 bp, 13 predicted proteins | sample YL17G02_20_MG_FD_203700 | JGI IMG/M metagenome (GOLD analysis project Ga0315274, IMG submission 203700) | Sediment microbial communities from Yellowstone Lake, YNP, Wyoming, USA - YL17G02_20 | ecosystem: Environmental > Aquatic > Freshwater > Lake > Sediment | place: USA: Wyoming | collected...
CAAATATACATCTTTCTAGGCGGAAAACTGACATTGCACATTTGAGTGTAGCAAAGCGCGGTGCGACTGCGAAGATGTTATTGGTGGATAACTAGACTTAAATATCGCTGCAAAGCTGAAAGCTGTTAAAGCGCAAGTTTGGGCCGCCGTAGCTCAGCTCGGTAGAGCGGCTGGCTGTTAACCAGTCGGTCATAGGTTCAAGTCCTATCGGCGGCGCCACAACACTATCCGTGACTCTCGTTGAATTTGCGGTTTACTTTGGCTTCTTGAAGAACCGTGAGCCTTCATACTCGCAGACGTATTCAAAGCCTGCTTCTATCAGAGCACTGATCTCTTCTTTCGTCGCGGCTATTTTGCAGACGTAGCCGTCTGTTTCCTCGAACTTTGCCAGTTGCGTGTATTTGAGGGTGTTTTGGATGCGCTTGTGTCCAAGTAACTGCATGACGTGCAGGATGTCCTTCGTTTTGTAGTATTCTATCGTTGCTTTCCAGTGACGCAGAGTGTGAAAGTGAATCTGCATTAGACGTGGGTTTCCCAGTTTTGCAGCCATGCGCTTTCTTTGTCTGTCAAACGTTCCTCGTAGGTTGATGACACTCTTGTAATGGCCTAGGAAGATCGTTGAATGATTTCTTGCAAGTTGGTTGAGCATCTGGATCACTTTGGGTGAGAGTTTCTGGATTCTAGGATTGCTTCCTTTCTCTGGAGAAACCCGAACAGTAGTTTTCTCAAGGTCTATGTCGTTCCATGTTAGGGCGCCGATTTCACCGGCTCTTGCGCCTGTTTCTTTGCAAAGCTGCAAGAACGTGGCTACGTACTTGCTGCATCCGGCGATTAGGTCATCGATCTCGCGTTCAGTTGGTATGAACGGCAATTTCTGGGGTAGATTGATGCGTGGGATTATGAACTCTATGTTCGCCCATTTAGCGAATAATGCGTAGGCGTAGATGACGTTTGCTCTTCTGCCAGGTGTCCAGTTCTGTTTAGCGATGTAGGTTCTAACAGCGTTGGGGTCCATCAAGTCAACCTTAGCATTCCTCAAGTATCTGAGAATCTGTGACCTTCCAAGAATTGTTGATTCTGTATAGCCTTCCTGTTTCAGCCATAAGACATGATTTATGATTTTTCCATTAAGCTCTGAGTTTGTCGTCGTGCCTTCCCGCAAGGCCGTTTCCTGTCGGGGTACTATGGCCAAGTTTTTCGACTCTTCTGTCAAGAGCTCGCATACTTGACGACTAGAAGTAGAGTGGCAAGCATTATTTATGCACCCGTATGGATTTTTTCGTAATGGTCCTTTCTCGCTGAAGCGGTGGCCGCAGTCTCTGCAGAGCCATCGCTGAGTTTGCAACCCATCGGCCAAGTAGCGTAGTCCGTCTCTGTAGAGACTGTTTGAACCACAATGGGGGCATTGGAGAGACAAGAGTAGCCGCCTTTCATTTCCTAGTCTCTCTTGGGGCTTTCCCAGACTATTTTGAACGGAACTTTTTCAAAGTGTAGGATGATCTGCTTCTTCCGCCAGTCAATGGACTCTATTTCCTTCTTCAACACTCTTTCAATCTCTGGCAACAGCCGATGTATGTTTTCCAATTGGCCCGCTCTTACGCCTCTCCATCGTTTGGATGAGGCACCTAATGACGAAGCTGTGGTTTTATTGTAAGGACAGGGCTTGCACAGGCAGTTACGTCCCTCTTCGCATTCGCCATTGATTATGTACAAGTCATGGAGAACAATTAGGGTCATAATGTCTTCAGAAGGAATCACAAAGGAGATTTTCTTTGAGTACTCGCAAATTCCCAAAGCGCCTGAATGTTTTTTGTTTTCAGCTTTGACGGCGTTACTAAGCCACGTTATCTTGTAACGTTCTTGTCTTTCGGCATTCATTTCATTCACCTCCACCCGACTGTAGAACACTCTTCCAATCGGGTTGCGACGACACTGCAGTTTCTTCTTTACCCATGTTCTCTGGTTGCTTTTTGGAAACGAAGCTTGCCCCTAACCGTGGGGGCGACGTTTCAAGAAAATCTCTGGAGATACGCTCTCCACTTAGCGGGTCTACCAGTTCCAGGGGCCTATATTCCGATTGTGAAGTTGCGGGGTACTTGGCCAAGAACTCCCGTGTTTCCTTTTCCAATTCCGCAAGAGGCAACACGGGTAAAGTTGAAACTGCAGCGTTTTCAAAGCGCTTTTCGAAAAACCTCTGCCTGCCTTCATATTCTGAAACTAGCATGCCTTTTTGTTCAAAGCACTTGAGCCAGTTAAGTGCCGTATTGGTCGATTTTCCAATGGCCTCAGCCAGCGCTTTCGACTCTATTCTTGGGGTATCATTAAACAGACGCAAGACTTCTTTCCAGAGGCGCATCTGCCTCTCAGTAAGGCCAGCAACCGCGCCTGTTATGGCCTCGTCTCCGATCCGCCAAGCCAACCAGAAAATTTCAGGTGTCGCTATAACCACTCTTCGACCATTGTCTTCTACTATCGGCAGCTGACGATGGTAAATTTTGGCAATGCTGCCTATCAGGTTGAGTAGTTTTGGTGTGTGGCGCCGAATTGAAACGTCTGTTGCAGGCAGTAACGCCTTGAGCAGCGGGGCATAAGGGATGGCGAAGTCCTGGGGGGATTCCTTGTCCAAGATGCTGAACACGCAACGGAGCAATCTCTTCTGGCTTGAAGTGTCCAGTTTTTGGCTTGGAGGCTTAGCAGCGTCCTCAAGCTGGCGGTCTCTAACCATCTCATTCTGCTTCACGGATTCATCGCTGCAAATGTTGTAGATGCGGTTTTCAAGCTCGGGAGGAGGGGCTATCTCGGTTGACGTCAAGATGAAGTTTTCTATAACGGTGGATTTCTTCTGTAATACAAACTCCCCATGTTCGTTTTTTGTGACCACACGGATCTCGATCTTCCCTTCAGAGATCCCAACCTTGACGTCGTATTCAGCTGTCGATTCTTCGCCAGTTTGCAGGCCTCTTCGTTCGGCAATATACAAGGTGCGCAGGTCTTTAGGCATGTATCGTATGGCCTTGTCGGACAATCCGGTTATTTTGTCGTACCACTCGCTGGGCACGCATAGCAGGCATCGATCGACCAAGGTGTTTTTCCCAGATGCCGAGTCACCGGTTACTTCAAACGAGAGCTTCCCAAACTCAAGCAATGGTATCAGGACTTTGTTCTTGTCCTCGCGGACTATGTCGGCGTTTGCCTCGTGTATTGACCACAGGATTCCGGGTTTTTCAAGGAGACTCTTGGCACTGGTGATCTCTTCTTCAGTGTATGTCTCTTCATTGCTTTCTTCGAAGTCGTAGGCGTAGGGTTCTTCTGGCCTGAATGCGGAGATGACTTTTGTTTCGAGGATGTTGTCTTCCATTGGTGGTAGGTTGCGATGGTTCCACTCTTTCAATTTTGCGAGAGCTTCCTCTTCATTCAGCCCTTGTTTTCGGAACCATGTTGCGATTCTGACAGCAGCTTCATCGCGTTGCCCTTCATCAACTCCCTGTAGCAATTTTGTGATGTTAACCTTCTCTCGTGTCACCTTTATTTTGAAAGTGCGGTGTAGTAGCTCTAGGAATTCAAGTTTGAAGTCGCCTGGCCAGCTCTTGATGGATCGTTGAGACAGGAACTCGTATATCCTTCCGTTTGGGTGAACAGATGGAGGTGCCAAAACGTAGCCTCCTTCCCCCTTAACATCAACTCTCCCGAGACCAGGGATATTGACCGCAAAGCCATTTATGGGGTAGTCTGTTCTGAAGTAAACATGGAATCCACGACCTGTCTTGACAACAAGTGTTTCTCTATCGATGCTGCTGAAGAGCTTCTTGTAGACTTTCGGGTCATCGCAGTCCACTACCGCGAGGTTGCCGCTTATGCTTCCGCAAACAATGGCAATGTTTATTCCTAGGTCGCCAGAAAACCACTTTTCAATTTCCTCTTTAGTGGCTCTTTCCTTCTGATACTTGCTCCACTCAACGAGAGGGGTCTTCTCTCTAAACCTTATGGGAATTACTGCCAAACTATTGCTGACGTAGAATTCAACTGTTTGTTTCATATCCATAAGGTCTGTCACTCCCCGTGCTGCGCGTGACTAGGCTTCTCTTCCGATGCTTTTTTCTCCAAACAAAAGTAGCATGTGTTGACGATTCGAGGGTACGGGCTTCTTTCGACAATGTAGTGGAGGCGCCTTACTTCCTCTCCACAGACATCACAAACTCGCATTTTTGCCACATCTCCAAGATCACCTGTCGCGCACGACCTATTCCTCACGTTCATCAACTGCTTGCCCATTCTTCTTTTTCCTCCTCTTCATCATGTTCGAAACAACTGACAAGGCTGGCCCAACGGTACCGCAAAACTGGTACGGTTTCTTCTGTGACATTATACCACAATACTTATTGTCCGGGAATTCATACTTGTACAGATCGTGAACTGTGGGAACCTTGTTTTCAGTTGTTGAGCATAATAAGCTGACCAAAAAGCAAGAAGTCGCACTGAATTCGAAGAGAAGCATCGTAAGTGCTTTCTATGATGCTGATGGAACAGGAAAACAAACGAGAACATGGAGGCAGCTTAAAGAGCTTACAGGTCTATCATCGGGAGCCTTGTCTAAACATCTCAAGGGGCTGTTGCTCGATAATGTAATCTGCAGGCGCAAGAGTTGGGAACGTGTGCGAGGGAAGACAGGGGTTCATCCCACGTCCTCTTATGAAATCACTGGAAAAAGCATAGTTGTTGAAGGAAAACAATCCCAAACATTAGAAGATGATTGCCGAATCTACATGACCGATAGACGAATAGTTGGCTATCAATGGGGGTATCTCAAAAAATGTCGTGGCGAAAAAACAAAATGGGACAAGCGGCATTTGAAGGCTAAAAAGAAGAACCCTAGGAAAGGCAGATATTTCGTTCCCACAACGCCTGTGATAAAGGTAAACCGTCGCCACCAAGAACGCGCGGGCGGTGCTGCAGAACCACCCGCTTGATGAATCGTCTCTGCTTTGATGACTCACTACGCTTCTGCCTCATCAAAAACTGCATCTACTGCCACGTTAACCTCTCTTGCTCGAGGACGTAGCCTTGGAATATTCTAGAAATGAGCCCACAGGCCCTGTATAATCAAACTCGGCGAAGCGGCTGCTTTTAAACTTTCACGGTTCATCCGTATGTATTGATAGAAGGGATGCGATCGTCTGCTGATATTGCACGCTTGGTTCAAATCTGGTGGGAGGTTGGAAGTGAAATTGAATTAGTTCTTCTACAGAACCGTCTTCGAGGAGTGCAGATGGGACACAGATTTACATTGCCTGATATCTTACATTTCTTTGCTAACCAATGTGGCCGTCCAAATATCCTGTTGCAAGGGAATTCCTTCTTGATCCAGACATAGGGCTCCATTTATGGTCGCGCTAACAATGGTTGTAGCGCGTGCTACCTGAATACTGAGAAAATTAGCCAAGACACGCTGAGCGCAATCAGAATAATCCCCCAGAAATTCCGTCTGCATTCAACCCATGGGAATGCCTCATCTTTGTTCTTCATCTTGTCCATGACGTATTTGTGAACTCCAAAGTCGTAGCCGAAATGCTCTTTCAAGGCCGTCTCTATAGCTCTTGCGCGTGTAAACGTCATATAATCCAGTTTTGTAGTTGTCAAATGCGATGCAAGTAACCACAAGACGTAGAGCAGGATTGAAGAGAAGGCATAGGGGAATCTTATAACAGGATTGGCTGTTGCCGTGTTTCCAAGGATTATCAATGAACCAGTGATTAGAATTGTGCCAACAATCAAGGTTATGTTTTCTCGTCTATCAATCTCCTTGTTGGTTATTTCGTAGTCTTTGAGGACAGCGTCCAAAGCATTTTTGTGATTTTTCGTGCTTAGAGACTTGAGGATGCTCTGGGTCAATTCAGAAGGCTCTGTCTTATCTTCTACAAACCATGATCTAAGCCAAAAATAGACCACACCTACGCAGATGCCTCCAATAGAAAGCCAGAAAGTAGCCATGCGATCGAGAGCAAGACTTCCATCTGCATTGAAAATATAGTAGCTCAGAAAAACAATGAGACTAAACGAAATTATAAGGGCCAACGACAAGATTAGACGTCGATCTGTTTTTGAGACTACTTGACTTGCAGTTGACTGGCCATTCGAGCGCATGCGTGAGCGAGTTTTCAAGAGTTCGGTTGAGGAAGATATTATCATTGGAATTCCTATGCCAACCATCAAAGGAAAAGCCGCGAAGATCTGATCATACTGATTCTTCTTGTCGCTTACTTCCATGTCGATAATGAAGGCGGTTGAATCGTAAAGAGTAGAATTGCTGTCTTTCTTCACATCCCAGAAATACCAAACTCTCTTAGTGTAGAATGTTATAGAGTCAGGGTTTGGCTCAGTACCGGAGATCGCACTTTGTTCAGGTTTGGCAACAGAAAGGAGCGTTAGTAGAGTCTGATCAGGCCGGAGTATTCCTTCTTCATGTATTGTCTGCTCCGGCAGTCCGACATCGTGGATGTAGGCTGGAAAATTGTTGCTGAAAGGGAGGATAATCTCATGGGCATAGAATGATTTTTGCCAGAACAGACCATGCCAAGTGAAATCTATAGTCACGTCAATGTGCCCGGCCAAGTTTGCTGTTGGAAACTCGACGACCAAATAGGAGGTTGAATGGCTTTCATTCCAGATTATTCTGTTCTCTTTTCCAAGATTCTCCGGTCTTTCGCCATTGACAACAACGCTCACATTTGAAATATGATTCAAGACCTGAAGCACAAAGAATGTTGAATTGGCGCCAGTTCCATTTGCCATTGAGCGATAGAAATCGATTTCGGCGTTTACATGTGCGGAATCGTTTTGTTGGTCGAGACTATCTACCATGAAATGGAATCTTGCCGTGTTCGGAATCATATCTTCCGAGGTAAGAAACATGAAGCCACTAGGGTTCTCTGCATACTTTGAAATAGGAGAAGACATGTTTGCAGGGTAAACCTGTAAGAATAGGTATACCCCAATCGCCGTAGTCAAGAGACCTATGCACAAGGGTATCAAAAGCATATAGACGAGTCTAGTTCTCATCAGGCATGATCCCTCATTTCTTCCGGGGACGCACTAAGTAGATCAACCCGTTCTAACTATTAATAGGCTTCTTAGCACCTATCTCCATGTTTCTCAAATATGCGATGCATGCGCTAGTGACAATGTCTGTCCTGTTCGCCTTGAGAAGCTCAGCTACTCTATTGATGCGATCGACCAGACCCTCTTCAAACCTACATTCTACTCGTTTCTTCGCTCCGCCTCACTCCGATATCGGCACGCGCGCCACTAACGTGGGCACCAAGGCAAATTCAACTTCTACGATGAATGAAGACAGATTTAGGGGATGATTTGTCTTGAAGAGATGAGTTGGACTGTTCTCAACACATCGTCCCGGTAGGGCTTTCGTTTTCACTTCCTTGGCTAACTCGCCGAGAATGTCAGACATTTTCCAAATCTATGCTCGAGCGCATCTATTGGAATCAGACTTGTAAGGGCTTTCACCGCTGAACTGTAGTCTTAATTGAATTCTTTCCAGCGGGCGAATGCTGTGCCTCTTTCGAGCTACTTGCTGCCAAAAATCTCATTGTATCTCTTCACTCTTAGATCATATTCTCTGGCGATCTTTTCCACGAACTCCTTGGGGATCTCGAAATATGATGCGTCTTTTCTCAAGTCAATCTGTGTGGCTTTCATTTTGTTGATTTTCTGATGCCAGAACTCAAATATGTCAGCAGGAAACATGAACGGATAGGCTGCCATTATCTGATCTAACTGCATCTTTTCTCCGTCATCCAGAAAAATCTTGTCTTGAGTGGCTCCCCATTGATATCTGTTGAACAGCGTGTAGAGAGGTGCATAGGCTTTCTCAAGTTCATCTCTCGCACTGTCCATCTTGTTTCTTCTGTCTTCCAAGACGACTTCCATATAAGTTGAGTAGCCCTCAACTGCTGCAAACATGGCTATGGCAAAGGACAGAAAGATGTCTATCTTGTCCCGGTAGGAGAGATCAAAAAGCAGGGGAATTTGGATTGGTTCTCCAACAATAAGCAGGTAAATTTCAGGGAAGAGAAGCAGAAAAACAATTATGGCAAGTCCAATCACAGGAAAATAGACGATCAATTTGGATCTGCCAAGTTTGCGTCTCTTCAACCTTGTCGATATTGTCATAAGCTTCTGCCGTGTCAGATGATCACATCTCCTGTGAACTCCTCAAAACAAGGCATTACCCAAAACTAAAAGCAAGCTTTGGTCTATACCAATAGAGAGTGATCGGTTTTTTGCAGTCCGAGTTCGAGCAGTTATGTACTATCTTGATGACGCTTTCCGCATTCTCCTTGGATGGTTCCTTCAGAGACACCGTAGTGTGAAGGTCGTCAGGTGGATAGGCTTCATACGGATTGCCACACTCAGGGCAACTGAACACTCTTATCTTGGAGTCTGTTTTGCCCATTTGTCTATCCTCTCATGGTCAGTCTTATTGAACTAGAAGTATAAAAGACAGACGACAAGGCAAAACTTATCTTGAGTTCAATAGAGAATCTGAGCTGAGGAAGTAGCTTGTCTCAAAATTCTCCAAATACTGAAGAAGGAAGCAATTGGACTGTGATAGTGTTCAGATGTCCAAGAAGGAATTGGACTGAAGCTCTCACAAGCGTCTTCTCTGAACTTGACAAGCAAAAATTGTCATTGAACCCACATTACACAATAAGATCTTTTGAGTCACCCACTGACTCTTTCATTATCAGCTTCAGGATCCTGAGAAGGCAGGAACATGAAGAGTCTGTCAAGTCTCTGATAGAGAAGCTCTTGAAGGATTATGAGCATGAGACCGATCCCAAGGCAGGAGCTCTATTCTCCAATTACCACATGTGGATTCGTCATGGAGAGAAGGATTCAAGATGGACACCAGAAAGATGCCACACTCTCAGCAAGATAAGCAGGTTCGTATTGGAAATAATGGAGTCGGACACATCGAAAGAAGACAAGGAAGAATGGACGCATCTATTCTCTAATATGGCGGGAGTGTTTGACTTGTTCAGGGTCTACCAAAGCCCTGAAACTATCCTCAATCCTGAACCGACTCAGTATAGAGTACTGAAGTATGGCTGAAATGAATGCGAAGCCTAGCAGACGACAATAGAATAACGCTTATCTGAAGAGCTGCCTCTCTTTCCTAGTGGTATGTCAGACGCTGCATAAAGCCGGGGGTTAGCGCGCGCACAGAATTTGGCCCCGGAGCCTTGCAATGCAGGGACATTGAGAAAAAGACGGTTGCAGCACGCCTACGCTTCGCAGCATCAAACACAATCAGAAAACAGTTGTGTCACTATCTACTTATCAATGGCTACGTTGAACGAGTCAGCCGAGGGGCCATGGTCTTCCAGGCGATGTCGAGTTCGCTGCGCCGCTACAAACCCCGGAAGGCATTATGAGAATTCTTGTAGCGGTCATTTGCGTTTTCTGGAGACTTTGGCATCGTTGAAGTCGCACACGAATTCTGAAGAGCTTCTCATATCATCCTCCATTCGGCACAAAAGAAGCCTACGCTAAAGAGATAATGGTGGCTGATCTGGACAAGCTTGCTGGCCTCATGAGGATCTGTGGGTTCCTGATGCAGACAAAGGTCTATCTGTTCTGGAGTATAGAAAAGGGGAGTATTATGCCGTTCTTCTTTTGCGTTTGATTGCAACTAGTCCTGTTGTCAACATCGCTGCAAGAGCCAGATAGGGTGCCAGCAACCTTGTATCATCATATCCATCTGCCCTGATTGAGAACCCTCCTACTGGCAGCGACGTAGTAGCGCATGCGAGTTTTATCAGCCAGAAATCGTAGCCTACCGCACCAAACGATCTTGTCTGGGCGCCTATTATGTACCCTCCATCGCTTGTTTGTAGTACTGATGCTGCCTCATCCTCTCCGCCCCCGTCATACGGCATCTCCCACAACTCATTACCGTCAGAATTTGTTTTCACTATCAGTATATCAGCTAGGTCTGTATGTCCGCCGAGTATGTACCCGCCATCCCCAGTTGTCCCAAGTGAGACGCACGCGTCGCTTCCAGTTCCGCCATAGGTTTTACTCCACAAAATGCTGCCTGATGCGTCGGTCTTGACTAACCAGAAATCGTAAGAGCCAGCCCCATGAGAGTCTGTGGACCCGCTTAACACGTATCCTCCGTCGCTTGTTTGAAAGACCTTGTTAACAGAGCCAACGCCGTATGTCTGACTCCATTCAAGATTTCCTGACGAATCAACCTTTAGTAGTTGATTTCCTCCTAAGGAGGGTTCTCCTGCAAGAGCATAGCCACCATCATCAGTTTGGATTATACTGTGAGCAACCCAACCGCCATAGACTTTCAGCGGCCACTGTTCATTCCCATTTGAGTCAACTTTGAGCAGCCACCATCCGTACCCGGTCAGCGCATATCCACCGTCGCTTGTGCGAGTATGAGACGTCGGTGGTCCTGCAGTATTGTATGTCTTGCTCCAAATGACGGCTCCTGTGGTATTGACCTTGAAGAACCATGCACTGCCGACGCCTCCTACCGAAGCAAGCAATGTGTAGTTGCCGTCACTGGCCTCGACAAGACTGAGAACTCCACCGTATGATCCGTATGTCCTGTTCCATTGATGGTTTCCAAAGCGATCGACCTTCAAAAGAAACGGGGCATGATAGCCATGAACAGACCCAGCTACTCCAGCTGCTAAGTATCCACCATCACCAGTTTGAATCACATGGGGATCCCACTCCTCAGCTGACCCCTTGTAGGTATTCTGCCATTCAATAGTAGGTGCCCCAGAAGCTTTCACAATGTTGTAGAGAACTGATGGTAACATAGAGAAGAATAGAAGGGTTACAAACACGGTCCAAAGTGTTTTCTTCATTCTGCTTTCTCCTTTCTTCATTTGACTATGTGAGTTCTTATCCGTAGAAGCGCTTAAAAGCCTTGTGAAAGCATGTTCTATGCGTATTGATGTAGAATAGTTGACGCCTCCAAAGCATCAAATGCAACGTTTCCTCCGAATCTAGTGAATTCAGACACGTCGCTACAAATCATCGGATATGAAGGAACTCGCTGATAACGTATCGTTTGATTAGGTCGCGTACTCCCCAGAACAGAAAGAGGAGTTGCGCAGGAGACATCTCCATCTTGGGATACCAAAGCATTAGCAAACTCGCGCACTTGATCAAGATCTGCGGTTTCCTCATGCAGACAAAGGCCTATTTGTGCTGGAGAAAGTGTGGGAGTTAGGCTTTCTGGCAATAGGAAAAGAGAGTAACCAGGGCTGGCCAAAGTGAGTGCCCAAAAAAAATATGGGGTGGGCATGTCGCTTGCTTGGGTAGTCAAGGGCCCAGTCCCGTGTAGCATCGTAGGAACAGAGCCAAGTCTTTGCCGTCTACCTTGCCATCGCAGTCATAGAATTGAGGTGGAACTCCTCCGCCGAGGTCGCCTAGGTACATTGCTTCAGCCGGAGCAGTTCCTGTATAGCATCGGAGGAATAACGCCAGGTCTTTACCGTCAACGGAGTCATCGCAGTCAAAGAACGCTGGAGGAACCCCTCCACCGAGATCGCCGACTTTTGTTATGAGTATGGAGCCGCCAGGGCAATTGTTGTCTTCCGTGTCTGTTTCGCCTGGAACGGTGTCTGCAACGGCGCTTATGGTGTAGTTGCCCTTAGCAAAGCCTGCAGTGTTCCAAGTGAAGTCTAGGGTTGTGGAGTTTCCGCTTGTCAGGGTGATGTCTGTGAACGTGGCGATGGCCGTTGTGTTGGCGTAGGCTGTGACGTTGAAGTTTTCAGTGAAGTCGCCTCGGTTCATTACTGTAACGTTTATGTTTAAGCTGAAGCCCTGACCAACAACGGTTTTGGAAGGCACAACATCAGTGATTGCTACATCATGCTTTCCGACGATTATTGCTCTTGTTGCCACGTTGTTGCTTTTGTCAGATTCGATTATGAAATATCCAGGGTCGACCTCAACCTTTACAACATGTGATCCTATTCCTGAACTAATCCAGCTTGTTGACAGCGTCTCGTTTCCGTCAGCTAGTAATGACATTATCGTTTGAACCGGGCCGATCTGCACGTCTTCAACATAGAATACTACAGACACATTCTCAGCTAACTCTTCTCCTATGTTATGAATCGTTGCATAGATAGTCACGTTTTCGCTTGGAGGTGGATTGGTGTTCGAGAAGACTATGTCTGTTTCATAAATCGCCAAGTCAGGAACTTGTTGTTCCCGCGGCGGATACACGTAAATGCTTCTTATGGCCACGTTGTTACTCTCATCTGACTCATTGATGGCGTTGTTCGGGTCTATTCTCACTTTGATTGAATGAAGACCAGGAGACATCGCTGTCCGAGTATTGTTTACTGTTTCATACGAGCCATTTTCGATGAGCGGTACAGTGTCCAAACTGATCTCTATGTTGCCGTCGAGAAACTGGACGACAACGCTTTCAGCGTCCAATTCGCCAATGTTGTGGACTACGGCGTAAATGGTGATTTCACTCCCGTTGAAGGGTTCGTTTTCTGAAAATGTAATGTCTGAACGACTCAGGGTCAAATCGGGTGAAGGAAGATGCACATTTATGTTCCTTGAGTAATTGTTGTTGTTTTCATCCGCTTCTGAAATACTCTGATAAGGATCAACCTGCACCTTTATTGTGTGACTGCCTTCGTTTGCGAAAGAATGATTCAACGAAGTGCTTGCGGTTCCACCCTTCCCAGGTACGTATGGGATCGTTCCTTCTCCTATCGGATTATCATCTTCATAGAATGCCACAATCAGATTGGAGACATTTAAGCCTCCAATGTTCTTCACTTCCGCCGTTATAGTGATGCTTTGATTTACAACTGGAGTATTATCAGAGAAGTAGATGTTACTAGGTGTTGGATCTGGCGACGCTTGGTAGACATACAGGCTTCTGGAGGCTTGGTTGTTGTCTTCGTTCAGTTCTTCTGTTGAATTGTCGAGATCGGCTTTTACTGTAACGCCGTTTGTTCCAGACGTGAAGATCCACCAAGTCGACGTTGATACAGTTCCTTGAGCCGGAATGAAGTCGACCGTCCTGTTTGCAATGAGACCCCCATTAATGAAGAAACCTACAGTAACGTTGGTGGAATTGAGGCTGCCAATGTTGTGTATCGCAGCTGTGACGGTAACATTATCGTTTTCCAATGGATCCGGGGGCGAGAACGATATGTCAGTAGGTGACAGGGTCAGGTCCACTCCTTCTGGAGGCTGCAGGACGGCCAGCGGTAGATTTATGCTCTCAGAGAAGGTGCCGTCTGAAACAGTCACAACAACAGTGTAATTGCCTGCATAGTATGGGGTGGTAATTTGCTGGCTGTAATCTCCAGTGTTTATAGTGTGTGTAGTCCACTGCCCTGCATCACCCAATACTGTTATGGTTACGGTAGCACCTGCAACTGGTTCTCCGGCGCCGTAGGTTGTATTGTAGCTTGCGTGGCCATAGACATTGATGAAGGAGCCAGGAAGAGTCTCATATGTGCTAAGATTGCCCACAACAATTATTCCTCCATATCCTGTATGCTTGCCAACAAGAATCGAACGCGTGGCCATATTGTTAGTTTCATCTGTTTCCGTGATATTATCATCTGGATCGACGACGACTTTGATTAGATGGTACCCTTCTCCTAGTGCTGTCCATTCTGTGAAAGCTGTTCCATACGAGTTGTGTGAGATCAAGGAGATTTGTTGTTGACTTATCGGTGTTGTGCCGTCATAGAATTGAACCATCACGTTTTCCGCGTTGTCGTCACCTAGATTGTTAACTGTTGCGGTTATGTTTACCGTTTGGCCCACTGAAGGGTTAGAGTCTGAAAAACAGATGTGCGGTGAGGACAAAGAAAGATCTGCGGCTTTGGCTGATACAAGCCAGCCGCTAGGGTCTTCGAATGGATAATGGTCTATGTTATCGTCGTCTATGATGTATGGTTGTGACCCAGTACTTGGATTGCCAGTACAAACATGATCGCTCCAGTAGTTTCCACCAGAAGGATAGCCATCATCCCAAGCATTCACTGACCAAAGATTGATGTAAACCTGATTCGTGTTGCTGAAAAAATTGTTATGCCAGAAGATATTGCCAGAGGAGAGTTCCAGCCAACTACCGTAACTATTGTTTGCTATGCTATTTCCGTTTACGTTGTTGTAGTCGGAACCACTACCAATTAGGATACCATATCCGTTGCTGGTCATGTTGTTCCCACTTACGCTGTTATGAACGGAAGAATATTCGAGCCTGATGCCATCCCAGTTGTTCGCGGTCATGCTGTTTCCGCTCACGTTATTGTTAGAAGAATATTCTAGCAGGATACCATAATCGTTGTAGGTCACATTGTTGTCAGAAACAACGTTATCAGAGCATTCCTGGAGGTAGAAGCCAAACCCGTTGCTTGTCGCACTGTTTCGAAAGGCACTATTGTTGTACGAACGCTCGATGAATATGCCCTTCCAGCATTCAGCCACACTATTGTTGGAAATAGCGTTGCTGTTACAGGAGTCTTGGACTAGAATTCCATATGTACTGTTTACTATGTTATTGCTAAGAATCGAATTGCATTGAGAACTGGTCAACAAGAGGATGCCGTAACCATCATTGTTCGTCATGTTACTTCTGCAGACACTGTTGTCGGAAGAAGAGCCGAGAAAGACGCCACAAACGAAAAGCTTGACTCCTATGTTTTCTATCGTCACATTGCTCACGCCTGACAGATTGAGCCCCTTTCCGCTTCCTGAACCCTGAAGCGTACACTCGTTTCCATTCATCACGATGTTATCTCTTTGAACGATTATTCCGTCGCCATTGCTTGTAATGTTGCTGGTTAGCGTATAGGTTATGTTGTCTAACGTGGTTATGTGCGCTGTCGGGGGATCAATTGATCCGTCAGATCTAATGTATATAGGCCCTATCGCCTCATAATCGCCCAATATTTCCTCTGCTGTTCTTGCGTAATCGTAGATTGCAAATTCATCTAGCACGCCCTTGAAAAAGGGAGGCTGTCCCGCGTGGTGGGAGCCTATTGAAAGCTGGAGGCTAGATGATCTAACGTTTCCAGTGGCTGTTGCAGTATTCTCCAGAACGCCATTCACGTATAATCGCATCTCGTTTCCATCATAGGTGAATGCCAGATGATACCACTTGCCTGAAGACCAGAAATCGGTGGTTGAATAGATGTCTCTGGAATTGGGCGAGATGGGAAGGGCAAACACAATCTTTCCATTTGGAAGTACTTGGCCAACATACGAATCGCCTTTATCGAAGATGTCCATATAGACGCCAGAAATTGGCAAATCGACAGTTGGTTTCATCCAATACTCTATGCTCATTTGGTCTCCACTAATATCCAGGGACGACGAGTGGGGGATTGGAACGGAATCATCGGAGCCGTCGAAACTCAAAGCCATTCCTGATATGCCACTAACCCACTGTGGGCCATTCATCAGCGATCCAGTGTTCCCATTCCCACTACTGTCGCTAGCGACTGTTCCAGTTCCTTCATCAAACCTCCAGTGCCCCACTGGGGGTAAGCCAGTAGCCTTTGTTTGTGGTGCTAACATCGAGAACATTGAGAAACATAAGAGACCTATTGTTATCGCTGTCAATATCTTCTTCATTCTCTTTTCTCCTCTTAATTGTGTGAGACACGTATTCTCTGCTGAAGTCTTTATATGCCTTGTGAAAGCATGTTCTATTGAACTAAGTGCGAACAGTCAACACTCTTTTGAATCAAACGCAACTCTCACAAAGACAAAGCATACACGTTTAGAATATGCAAAATGAGGACAAGGATTCTTAGTGGACTGGGCTGCGCATATATGAGTCAATTCAAAGCCGAGTTCAAACCTGTCAAGAATAGAGAAATGGGATTGTGCAGGAGACGTCACCATCTTTGTGGAACGCGACCGGATCCCTCGATGTCGCCTCATACTGTTGCTTATCCATCACCCATTACCTCTTAGGGTTGACATTGATGTTAACCCAGGAGACTATTCGGCCTCCTCACACGTCCTTTTCACCAATCCGACGCGACTCATTCAGAGAACGTGCGGTAGATGGCGCTCAAAGGAAGCCCCTTTAGGAGATGGCGGTTCCAGCCTTCCGACGCGGAAAAATCCTGATCGAAATTCTTTCTATGAGCGAGCCTCCCTGATTTAATTGCTTCGAGACGATACTCTCCAGAATCGGGTGCGTTTCAAATACTCGTTTCTGAGAAAAAAGAGGGATTGCGGGTGATATCGCCAGTTGCTTTAGGTTCAAGTCCTATCGGCGGCGCCACAACACTCACGAATCATCTAAGTCAAGCATTTCTAAGAACCGGACTTGCAAAGCAAGGTGCAAAATGGGCGTGCGCACTACACTCTTTCTATTTCAGTTGATATTCTTCTCCTTCTTGTAGCAGAACTACCTCACTCTTCGAGTTGGCTTTTACTTTCTTTTTGAATTCTTCACGGTCTTTTTCCCAAGTGTGCATAGCCATCGCAGTTTTTGGGTTGATCGCTATCGCAGCTTCGGCGGCTTCAGCGTTGTCCATGGTGTACTTGTCTCCTGTAGGAAGGAGAGCTACGTCAATGTGCCCTAGCTTTCTCATCTCAGGTATAAAGTCTGTGTCTCCAGCATGGTAGATTGTTTTGTCTTCAACTGCAATGAGGTAACCAACCCCATATCCTTTAGGATGCCAAGGTTTTCCTGAAGGCTTGAACCGCTTAACATTGTAAGCCTCAACTGCCCCAATCCTCACGCCACTAACAACGATTTCCTCTCCGGGTTTGATGGTTTTGACGCTTCCGCCGATCCTTGAAGCGCAGTTCTTGGGAGCGATTACGACGGTGTCTTTCTTGCGAAGATTCTGGATTTTAGGCGGACTGCAGTGGTCGCCATGATTATGCGTGACCAAAATGATGTCTGCTTTCTCCGAGGTCTCAACAACATTCCCATATTTCTTCAAATCAACATAGAGGACTTTGTTCACCGCTCTGATTTGAAAACTAGCGTGACCAAGCCACTTAACGCAGATCACCATTCTGGCACCGATTTTCAGTATGAACTGGCGAGCTCATAAGGTTTGAGTCAAGCTTTCTGTCCCAACGCGCTTTAGGCTACTGGTTATCCAATGATTTCCGCTTTTGTCAGCGTCACGTCTTGCACCGGTTTGCCATCATTCTCGGAAAGCCCAGGGTTTATGGGCACTTGGCTGATAGCGTCCACGACATCCATGCCTGCTGTTACCCTGCCAAAAACCGAGTAATTACTATCCAATTTGGCAGCGTTTGTATCGTTCAAGTTTATGAAAAACTGGCTCGTTGCAGAGTTGGGTTCGCTTGTTTTCGCCATAGCCACTGAACCCCGCGCGTTGCTGTGCTTGTTGGGGAGTTCATCCTGAATCTGGGGCACCGTTATTCCCTTAGATGTAACG
>Ga0315274_10006177_pt1 | contig 17461 bp, 25 predicted proteins | sample YL17G02_20_MG_FD_203700 | JGI IMG/M metagenome (GOLD analysis project Ga0315274, IMG submission 203700) | Sediment microbial communities from Yellowstone Lake, YNP, Wyoming, USA - YL17G02_20 | ecosystem: Environmental > Aquatic > Freshwater > Lake > Sediment | place: USA: Wyoming | collected...
TGATGGTCTTGAGATGTTATCAGGATGGGCGTCGGATATAAAAAGAAGAATGGATGTTTTCGAGATGTTCTTAAAGAGGCATGGCAACCTTAAAACACAAAAGGAATAATAATGGATATCAGTGTCTATGTGATCAACGGGCTTGTTCTTTTTGCTTTTATATTCTTGTTAATTAAGGATAGAAAAAAGACTCTTAAATCCTTGAAAGTGGCACTTAGTTCTTTTATATCGCTCTTTCCAAGCTTCATGATACTTATCATCGCAGTAGCAGCTCTGTTTAGTTTATTGCCTCCATGGTTCATTGAACATTATCTTGGATCGGGATCAGGATTTATGGGTGTATTGTCGGCAGCAATTTTGGGATCTGTCCTTTTTCTCCCGGCGATAATCGCGTTCCCGCTTGCTGGTTCACTATATAATGCGGGAGCTACCGTTATGGTTGTGGCTGCGTTCATAACCACCTTGACAATGATAGGTTTTGTCACATTCCCGCTGGAAGCAAAGGAGTTAGGCAAGAAATTTGCTCTTCTCAGAAATGGGTTTAGCTTTATTGCTGCAATAACGATTTCAATAATAATGGGGGTTGTACTGAAATGACGAAAAAAAAGAAAAAATTAATAAGGGATTATCTAATAATGTCCGGCATTGTCATTGTGTTCGTGGTGTTTTATTTTATCTTTCCTGATAAAGGCGAAATAAGTTTAAGAAGTGCCTGGCAATTTTTTTTTGAATTGATGTTAATTTTACCTGCTGTAATGATAATGATTGGAATCTTGAGCGTATGGACGACGCAGGAGATGGTCACGAAATACCTGGGGAAGGAATCTGGTTTTAAAGGTTTTCTGATTGGAGTGCTCATGGGGACGCTGCCTGCTGGTCCTTTGTATGTAGCTTTCCCGGTTGCAAAAGCTCTGCGTATGAAGGGTGCAAGCGTTGGCAATATGGTGACCTATCTCAGTGTGTACGCAGCGATAAAATTGCCGCAGATACTCATGGAATTAAGATTTCTTGGCTGGAAGTTTACTGCTCTTAGGTTTGTAATTACAGTTATTCTAATATATGTAATGAGCCTGTTTGTTGAATTGATCTTTAAAAAAACCGAGAAGCGAGAGAGAGTAATTTTGCCGTGATTAGTTTTGCATAAGCCCGCTAATATTCGACTATAATATTTGATTGATTTGAGAACGTGAGAGATAGAAAAAGACTCCTGGCAGTTTTCGCACATCCTGACGATGAATCATTTCGTCCTGGTGGATCACTAGCCTTAATGGCAGCCAAAGGCGTAGAAATATATTTACTCACAGCAACACGGGGTGAAGCTGGTTTCAAAGAAGAAAATCCAATTTGTGAAAGAAGTGAGCTAGGCGAAGTCCGTGAGGAAGAACTGCGCTGTGCCTGTAAAGTACTCGGTATTCAACCTCCCATCTTTTTAAATTACGCTGATGGACGTCTGCGCGATGCTCCTTTAAAACAGATAATCACAGAAATTGTTGGGGTCATAGAAGACTGTAAGCCTCAAGTTATTCTAACTTATGGACCTGATGGAATATCTGGGCACCCTGATCATATTGCCATTAGCCATTTTACGACGGAAGCTTTCTGGAGAACTGATATCCCGCAAAAACTTTACTATATGGTTGTCCCCAAAAATCTCGTTGAGGCCACTGGCATGACTCATATTCACTTTGTACCCAATGAGGAAATTACATTGAAAATTAATGTTGGATCAGTTTTGAGGCAAAAGTTAGCAGCGATCCACTGTCACAGAAGCCAAATTAGTGCCTCAGCATTTTCTGCTTCATCATTAAGAGAAAAGCAACGTTTCTTGGCTACTGAGACTTTTAAGCTAACTGCATCTCGGTTAGAAATAATCGATAAAGATTTAGACTTCTTTGCTGGGTTATAGTTGCTTTACGGGCAATAGATAATTTAGGATTATGCCTCAAATTTGATCGGTTTCGAAAATCAACAGAAAGTATCTCTTGCTTTCCATCGATTCCAATCCTCATGACGATTAAGATGCCCTGGGATGTTATTGCACTGTTTATACGCACCTTCTCATACACTACCGCTGCAAATCATGTAGGAACACAGCCAACCTTTATTGAACCAGGCAGCCCCTGGGAGAATGGTTATATTGAGTTTTTTAACGGCAAGATGCGGGATGAATTATTGAATGGTGAGATCTTTGATACCATGAAGGAAGCACAAGTGGTCATTAAAAGATGGCGGTGGTATCATAACACCACAAGACCCCATAGTGCTTTGGGCTATCGACCACCGGCACCTGAAAGCAAAGTGTTGGATATTAATTTAAAACTGGACTAAAGATCGGGGTAAGGCCAATTTACTAATTCAAATCTGGAAGGATATTGAGTAAATGAAAAACAAGAAGATAATAAGTATATTAATTGTTGCTTCTGTATTGATTGCTGCAGGAGCCATAATTGCCATAAAAGGATTTTCTGTAAATGATGAAAATAAAATATCCGTCAGTAACAACAGTAGTATTGCAGTAGAAGAAAGCAGCAGTATATCTAATAATGGTGAAAGTTCTGCTGCTGAAACAAAAGAAGATGTAAAGGATAAAGACACATCAATAGATGATACCAGTAAAAATGAAGATAAAATTGAAACAACAACAAGTGAAACAAACAGTAACAATACCACCGCCACTACTACAACCCAGAGTACAGCAGATCTTGAAGCTCAATACAAAAAGATAAATAAATCAGATTGGCCATCGATAATTGTTTTTTCATATGATGCTGAGTGCTGTGAGACAACCAAGAAATTTTTTAATGTATATAACAGTAAAGCAAAACAGATAATAAAAGATTATCAGAATGAATTTGAAACTTTATTTATTAATACCGGTATTTTGGGAGAAGAAGACATGAAGACTGCCAATATTATTGCCTTTGAAAATAAAGTTAAGCAACTTCCCTCAATTCTTCTACGCAAACCATATGGAAAAACTTTTAAAGTTGTTGTGGGAGATTTTGACGATAAAGAATTAAGAACAATTATGGATGGCATGGTTAAGAAATGAATATTGATGTAAGTGCTACACTGATTGCTACGCTTGCCATAGTATTTTCTACAGGCTTTTTAAGCGGGCTAAGCCCCTGCACATTACCTACATTGGTTTTTATAACAGCTTATGTTAGTGGAGAAAAAAATTACTCAAAAAAAAGAGGCTTTATATTATCTTTAGCATTTATATTAGGCATAGCCTTAATGCTTTCTTTGCTTGGAGTTTTTGCAGGATTAATAGGTAAAATTCTAATTAACACAAAAATACTCAATTATATTATTGCAGGTATTCTTATAATTATGGGGTTTTGGCTTTTAAGAATTATTAAATTTAAAACAAATAATAACTTTTTAAAGTTCACTCCTAAAAAAGGAAGTGGGATTATAGGAGCATTTTTATTTGGCATACCATTTGGTTTTGCAGCTTCTCCTTGTACTCTTCCAGTTACTTTCTCGGTACTTGCCTACTCAGCCTCCAAGGGCAGTATTTTTTACGGAATGATTCTTATGTTTATTTTTGCAATAGGAAGAAGTACTCCGCTTCTAGTGGTGGGAGCATTTACAGGGCTTCTAAAAAACCTTGGTACACTCTCAAAATACCAAAACATTATAGAAAAAATAGCTGGGGCAATCTTAATAATTCTGGGTATATATTTTATATGGAAAGCATGAAATATTGATAAAAAATGTCTGCTCAACCTCCTACTGGAGAAAAATATCTGTGTTTGCGAGATGCAGGAAATCTTTCACATTTCTCAGTTCCAGGTTTCAAGGGATCTAAAGATTCTCAATGATGCTAGTTTTTTCAAGCGATAGCGCGAAGGCAAGTGAGATAGAAAGTTCACCAAAATACCACTTTGTTTCTTCTGTTGTGCTCCACGGAGCGATATGGTCGGTCTGAGGTTCTTGACAGTTTTGCTCGTTTTATATAGCATATAATTAAATATGTGCATAATATCATACATTCGGAGTTGGTTATGCGCGCTTTAGTAAGAGCAATGAAGACCCTTTCTGATGAGACCAGGCTAAGGATTCTGAGCTTGCTACTGGAGAGGGAGTGCTGTGTCTGCGAGGTAATGCAGGCACTGGATATCTCTCAGAGCACGGCGTCGCGTAGCTTGGGCGTTCTGTATGACGCCGGCTTTCTCAAAGTGAGGAGAGAGGGACAGCGGTCATACTACTCAATAATAGATGGACCGCATGACTTCTACTTGGAACTGGTCGACGTGGTAAGAAAGGCGCTTGAGGGCAACCAGGTGGTGGAGGCAGACAGGGAGCGATTGAAGCAAACACAGCCTGTCATCAAAGTTGGAGGAAATGAAAAGGTCCAATGAGGGCAACTTAGCGAAGGCATAAGTGCGCCGTGTCCTTCTTTAGGGAAAAGGGAAGAAAGGAGAAAATTGAAATGGCAGAAGAAAAACACTGGGAAGAAGGAATGAAGACACACGAGAACGTGATATTTTCCTGTTATGGCGGCATGTCAAACACTGGAATAACCAGCGCTCTAGCCTGCTTGGAAGCAGTTAAGGAACTGGGCCTGGAGAAGGTGGTTATAGGCTGTTTAGCAGGATTGCAACATGGGGTTAAACCGGTTGTGGGTAAGACTAAGGCAGCGAAAAAGGTCATTACCGTGGACGGCTGTCCCTTTGAGTGCAGCCGGAAAACTGCTGAACAGAGTGGGTTCAAACTAACCAGAAGCATTGTGCTCACCAGGGATATAGGCATGAAGAAGAAGGCTCTTCATGAGGACATAGGTGAGAACATTAAAGGAGTTATGGAGTATGTCTCTGACGAAGAGGTGCAAAGGGCAAAAGAGCTCATCGTGAAGACTATACGGGAAGAATAGCCGCGAGTGCTGAATTAGTCTCGGTAATACATACATTGCACGTCAGTAAAACTAAGTCAAGTGTTGGAGTGAATGCGCAGCCACAAGTGGATGGAGCACAGCAAATGTTACTTCACGACTACAAATTTGAAATATCGCTTCCTGAATGTAATCCATTTGCTCAAACTGTTAATGCTATTGCCGTTCTTTCGAAAGACATTAGCGATGTTCTGCCTTACCTTGCTTCTGTGGTTGCCTATTGTAACTACGATGACAACACAAAAACCCTGACCTTTAGGAAAGAAGGGAAGGCTGTAGCGGTATATCCACGGCAGATTGCCATTAGCAAGCTCAAGGATGAGGACGAAGCAAGACAAGTCCTGGAAGAACTCAAGGACATGATCAACATCACCTACGAGAACCGGCACAATATCCAGCCATGTTATAAGAAGGGTGGGGAGCTTAAGTACCTGGATGTGTTCAAACTCCTGCCCGGCACCAACTGCAAGGAGTGCGGCGAGCCTACTTGTCTTGCCTTTACCACCAAGCTGGTGCAGCAGGAAGTGAATGTAGCTCAATGCTCTCCCTTGTTCAGTGGACAGTTTGAGGACAAGAGAAATAAACTTTTAGGTTTACTACGAAGTGCCGGATACGAAGCACCTAAACAATAGCCACATAATTGATACCATAGAAACGCCTGAAAGAGAGGTGGACTAGCTATGGCAGTTTGCTGGGTGAGAGCTGGTATATGAGGACACGTTGCTTGTATATACGGAGGTTACATAAATGAAGGTAATAATGACTTATGCCAGATTTGTCAGGGAGAAATACACTTACATAATCTTGACCACCCTAGTCATTGCAGTAGTAGTTGGACTTTTCACTTCCAGACCCGGGTTCTATATTCGTCAGTTAAATACTCTACTTATTGTAATCATGATAGGAGCAATGGGCTTTACCATCACCCTTAGGAGTCTTGGGATGGCAGCCAGAGACTGGAAAGGGTTCTCACTTGGGCTGGCACTGAACTTTCTTTTTGCGCCTTTTTTGTGCTGGCTTTTAGCCAAGCTTTTCCTGTCCTCTCATTCTGACCTAGCCACTGGTCTCATTTTAATCGGCGTTGTCCCTTGCGCTGGCATGGCGCTTGTCTGGGCTGGTCTCCTTAAAGGGGATGTCTCTTTAGCCACAGTAATCAATGCCGCCACCATGATTCTGGCACCCTTCCTCATTCCGTTGCTTATGTCCCTGTTCGCCGGCACGTTTGTTATCATCAACACCTGGGGGATGTTCCAGCAGCTTATCTACACCGTGCTCTTACCGGTACTGGGTGGTGTCGCTTTAAGAGAGCTTTTAGAAAGGAGGGTTAATATTCAGAAGTACCTGCCGATTATGCCAGCCATCTCGGCTACTATGGCTGTGTTGCTGATGTTCATGGCTATTAACACCAACATCTCACCCATTATGAAAAACATGGGGCTGGTATCACCTCTCGTGGTATCCACCATTTTGATTTTCCCTATTCTTTTCTTAGTGGCCTACTTGGTGAACGTTAAGTTGTTCTCCAGGGGCAAGAACATAGCCATCACCTACTCATCAGGGATGAAGAACCTGCCAATTGCTATCGGCATAGCTGCCATGAGCTTTAAGGGTTTGGAGATGCTGCCGGTAGCAGTAGGCTTTGCCTTCCAGATGTTGACTGCGGTTACCTTCTATCAGCTGTTTCGCCGAACTGCAACTGAAAGGGAGAAGGAGTAATGACCATCAGCGTGAACCCTGTAGCCTTTACCATGGGTTCCTTTAGCATGCGGTGGTACAGGTTGATGGTGCTCTTAGTAGCAACCGGTTTCCTGGTAACTCAATATTAGGTTTTTAGACGTCCTGTTTGGCGAGACTAAGCTTGGAAAAGATGAATCTCGATATAACCTGAGGGAATAGAGTTTTTTCATGTTGACAAATGCTTATGTTGGAATATAATCTGGACTAAATTAGTCCAGTTTTTAGGATACGCTATGAAGCTTACCAAAAAAGGTCAGTACGGAACGCGAGCAATGGTTATATTAGGTTTGAATTATGGTGTAGGTCCTATTTCTGCAGAAGAGATCTCAAGACAGGAGAATATTTCAAAGTTATATTTAGAAAAGTTGCTCATGAAGCTCAGAAGCGCAGGTCTGGTTAAAAGTCAGAGGGGAGTTAACGGAGGCTTTGAGTTGACAAAAAAACCTGAAGATATATCCCTTTTTGAAATTCTAACAGTATTAGATGAGGGGGTTGAGCCGGTAGTTTGTATTTTAAATGATGATGGTAGCTGTTGTTGTAAGGCTAAGCTGTGTGTGACAAGAGATGTCTGGCGCACAATAAATGATTCCATCCAGCAGGTGCTTAAGTCTGCCACTCTGGCTGAGATGTGTAAAACAGCTACAGCCCAGGACAGAATCAGATGTGAATATAGTTAAGCTTAGAGTAGTTAATTTGTGTAAAGAGAAAGGGTGCATTTATGGAAAACGAAAAAAAGTTGGAAATTGTCTTTTATGAGCCGCCCATGTGCTGCGCTGGAGGACTTTGTGGCCCGAGTGTTGATCATGATCTCTTAGACTTAAAGGAGACAATCTTAAAAGTTAACGAAAAGTTTGACGGCAAAGTAGGCGTATACAGGTATCTCTTAAACCAGAATTCTTTAAAATTCATGGAGAACAAAGAGGTATTTGATGATCTGAGATCCCATGGGATTTCAGTTTTACCCATTACAACAATAGATGGGAAAATAGTTAAAAGCCAGGAATATCCAACATTTGAAGAATTGATAGGTTTCATAGAAAAATGAATTCTTGCAGATTTAAATAAAGGAGTGAATGTTTATGCAAAATACAAAATTTTACTTTTTCTCTGGCAAGGGGGGAGTTGGCAAGACATCCATGGCTTCGGCAACTGCAATCCATTATGCAGAATTGGGTAATAAAACCCTGATCGTAACAACCGATCCAGCTTCAAACCTGTCAGATGTCTTTCAGCAAGAGATAGGTCATAGGGAAGTATCGATTAATGGTGTTGATAACTTATGGGCTATGGAGATAGATCCGGACAAAGCTGCTGATGAATATAGACAGAGAATAGTTGCCCCATTGCGAGAATTTTTGCCAGAAGAGACAATGAGGGTGGTTGAAGAACAGTTTAACTCTCCATGCACAACGGAAATTGCAGCATTTGACCGCTTTGTCGATTTAATGGATGATCCCGCTTACGATGTAGTCATTTTTGATACTGCCCCAACCGGTCACACGATACGCTTGCTTCAACTACCCGTTGAGTGGAGCAAATATATAGAGAAAAGTCCAGTAAATGGACAGACCTGCATGGGCCCCTTAGAAGCAATCCAGGGGTCCAAAGAAAAGTATGATCGTGCAATACGGATACTGAGGGATAGCGCGAGGACTAGTTTTATATTTGTTCTTCAGCCAGAAGAGACTCCTATTGAAGAGGCATTAAGATCCTCAAAAGAACTTGAAGCCATCGGGATTAGGGCAATTGAAATTGTCATCAATGGCATACTTCCAGCGGAGGAATGCGTAAACCCATTTTTTGTAAAAAGAAAAGAGATGCAGGATAGATACATGAAAATCATTGATGATAGATTCAGTGGGACTTCGAGCAGGAAAATGTACCTTTTGAGCGATGAGATATCAGGTGTAGAAATTCTAAGGCAAGTTGGACAGATGCTTTTCGAATCAAAGCAAAATCAGTATTTGAAGAGAGCACGTTTATGAGTGAGAATTTTGTTTCATCAGTCCAGAAAATATGTCCAATTGATGGGAAGAGAACAATCTTCTTTGCTGGGAAGGGTGGAGTTGGGAAGACTGTAATCTCCTCATCTACAGCAGTCCACCTCGCGCAGAAGGGGTATAAGACCCTTTTAGTTAGCACTGACCCAGCCTCACATTTAAGTCAGGTTTTTGAGCAGCTGATAGGATCGGAGGTTACAGAGATAAAGGAGATAGGAAACCTATTTTCAGCTTGTATTGATCAGGCAAGGGCTGCCTCTGAGTATAAAAAGCGCATTTTAGATGAGGCTAAAAATAAGTATTCTTTAGATATGCTTGAAGCGATGAAGGAGGAGCTCGAGTCCCCGTGCACTGAAGAGATGGCTGCGTTTGAGAAGTTTTTGGAATATGCAACACAATCTGACTATGATGTGACAATTTTTGATACTGCGCCAACCGGTCATACATTGAGGCTTCTTGGACTGCCTTTAGATTGGGGAAGGCAGCTTGAGATTATGGTCGCTGCAAAACCGGGCAGTGAGGCCTATTTGCAGACCAAGGTTCGCTATGACAGGATTATTAAAGATTTAAGAGATGAAAAACAGACCATTTTCATATTCATCATGTATCCTGAGTTTACCCCGATAATTGAGGCTTACCGTGCCAGCACGGATCTGAAAAAAACTGGCATAGAAACTGGAATGGTGATCGTAAACCAGATGTTGCCTGATGAATATTGCACAACTCCCTTTTTGAGAAAACGCTGGCAGACCCAACAGAAATACCTTGATATGATCAAGGAAAAGTTTGCCAATATTCCTTTTTTAATGCTGCCATTAATGGATACAGAAATTAAAGGAGTCTCCAAGTTAAGAAGAGCAGCCAGTATTCTCTGGGAGCAGGAGCGAAATGATGTTGAAAAGATAGTTGATTTAAAATAGAGATTGTTAGTTAAAGGGGGTGCAATAATTGCCATCTTATGAATTTATTTGTAATGACTGTTTAAAAGTATTTGAAAAATACATGACGTTGGAAGAAAAAGAAAAAGTATGTAAAGATCTAGTTTGTCCTGTGTGTGGTTCTGTGGACGTTTCCCAGTACTTTGGTAATTTTACGACCTTTGTAAATCAAAAATTTGGCCAGAACGGAGGAGCATGTGGTCCTCCTGGGTGCTGTGGGTAATCTTCAGGTTAGGGAGAATATGAAAAGGATATATCTGGATCATGCGGCGACTACGCCGATGAGGCATGAGGTAGTTGAAGCTATGTTGCCTTTTCTTAGGGAAAGGTTTGGCAATCCCTCAACTCTTTATTCCTATGGCCAGGAAGCTAAAAAAGCTATTGATGGGGCGAGAGAGAAGGTAGCCCAGGTCATGAATGCAAACTCTTCAGAGATTGTTTTCACCTCAGGTGGCACAGAATCAGATAATTTCGCAATATCGGGAGTAGCCTGGGCGAATCAAAAAAGAGGTAATCATATTATTACTTCATCTATCGAGCATCATGCTGTGCTCAACATATGTAAATTTTTGGAAAGAAGAGGTTTTGAGGTTACATACCTTCCTGTGGATAATCATGGCCTGGTTAGTCCTGATGATGTAAAAAAAGCTGTTCGTAAAGATACGATTCTTATCTCTATAATGCATGCCAATAATGAGATTGGTACCATTGAGCCAGTAGAAGAAATTGGTAAAATCGCTAAGGAAGAAGGGATATATTTTCATACTGATAGTGTGCAAACCTTTGGCCATATTCCAATAGATGTAAATATGTTGAATGTAGATTTACTCTCTGCTTCAGCTCATAAGCTCTATGGTCCAAAAGGAGTTGGCTGTCTTTATATCAGAAAAGGGGTAAAGATTGTTCCGTTTTTATATGGCGGTGCTCAGGAAAATAAACGTCGGGCTTCCACAGAAAATGTTGCCGGAATTGTCGGGTTTGGCAAGGCAGCAGAGTTAGCCATAAAAGAGATGGAGGAGGAGGGGAATCGGCTAATTCTTTTGAGGGATAGGTTGATCAAAGAGATATTAGAGAAAATAAGCTTTACCAGGCTGAATGGCCATACAACAAAAAGATTGCCTGGCAACGTGAATATATGTGTTGAGTTCGTGGAAGGGGAATCGATGATCCTACAACTTGACATAAATGGTATCTGTGCCTCTTCAGGTTCTGCCTGCACATCAAATGTCATAGAACCATCTCATGTACTACTTGCAATTGGAATCCCGCCAGCAGTTGCGCAAGGATCTTTGCGTTTTACACTTGGAAGAGACAATACTAATAAGGATATAGATTATCTACTTGAGATCTTGCCTGCCGTAGTTGAAAGATTGAGAGCCATGTCACCACTTTATCAAAGAATCAAGTGATACCTCATACGGATATGAGCTTATTCCCATCAATCAGGATTCATAGACCATAATGAAAAAGAAAAAGGTATTGTTTCTGTGCACAGGTAATTCCGCAAGGAGCCAGATGGCAGAGGGATTTTTACGGCACTTAGCTCCTGATAGATTTGAAGTGGTAAGCGCAGGTGTTAATCCAACAGAAGTTAATCCTTTGTCTGTAAAGGTTATGGAGGAAATTGGGATTGATATTTCAAAACAAAGATCGAAATCTGTAAGTGAATTTATGGGTCAGTCATTTGATTATGTTATTGCTTTGTGCGATAGCGCCAGGCAAAGCTGTCCAATATTTCCGGGAAAATATGTAAAGATACACTGGGATTTAGAAGACCCAGCACAGGCTCAAGGAACAGAGGAAGAGAAAATTAAGGTGTTCAGAAAAGTAAGGGATCAAATTAAGGAACATATCGTGAAGTTTTTGAATTTACATTAAAAAAACACCTAGCCCAAACTAAATGTAATACCAACTCCAATGATAACATTTTGCCGTATTTTAAAAACATTGCTATAATTTCTGCTTATGAGCATATGTTCATAACATAGAAATTCAGTTTTATATAAAAGCCAATTTAAAAGAGGTTAATAGATGGAATCTATTATTGAAGTTAAAAATTTAACAAAAAATTATGGAAATCTTACTGCTGTGAATAATATATCATTTTGTGTCTATAAGGGTGAAATATTTGGTTTTTTAGGTCCAAACGCTGCTGGTAAAACAACCACAATAAATATGCTTACGGGAATGGCAAAGGTCAGTAATGGACAAATATTTTATAAAGGTAATAATTTAACAACTAAAATTAAAAAATTTCAAAGATATATAGGAGTTGTTCCTGATGAAAGCAATCTTTATGAAGAGCTTACTGGTTATGAAAATCTATGTTTTAGCGCATCACTATATGGGGTTTTTAGGTCTAAAAGAGAAAAGAAAGCCAAAGAATTATTGGAAGTTTTTCAACTATCTGAAGCTAGCCATAGAAGGTTTAAAACCTATTCCAAGGGTATGAAAAGAAAGCTTACGATCGCTGCATCTTTAGTTCATGAACCTGAAATATTATTTTTAGATGAACCGACAACAGGTATTGACATTGCAAGTTCAAGACAGATAAGAAATCTTATAAAAAAACTAAATGGTAATGGAACAACGATTTTTTTAACAACACATTATATAGAAGAAGCAGAAAGACTATGCAGTAGAATTGCATTTATTAAAAATGGCGAGATAATAAAAATAGGCACAGTAGATAAGTTTATTGAAGATATTAAAGAATCCAATATTATCGAAGTCCTTTTTGATTCTATCTCTGTTAATAAAAATATTTTACTTAAGAAATTAAATCAGAACTTTCCTGATGTAGAATGTACATTTAAAAATGAAAATACTATTATAGTTATAAGCCCCGATAAGATAGACATTTCGCCTATTGTTTCTTTTTTATCATCTAATAATATTTATATCCTTGAAGCAAAATTAATAAGACCAACGTTAGAGGATGCTTTTGTGAAAATGACTGGAATTGAGATAGATATTATGAAAAAGGAGAAAGAAAAAAAATGAAATCATACATAGCATTTTGGAATATTCTTTTAAAAGATATGAAAAACTATTATCTAAAGCCACCCAATATTAGCTGGGGGATAATTTTTCCTTTTGCATGGATGTTAATGATTTTTATAAAATCCCAGTCTGCTTTTGATATTAACAGTACGTTCCCTGGAATAATAGCTATGTCAATTCTTTTCGGTACAACTTCAATGCTTGCAGTTACTATTACTTTTGAAAGAAAATCCCGCTCGTTTGAGCGATTGTTACTGGCACCCATAAGCATAGAATTATTGGTATTTTCAAAAATATCCGGAGCTATTTTATTCGGCATTCTTAATAGTATTATACCTATATTAATATCTGTATTATACTTCAAATCCGCGGTCTTAAACTGGTATTTATTATTTACAGGTATAATTCTTTTGTCTATTGTTTCAACTTTGCTTGGGCTTTCTATTGCGGTTTCTGCAAAGGAGGTTTTTGAAGCACAGACTTTTTCAAATTTTTTTAGATTTCCAATGATTTTTTTATGTGGTTTATTTATTCCAATTGTATCACTGCCATTTTATATTCGTCCAATATCATATATTTTACCAATAACATATGGGGTTGATGTTTTAAAATATGCAATTTCAAAAAATAATTCAATATCAATTTTGCTTGATATAATTCTTCTTGTAATATTTTGCGTAGGATTATTTTATTTTAGCATTTTTAATATTCGTAAAAAATGGATTGTTTAAAAATGTTAGCATCTAAAATTCCGTGATGGAGTTGTCATTTCAGAATCATCTTTTCTAAAGTTCGTTTAAATTTTTATATAGGCAACAGGGGCCCGCCTTGGCAGGCTCTTTATTAACATTTGGTACATTTTTTTAAATAAGTCAGGATATCATTTAAATTAGCGATAGTTAGAGCTACTACTGAATCAGCAGCGCCATAATAAACTAAAAGTTCATTTGTTTTTTCATCAATAACCGCACCGCAAGGAAAAACAACATCATCTGCATCGCCCACTCTTTCATAACTCTCTTTTGGTCCCAAAACCCAATCTTTACTACGACGGATTACTTCAAGAGTTTCTAAATCTAACAAAGCTAATCCCACTCGATAAATAGCACCTGAGGCTGTATTTCTTGCCCCGTGGTAAATAATTAACCAACCATCTGGCGTCTCAATAGGTGGAGGACCTAATCCTACTCTATCAGAATCCCAGGATCTATGTCTGGTAGGAATTAATACTCTATCTTTCCCCCAGAAATCCAAATCTTTGGAGAAAGAAACCCAAATATCAGCTCTTCCTTCAACAATGGGTCTGTTTATAAGGGCGTAGTAACCTTTTATAGTTCTAGGAAACAAAGCAGCATCTTTATTGGGAGGTATTAATTTCTGCCCTAAGCGTTGGAAATTTAAAAAATCTTTAGTTGATATCAGAGAAATACCAGGTGGTTCACAAGCCACTCCATCAAAGAAGGAAATACAAGTAATTATATATTCTTGCCGGTCTTCTAACCAAACAATTCTGGGATCTTCTAATCCAAATATAGCTTCGCAAAATTCTTGTTCTGCTATCAATGTTGGCACAGAATTTATCAGCCAATTTGTTTTTCCATCTTTACTTTTAGCAATAGTTAAATGGGAATACCCTTGTTTATCTTCGGCTCGAACCAAAAGCAATATCTCATCATTAAATTTTATTGCACCAGGATTAAAGACGGCGCCTACTTTGTAAGGCCAATTTTCCGAAGTTAAAATCGGATTTTCTTCGTAACGTTTAAAAAATTCTTCAAAATTTTCACTATTCATTAATTTCAAATAAAAAGCTCATATCTTCTTCTATAATCCAAACAATTATATTTAGGAATAGTAATGTATAATTTAGAATATTATCTTTACTTAATTCTTTAATTCTAATCTACTCTTCAAAAAAAGTAATACCAAGTCCTCCAATTCCAAGGTGGGAACCTACCACTATACCTATTTTTACCTTGATTATTTGGGAAGGATTAAATCTTTCCTTAATATTTTGTTCCATTTCATCTGCACCTTCACTATTTGCTACATCTCCAATGGATACAGTAAGTTTTCTACTGTCTTTAATTATGCCCTCCATTGAATTTAGTATTTCTTTTTTAGCCAGTGTCCATGTTCTTGAATTTTTATACAAGGCAACTTCCCCATCCTTTAGAGTAAGAATTGGCTTTATTTCTAAAAAAGTTGCAAGCTTTCCTTTAATCTTGTTAATACGACCGCCTTTTATTAAATTATCCAGTGATTTTGGTATGAAAAATGAATTTACCTTATTCCTAAAACTACTTAATTCCTTTATTATGACTTCCTTTTTGTTGCCCTCAGTTGCCATTTTTGCCGCTTTTAATGCCATAAAGCCGCAAGACATATGTACTACTTCTGAGTCTATTACTTCAATTTTACCTTTTTCAAATTGCCCAGCAGCAAGTTCTGCAGAGTTAATCGTTCCGGATAATTTTTTGGAAATATGTATGGATATAATTTCTTTACCCTGCTTAGTTAATTTACTGTAAGTATTTATAAAATCACCAGGAGTTGGTTGCGATGCTTTGGGCATCTCGGTTGAGCTTTCCATCATTTTATAAAAATCATCTTCTTTAATATCTATGCCATCATCTATGTAAGTTTTATCACCAAATACAACAGATAAAGGCACAACACTAAGGTCATATCCTTCATATACATTTCTTGGCAAATCAGAAGTACTATCAGTAACAATTGCAATATTTCTCATAAGTCACCCCCTTTCAATTAAAAGTCAGTTAATTATTTTTTTTGTAAAAAATATTTTATTTACTAAAAAAAAGCATCTCCTTAATCGAGGTTAAGTTGCCTTAAACATTTAAGGATATTTGATTAACTCAATATATTTTTATACCGAAAAATCCTGTGATGAATTTAAGGGAAACATATAGAAAATAAACACCAAATATTATTTTAAGTATGTTGGGTTTAATTTTCTTAATAGTTGCTGCACCAATCTGTGCACCCATTATCGTTCCAATTGCTATTAGCATCCCAGCTCCAAGCGCAACATATCCCTGAAATAGTTTTATGCCTCCGCCGACAACAGCTAGTGGGATCATTGATGCAAGGGAGATTCCCATCGTGATATAAACAGGAGATCCAAAGAGGTATATCAACCCCGGTACCAAAGCATATCCACCACCTAGTCCAACTACTCCAGTTAATATGCCAATAAATAGACCAAAAACTGCTAAACCCCACCACTTAGCTTTAACTATAGCTCCTTCACTATCTGAAAGTTTTGGGCGCTTAAAACCTTCATATATCATTCGAATTGCTGGCAGTAAAAATGCTAAACCAAGGATAAGCCCGAAAAGAAGAACATGCGGTAAAAGCAAGTTAAAGAGCCATGAACCTATCAATACACCTATAATCCCTGTTCCAGAAAGAAGTAATGTAGCCCTGGTGTCCAGGTTGCGTCTGGCGAAATGAGCATACCCCCCCGAGATGGCAGTAAATATAACTGCAAAAAGAGTTGTCCCAATTGCTACTGGTGCAGAGTAGCCAAGCCAGAAGTGAATAGCAGGTAGTATTATGCTGCAACCACCAGTGCCGATGAGTCCACCCAAAAATCCCGCGGCAAGACCAACTAAAATTAATATGGTACCTGATGAAAAATCAATTGTGGGGACATCACCTCTGGCTGCTTTCCCTGATACGAATATCCAAGTTGTAGCGAGTATCATGCAAGCTAAAAGTATCAGGATTACTAACGTTAAAGCCTTATTGCTTTGCCAAAAAATGGTTTCATCATTTCTCAAAATTTAGGTCTCCTACTTGTTGTTTCCTTGAAGTTAAATGGGACTACATCTGGTTTTTGTGCTTCATAAACCGTAAAGACGTTGCGAAATCCGTGAAAATGTTGCTTTATTTTTGATAACTCTTCTGGGGAGAGGTGCTTGACTCCGCATGGTCTGAGTGGAGTGTTTATTTGTATCTCATCTGGATGAAGTTCTTTAGCCAAAGCTGCGATTTCTGAAGCAAGATATGCTAAATATTCAACTTGAACATTGGAGAGGTTAAGTTCTTGAACTGCCTGTTTGGCATTTGCCTCCAGTTTCTGGCAATTGGAACAACCAGAACCCAAAATCTTAATGGTCTTAATTTTGTCTTCCATAGATCTCTCCACAGTGCCCCCCCGAAGTTAATCTTCTTTTGGCAAAATAAATTTATTTAATAATTTTAAATAATTGGTTATGGTTTTATTGTTGATTGAATAGAACACTTTCAATCCTTCTTTTCGAGATTCAACCAAGTTGAAGTCTTTTAAAACTTTAAGATGGTGCGATGTGAGGTTTTGAGGTAATTCGAAGTATTGCCATATTTCACAGACGCATTTTTCATTATCCTTTAATAAACAAAGAATTTTTAGTCGATTTTCTTCACTGATTACTCTCAGAAACTCGACAGCTTGTAACAACTTGGCAATTGACCTTTTATTTTTACAACATTTTGGTTTCATAGCTTAATTGGTCCCGTCAATCTTTGTGTATAAGTTAACATACTTTTTTTCTCCATTGGCTTTATTTCAAAAGCACATCGTTCACAAATAGGAAGAGCGCTACTCCCCATAGTATAATGCCAAATATGGTGCGCACTCCTTTTGGTTTCAGTTTCTCAGCCATAACGTGAGAACCGATCTCGCTACCCAAAAATACAGCAACCACACAACTCATCCAGATGAACCAATTGGGTTTTGCCGCTATAGCCAAAGTGAGCAATGAAACCCGACACGCCCGAGCAGGTGACCACAAATGCAGAGGTGGCCGCAGCAGCCTTTGCCTCCAGTCCTGCAATATAGAGCAAAGGCACGACAAAAGAACCACCACCACGCCCGA
>Ga0315274_10006178_pt1 | contig 17460 bp, 16 predicted proteins | sample YL17G02_20_MG_FD_203700 | JGI IMG/M metagenome (GOLD analysis project Ga0315274, IMG submission 203700) | Sediment microbial communities from Yellowstone Lake, YNP, Wyoming, USA - YL17G02_20 | ecosystem: Environmental > Aquatic > Freshwater > Lake > Sediment | place: USA: Wyoming | collected...
AATTCGATAATTACTACACCACACATTCGCCGGAGAATAAGTATCTTAGCGAACTTATCTTCAGTCGCCTGAACGAGGCCGGCTCAATTATCAAGCGGGACGTCGAACAGACTTATTGTGAAGTCTGTAAAATGTCCCTGCCCGACAGATTTGTTCGCGGCACATGCCCGCGCTGCAAAGCAGAGGACCAATACGGCGACTCCTGCGAGGTATGCAGCGCCACCTATGAGCCGCGGGAGCTGATTAATCCACATTGCGCGACTTGTGGAACGCCGCCGGCTCTAAAAACATCGCAGCACTACTTTTTCAAGCTCGCCGACTACGAACAAAAGCTAAGAGAGCTTATCACCGGCGGCCATACCCAAAAATCGGTGGCCAACAAGCTGGATGAATGGTTCAAGGCGGGTCTGAAAGACTGGGACATATCCCGCGATGGACCGTATTTCGGCTTCAAAATACCAGGCGAAGAAGATAAGTATTTCTATGTCTGGCTGGATGCCCCCATCGGATACATCGCCTCAGCCAAAAATTACTGCGATAAGAACAGCCTCGACTTCGAGCAACTCTGGAACGGCAGGCAATACGAGCTATACCACTTCATCGGCAAAGACATTATGTACTTTCACGCCCTCTTCTGGCCGGCAATGCTGATGGGCGCCGGCTTCAAAATCGCCAACAAACTCTTTGTGCACGGGTTCTTGACCGTCAACGGCGAAAAAATGAGCAAGTCGCGCGGCACGTTTATCAACGCCAAGACCTACTTGAAGCACCTGGACCCGGAATTCCTGCGCTATTATTACGCCAGCAAGCTCACCGACGGCATCGACGATATAGACCTGAGCACGGAAGATTTCATCAACAAAACCAATGCCGACCTGGTGGGCAAATTCGCCAATCTGGCCTCGCGCTCCGGACCGATGCTGGTAGAAAAATTGGACGCCCGTCTTGGCCAGCTGGACCAACGCGGCGATGAGCTAATTAACAAGCTCACCGCCGAAAGGCAAAATATTATTGACAACTATGAGAATCTTAAACTTGCCGGCGCGGTGCGAACGATCTCCGCCCTGGCCGACGAAGCAAACCGCTATGTCGAGCAGAATCAGCCGTGGACGACGGTGAAAACCGACCTGGAAAAAACGCGGACTACCTTGACCGCGGTAATAAACGCGGTACGAATCTTGACGATCTACCTCAAGCCTATCCTTCCCAAATATGCTGAGAAGGTGGAGAGATTCCTCAACGTCGGGCAACTGAATTTTCGGGACTTGGAAATGCGTTTGGAAAATCACAAGATAAACGTTTTTGAACGATTGTTCGAAAGGATTGATAGAAGGCAGGTGGATGCAATGATGGAAGAAAGTAAGCAAACACAGAGCGCTAAGCCCGCTCCGGTTCAAGCACCGTCCAGCGAGGCGTTCAAGCCCGAATGTTCGATAGAGGATTTTGGGAAAATCGACCTGAGAATCGCTAAAGTATTAAAGGCAGACAAGGTCGAAGGCGCCGACAAGCTGCTGCGTCTGGAGCTGGATGTAGGAGGCCCGCGAAAAACGTGTCTTGCCGCTATTGCCCAGGCGTATAGTCCGGAAGAGCTGACAAACAGAACTGTGATTTACTTCGCCAACCTCAAGCCCCGACAGATGAAGTTTGGACTCTCAGAAGGCATGATTCTGGCGGTGGGCACCGGTGGAAAAGACGTCCATATCCTCACCGCAGACCCCGGCGTAAAACCCGGACAGAAAGTTCTTTGACGAGGAATGACCCCACGTGAAACGTGGGGCTAAATACGCCAAATATTTAGCCCCGCAATCCTTCGACCCGGCTCAGGACGGGTTTATTGCGGGGTTTACGCAATAATTGGACCGCAGGTCTCGACTTCGGCGGTAACGAAACTGAGGATGAAAAAGAATCTGGAACAAATCGCAAAAGAAGATGGCCGATATAGCTCCGCCGCAATCAAGTTCGTCTACGAAGGGCTCGGCTATACCGCAAAAAGCGTCGCCCAAGAGCCTCGGCACGTCAGCGGCCAAACGCTCTGCAAAGGCCTGCAAAATCTGGCTGTCGAAAAATGGGGCCGCCTGGCGATGTTAGTGCTGAATACCTGGGGCGTGAAAACAACACGCGACTTCGGCGAGATTGTCTTCCTGATGATAAAGCACAAATGGATGAGCGCTCAGTCCACCGATTCAATCGACGATTTCAACGACGTTTACGACTTCAAAGCCGTTTTTAAGGACGAATTCCAGTTTTAGAACTCAAGCACGAATTTATGGTATCCTGCTTTAATTCGCCGGAATGAAACCGCCTGACCCCAGCAGCACGCAGCTTGAACACAGAATTGCACATGATTTATCTTAGTTCGAGCACATAAGCCTGGTCGCAGCGGCACGAAAGATGCGGCGGCTGATACTCCACGAAGCCGTAGCTTTTATACAAACTGATTGCCTCTTTCAAAACCGATGCTGTTTCGAGAGTTACTCTTTTGAAGTGCAACTTTCTCGCCTGTGAAAGGGCGTGTTCCAGCAGAAATTTGCCCCAGCCTTTGCCCCTATAGGAACGATGCAAATACATTTTGCGAAGCTCGCAGGTCTGTTGGTCAATTGGGTAAAGCCCGTAGGCGCCAATTATTGAGCCGTCTTTTTCTTGGAGCACGTAGAATATGCTGCCGCGCTGGATATAGAAATGCTCGATGTCACTGAGGTCGATGTCGGTCGCCTGCGGATCGGGCTTTAGGTTGTATTCGGCTAAAACGCCATAGACCAGGCTGGTTACTTTCTCGCAATCGTTATTGCTTGCCGGCCTCAGTTTTGGCCACCGGTTTTCTTTCATCCGTTTCGGCTTTGATAGTAGGGTGGGGCTCGCCCCACCACCCATTGATTGGTGGGCTGAAGCCCACCCTACGTCCTTGATATTTTTTCCGCCAGGTCAGGGTGAAAACGTCCCTCGAAGACTCCCTCGACGGGGCCTGTCATATATATCTGCTCGTTTCTACCGATTTCTATAAGCAGACTTCCGCCGGGCATCTTAACATTTACGGTCTTGTCCACGAGTCCCAGCCTGTGCGCTGCCGCTGCCGCTGCGCAGGAGCTGCTGCCGGAAGCCAGCGTATATCCGGCGCCTCTTTCCCAAATCCTTATCTCGATGTTGCTCCTATCTATCGGCTTTAGCAATTGCATGTTGATGCGGTTTGGAAACATCCGGTGATTTTCGACGTAAGGTCCCAGGTCTTTTGCCTTTTGCTCACCTATCTCTTCTACCGGGATCACGCAGTGCGGATTGCCGATCGACAGGCAGGTGACCCTGTATTTTACTTGGTTGATTTCCAGCTCTTCATTCACAACTTCTCTCTCGGGGCCTTTCACCGGAATATCCCGGCTTAAAAAGGAGACTTTCCCCATCTGGATTTTAATCAGGCTTGCCGATTCGTCCATTATTTGGACTTTTACGGTTCCGCCAAGCGTTTCAATATCAAAGACCTTGCCGGCTACATATTTATTCTCAAAAAGGTACTTTGCGAATATTCTTAATCCATTTCCGCTTTTTTCTGCTTCGCTGCCGTCGGGATTAAAAATCCTCACCTTGTGAAACTTGCCGGCTTTCAGGGGGCCGTAGAGTATTCCGTCCGAGCCGACCCCGTAATTCCTGTGACAAATAAGGCGAATTGAATCGGGCGTTAAATCAACGTCTTGAGTATTGGGGTCGATAACCAAATAATCGTTTCCCAGGCCGTGGTATTTTCTAAAATGCAGCTCCATGCTTTTTGCTCCGACGCATTTAGCTCAGTTCCAACTCCATGAATATAGCGCCTTCTATCGGATTGTACCTGTACGGGCCTCTTTTTCCAAGAAGTTCCGATCGCGTTCGTCGTCCTCTGGCTTTTCTTGGCAGGATGCATCACGGATGACGCACGACGGGCTATCAACCTCGGTCTGGAGAGTCCCGCTTTGCATGCCGAATAGACGTCGGTAACATACCCCTTTGCGTAACTATGAGCCGGCCCAAAATCTCAAAACAAAATCCCTCAAAGTCGAGGGATTTTGCGATCATGATTCGGGACAGACCTGGTAGTTCAGGTTACTGCTCGTCCAGCGCACGAAAGACGCCCGTTTGTTCAATAATTACCGGATAACCCTCAACAACCGACGGTATCTTGCCTCGTAGTTCTTGTGCCTTGACGGAGGCGAAAATCTTTATGCAGGGTTTTCCTTTGTACAGGCCGATTGCCGTGCCTTCCACCCCATCGATAGCCATCCATGCGTCGGTATTCTCTTTCAGAACCTGCTCAATGCTCTTTGCAGGCATACGGTATTCTCTTTCGGACTCGGTTATACCGTCTTTACGACAGCCGCATAAAATCGCCGCTGCGCTGAGGACAACAGCGCTCAGCACGGCAACTGCAATCTGCCTGGTCATTTGCAGTTCGTTATTCCATCAATCCTTGAGAAAATCAGTTTCTCAGCCGTTGCTATTCGCCGTCAACGGTAACGGCAAAACGCTCGAGCACTGCAGCAATCGGATTTGCGACTGTATTCACTTGGCTCCCAGCGAACAACAATCCGACAGGTTGTTTATCGGGATCTGTAACCACGAGTGATCCGGAATCACCGGCCCGGCTGAATGAACCCGGTTCGATAAGGATCTGGTCGACAAAGCGCGCCACTCTATTACCATACCAAATGTTCAGCGTGGCATGGATATCGGTGACGGTCCCCTTTGTCACCCTGCTTGTGCGCCCATATTTCTGTACTTCCTGGCCTAGTTCAGCGACCGTCGGAGATGACTTCGGTATCCCGTAACCATCAGGGGGCGTGCCGTTGCCAATATCGTCAGTCGAACTGAGGGCAATGGCCGCATCAATGGTATTGAGCCCACCAAAGGAAATCGGTTCAAAAGCAGCAAGGGATCCAATGACATCGGCAGACCTCACCGAGCACGGAGGTTTTGCATCGTAAGTCCCCGGCTGTAACACCCGGCTCGCGATGGGAGCAGCGTTCTCGAGAGCGTAAACATGGTTGTTGCTCAGGGCATAGACGTTGCCCGCTCCGTCTTTGACCCTGCACCCAATCGTTCCGGAGGAACACTCCCCTTCGTTACCAGTGGACACGCCGATTGGCACCGGCCGGTCACATCGTCTCTTGGGGTCGATCTTTTCTCCCCCGCCGGGTTTTCCAGGCGGCTTTTCTGGTTTTGGCAGTGCGTAGAACTTTCCCGTGACTACTGGATGTACCGGGACGCCGTCAAGCTCTCTGGGAATACCGCGAACGCCCGGGTTCTCTAGAAAGACTTTAACCGCCGGCCGGTCGCTGTCGTCCACTCCGACGGCTGTGCCTTCCACACCTTCGATTGCCATAAGCCGGTCGGTGTGTTTCTCCTGAACCTCTTTTACCCGCTCAAAGGCATCTTGGCTGCGGCCCTGAGCTAACAAGACCCGTGAAAAAACCAATAGTCCAAAAATAGCGACAACTACAAACAATACTCTACAAAAGATTCGCCTAGTCATAATCCTGCTCCTTTCTCAGATTCAGAAAGATTACGTTACCGGAACCAAATAGAACAAATTACCAGAATATCATATCGGTTTTCCCTTGCCACCTCCTCCAGAACTACCTCTATAGCCTCCGCCTGCATTATGAAATTCTATGCTATAAATTTACCCAATTATACTGCACAACGCAAGCAGATTTTGCCGAATTTCCCACACATTTTGAGCAATATTCAGCCCCGTCCAGTAATAAGGCCAGGACAGCACCCGGCAAAACATAATCAGGTCAGGAATTTCAAGATGACATTTTTGTAGTGCTCGACCGCCTTTTCTACATCGGCCATGTCAATATACTCATCCGGCTTATGGCAAAGCTCGGACTTGCCCGGCCCAAAGACCACAACCGGCGCACCCAGAGAGGCAAAATAAGGCCCATCGGTAGTAAAACCCACAGCTTTGGTGTTACTTCTTCCCACCGCCGAGCAGAAATCCTTAACAAAATCACAGTTACCATCCGTCTCCAGAGCCTGAACATCGCGTATAATAGAGACCTCGGCCGCGAATTGAGAGCTGCCTTGTCTTAACTTGGTAAGGATTTTCTCAAAATCAGCAACAATATTGTTATGATTTTGGGTCGGCAAGGTGCGAATATCTACCGCGATACTGCACTTATCGGGGACAACGTTGATAGCCTGGCCGCCGGCAATTTTATTGATGCTCATAGAGCACCGGCCCAACAACCTGTGCGGCTCAAAAGGAATTCGGTATCGCTCAAGCTCATCCAAGACAGACTTCATCGAGGTTATAGCGTTCACTCCCAGATGCGGCGTAGAACCGTGAGCAGCCTTACCTTCAGTGGCAACTTCAAGCCACAACAATCCGCGATGCGCGTTAACCACATCAAACTCGGTCGGCTCAGTCACGACTATGCCGGATAGCTCCGGAATCGCACTGGGATTGCCAACGAACCTTCTGGCCCCGCAGCTATCGGTCTCCTCGCCGGCAGCGCCGAGAAGCATGACGTCGCCCTGCAACTGCGCGCCGGACTCAGCCACCCGCCGGATCGCAGTAACGACCGCGGCGATGCAGCCCTTCATATCCGCGGCTCCACGCCCGTAGATTTTGCCGTCACTTTCCACGGCGGCAAACGGCGGATGCGTCCACGGGGCTTCGCCCGGCCCGACAACATCGAGATGGCACACAAATAGAAGCGCCTTCTTGCGCCTCGTTGACCTGACACGGGCAACGATATTTGCCCTGGTCTGGTCCCAGGTCTCTATGCGAGATTCTATGCCCGATCTTTCAAGCTCGGCTGCGATAGTCTGGGCCGCAGCCAGCTCACCTTTCAGAGCGGTCGTCTCCGCCTGGATTAATCTTCGCAAAAATTCCTTCATAGCACACCAATTATACAGAGTAATTCAACGAAGGAAAGGCTCGTGTGACTCCGCAAAAGCATTTAGCCGCACGTTTTACGTGGGGTCTTTCTCCCCGGCAAGCAATCGCACAAAATACAAAATAAAATGCGGAAAAATTTTTGTTGCATCGCAAAGGATAAAGAATGATAATTCTGGATTAAGGATTTTCCGAGCCCGCCATAAGGAGCGTAAATGGGACCTGTATTGGATGGGTTGATAAAACTTCAAAGTGTTGAAAACCGCCTGCGAGCCGCAAAGGCAAAACTGGCCCGATGTAGACGAACCGTTATTATTCAGGAAAATCAAGTCAGAAGCATCCAAAACGCCCTCGAAGCCAAAAGAGAGGAGGTTCAGCTAACCAAAATACAGTGCGATCGTCTTGAATTGGAGCTGAAGACCGCAGATGAGGACATCGCCAAGCTACGGGCGGCGCTAAACAGTGCAAGAACAAACAAGGAATACGCTGCGCTGCTGACCCAGCTGAACACTACCAAAGCCGACAATGCCAAAGTCGAGAGCCAAATCCTGGAGCTGATGAAAGATTTAGAGGCTGACGAATCCGAGTGTGCGCAGATGTGCAGTCAGATAGAGCAGCAGAAACAAAAGCTGGAGCAGCTCCGAACAGAAGCAGAGGTTTCAGCCAAGAAATACGAGGCGGAAATCGCACAAGTCCAGGCGGAATGGAACCAGGCTGCACGAATAGTACCCCGTGGGCCGTTGGAGATTTTCAAGCGAGTCGCGGAGACTTACGATGGGCAGGCGGTAGCCTCTATTGATCAGTCCGAGGGCAAAACAGCCAGCTATACCTGCGGCGGCTGCTTCATGGGCATCACCGCCGAGTGCGTCAACTTGCTAATGACCAAGGACGACATAATCCGATGTCCAAACTGTACCAGAATACTTGTGCTGGGTGATGCTTCATAGAAATTCTAAGCACTAAATTCGAAATCTTAAACAAGCTCGAAATTCAAATGTTCTGATTCTCAAGACTTTCTGTTTTGGTCGTTTGGATTGCGGTCATTTGGTATTGTTTAGTATTTCGATGTTCGCATTTAGGGTTTTCCTGACGTCTGGGGGATAAATATTTCGTCCTTCTCAACGGGGATAATAGATTTGCCGGATAAAATACTCGCTTACACAGATGGTGCCAGTAGAGGCAACCCAGGACCGGCGGCCGCCGCCTTTGTGCTGAAGGATTCTGCCGGAAATAAAGTTCAGGCAAAGGCATTCTTTTTAGGCCACGCCACGAACAACGTCGCTGAATATACCGCACTTGTGAAGGCTCTGGAGGCGGCAAAAGAGCTTAGCGTCGAAGACCTTGCTGTCTTCAGTGACAGCGAGCTGCTTGTCAAGCAGGTTAACGGCGAGTATAAAGTAAAAAGCGAGCAAATCAGGTCTCTTTTCCAACAAGCAGTCGATTTGCTGGCGGAATTTACGAGCTGGAAGGTTCGGCACATTATGCGGGAGCAAAACAAGGAAGCCGACAAACTCGTAAACCAGGCCTTGAACTTGGAGCGTGACGTCGAAGACAAGCCGGTGCCGCCGAGCGACGAGAGACGAGCCACGAGCGACGAGCGACGAATCATTCGGCTGGGCGTTTTGATCAGCGGCGGCGGCAGAACGTTGATGAATATCCTCGAACACATAAAACAAGGTCGCCTCAATGCCGAAGTTGTCATAGTAATAAGCTCACGCTCGGCGGCAGCTGGCGTAGAAAGGGCAAAAAATGCCGGCCTCAATGTAAAAATCATCCGCGCAAAGGATTACCCCGACATCGAGGAATTCAGCAATCGCATCGAGCAGGAGCTGACCGCTGCAAAGGTCGACCTGGTGATTCAGGGCGGCTGGCTCTGCCTGTGGAAAATACCGGCACGTTACGAAAATCGGGTGATGAACATACACCCGGCGCTGCTGCCGAGCTTCGGCGGACAAGGAATGTGGGGACATCACGTTCACGAGGCGGTTCTCGCCGCAGGCTGTAAAGTGAGCGGCTGCACGGTGCACTTCTGCACCAACCAGTACGACCGAGGCCCAATAATCCTCCAGCGCACCTGCCAGGTCAAAGACGATGATGACGCCGACACACTCGCTGCCAGAGTCTTTGAGCAGGAATGTATCGCATATCCGCAGGCCATAAAATTATTCGCCGAAGGCAGGATAGTGGTCCAGAATGGAAAAGCAAAAATCGTGACTGGTGCCGGTGCCCCGAATGAGTCACGAGGGACGAGCAACAAGCGATGAGGGACGCCGCTCTGCGGCAATCCAATCCGGACGACGTTCCGGCGTACACCGAGAACAAATACCGTTCCCCGCTGCTTGGCGACGGGTACGTGGTGCTCCGGCTGGATGGTGGCGTACAGTGGATGAGCGGGAAAGCGATTCAAGGAACTATTAGCTCAGCAACGAGGCAATAGCCCGGAAGAAATCCAGATGCTGCAGGAATGAACCCTGAAGATTGTAAATTGGCAATTGAGAATCGACAATTGTCAATTGACCACTTCGCTCTTCTCCGGCTGCTTTACCTCCAGGCCTTCGAACTTCAGATTCTGCTCGTCCCGCACGTCGATCTTTATTACGTTCTTGCCTTTGAAGCTGTCTGCCAGCACAGCCTCAGCGAGAGGGTCTTCTATATAATGCTCGATCGCCCTTCTCAGGGGTCTAGCTCCAAATTCCGGATTGTAACCTTTGTCGATGAGGAATTCCTTGGCCTGCTCGGTCAGCTCCATCTTAAAGCCGTGCTCGGTCAGCCGTTTGAACACCTTTGCCAGCTCGTAATCAACGATGGTGTGCAGGTCGTCTCTGGTCAGCGACTTGAACACTATTATATCATCAACGCGGTTCAAGAACTCCGGCCTGAAATGACGCTCCACCTCCTTCTGGAGTATTTCTTTCATTTTCTCATAATTGGCTTCGGGCGTCTTTTTGCCGAAACCAAAACCGGCTTGATTTCTTATAAGCTCGGCGCCGATGTTACTGGTCATAATCAGGACAACGTTCTTAAAGTCGACGCTTCGTCCGAAGCTGTCGGTGAGTCTACCTTCATCCATTATCTGAAGCAGTATATTGTAAACGTCCGGGTGAGCCTTTTCGATTTCATCCAGCAGCAGCACGGCGTAAGGCCTACGCCTGACCCTTTCAGTCAGCTGGCCCCCCTCCTCATAGCCGACATACCCAGGCGGAGCGCCAACCAGCCGGCTGACATTGTGCTTCTCCATAAACTCGCTCATATCCAATCTGATAAGAGCGTTTCTATCGCTGAACATAAACTCCGCCAGCGCCTGTGCCAGCAGCGTTTTTCCGACGCCGCTTGGACCGAGGAATATGAAACAGCCCGTAGGACGATTCGGATCCTTCATGCCGCTTCTGCTGCGCCGTACCGCTCTGGCCACGGCGCTGATGGCCTCATCCTGTGAAACCACTGTCTTATGCAGCTCGGCCTCCAATTCCAGCAGCCGCTGCGTTTCCTTCTTCTCCAGCTTCGTGAGCGGCACGCCGGTCATGTTGCTGACCACCTCGGCGATCACCTCGGTATCCACCACACCGGTTGCCTCTTTATTCTCTTCGTACCACTTCTTTTGCATCTGCGTTTTCTCATCCAGAAGTTGCTGGGCTTCGTCCCTTAATGCTGCCGCTCTTTCATAATCGGCATTTCGAACCGCATCATCCTTTTCTCGCTGCAGATCTTCGATTTTCTTTTCCATCTTTGTCAAATCGAGCGGCGGCGTCATATTCTTCAGCCGAACTCTCGCCCCGGATTCGTCGATCACATCTATCGCCTTATCGGGCAGACATCGACCGGTGACATATCTGGTGGACAGCTCTATCGCCTGAAACAGCGCTTCATCGGTAAACCGCACCCTATGGTGCGCCTCGTAGCGGTCTTGAAGCCCTCTTAGGATTTCCAGAGTCTCATCTTTCGAGGGCGGGTCGACGATGATCGTCTGGAACCGCCGCTCCAGAGCACCGTCTTTTTCTATGTATTTGCGGTACTCGTCCAAAGTAGTAGCGCCAATGCACTGGACTTCGCCCCTGGCAAGAGCCGGTTTCAACACGTTCGACGCGTCTATTGCGCCTTCTGCTCCGCCGGCGCCGACCAGTGTATGAAGCTCGTCAATAAACAGCATGACATTGGCGGCTCGCTTGACCTCGTTAATCACCGCCTTTATTCGCTCCTCGAATTGCCCGCGATATTTTGTTCCGGCCACCATCATGGCCAGGTCAAGCACTACGATGCGCTTGTCTTTTAATAATTCCGGCACCTGCCTGTTGACTATCTGCTGGCTCAGCCCTTCCACAATTGCCGTCTTGCCCACCCCCGCCTCACCCAAGAGCACCGGGTTATTCTTGGTACGACGGCACAGTATCTGTATCAAGCGCTCGATCTCTCTTTTCCTGCCTATAACCGGGTCAAGCTGGCCGTCGGCGGCCAACTGGGTAAGGTCTCTGCCGAAGCTGTCCAGAGCAGGGGTCTTGCTCTTGGGTCTTCGGCTGATAGCCGGCTCCATCTTCATTCCCAGGCCGCTGGGCCCGTCATCCACTCCGGCGCCCAGCAGGTTCAGCACCTCCTGGCGCACGTCTTCCAACTTTAGGCCCAGACTCATAAGCACCTGTGCAGCTATTCCTTCGGTCTCCCGCAAAAGGCCCAGCAGGATATGTTCTGTGCCCACGTAGTTATGATTCAGCGCCCGGGCTTCTTCGATAGCGTACTCAATGACCTTCTTGGCTCGCGGCGTCTGCGGAAGCTTACCCATCGTAACCATATCAGGGCCGCTCTTGACCTGCTTCTCAACCTCAAGCCGGAGCTTTTTAATATCCACGTCGAAGTTCTTTAGAACCGTCGCGCCGACCCCGCTGCCTTCTTTTACCAGTCCCAGCAGAATATGCTCGGTCCCTATGTATTCGTGGTTAAATCGCTGAGCCTCCTGATTGGCCAGCGCCATAACCTTGCGTGCACGATCTGTAAACCGCTCAAACATCTCTTACCTCAAAACGTTGTCGGGATGAAGAATCAAGATTCGTCTTTGCCTTTTCCATAAAGGCCCAAACGCTGCATATCACAATGTGCAGCTATCAATATTATACTACAATCGGCACTGCTCTGTCAAACCACAAGGTATCTGTCGGCCCAGTGTCTGGTTTAGAGCAGTGCTCATTTACATATATGACTAACTTGCAGCCGGTGTTCGTTTTTTAGGGACCGGCGTTTTCTTCAGCTTAGATTTTATCGACAAAAACCCACGCGGACTTTGCGGTTGCCTGGACAAAAACCTCCCTCTCAGCGACAAAATGCCCACTCTTGCATCGGCAGCATTTAGGCTGATAGCGCGATGATTTCTCCGGTAACAACATCGGAACTGCTGGTGATCGGCAAAGAAATTTGCCAGACAGATGAACTTGGCTCTATTGAATGGTCAAATAGTGGCCGGGACATCCCAAAAGTTGACTTTTTGCCATGAGTTCGAGGCGATACTTATCGGGGCTGTATGAATTGGAGTATGTGTGTAGCCCGTTGTATGGTATTATGCCTTCGCCTTACCGGTCTTCTTCCTCAAGTAGTTTCCTGAGATATTCATTTTCCCGGCGGGTCGCTTCAAGGTCAAAAGCCTGGTATTTGATGCAAACTCGCAGGTAATCCAGCAGTTCGTGGAGACTGTCGATGCTCTTTTCAAGCTGCTGCCGGTTGGCTTGCGCTTGCTCGGCAAGTTTAGCCAGCTTACTGCGCTGCGGGTCAGCGGTTTCTCCAAATTCTTTGACCAACTCGTTTAGCTTATCTTCTAACCGTGCCTCGTCCATCACACCCTCCTGCCCTACGCATGCTGCGTCCTATAACTCCGGTTCCAGGCCTTACCCCCTTTCTTGTTGCTTTACAGCAAAATCCATACCCAATTGCCCCCAAAATACGCCATCTTACCAATTTGACTCACCCCCCAGAGATGTGTCAAATTAGGCAGACGTGGCATATTGGTCGTAGGTTTTCTCAGTCCTTTCCTAAGCACACTATCTGCGCCGATTAGAAGTGGGCGTTGCAAAAAAACGACATGCAAAGCCCAGCACCGCTTCTGCATTTTGTGCAATGGCCTTGGCAAAAAGCGGTTAGGACTCGTGTTGATTATTGTAAACACAGATGTTGACTCAGGGCACCATTCTCGATACTCGATGCTCGTTGGCTATCGTGTATCCGGCAAGCATATCTGCTACACTTGGGGGTTCATCAATCGGCCAATAAACAGGATGCTGCCCGAATGGTTGTCCCGAATTAAGAACAGAAATGGATGGTCGGCTCGGAAAACCGGTGTCTGGGTGGGGCCAACGGACGTCAGTCTCATCGTTACACCGGTTGCCGCTGCTGCTTCGGTCCCTTCCTCGTTCACATCCACATAAGCCTTGTGGATAACCGCTGAAATGAAAAGGTCCCTGCCCCCCGTTATTCCCGAAAAATCCGCCGCTCGTGCCGAAAAAGCATCCGCCATGCCCATTGATGTGAGCACAGAAGCCAAACTAAACTGGCTGGTCATCTTGAATTTCGGCACGGAAACAATAACTTCGCGTCTGTGCAGTCTATCGAGCCACTGCGAGAAATCCTCCAGATTCAGCGTTTTCTCGAATTTGGGCAGGGCATCAGTTTCCTTCGGCAGCAAAATAATCATCGACAGCTCATTGTCGACATAGGGAAGCTCAAGTGCCTGAAAATCTCCAGCCTCCATATAGCGGAACTCGCCCGTCTGATTCATCATCGGCGCATCGACCTTCTCGCCGCTGGCCAGAGTAAACGGCGATTGCTTAGTTCTATCCTTCTTGAACTGTCTGGCCCAGTTGCCCTTAAAATAAATAGCATTTGTCAAGACCAGCCGGGTCATTGCATCCAGCACGCCCGGCTTGAGCAGCTCTTTGATTTTGTCCTTGGTCTTTTCTTCCACCCAGGCATTAATGGTCTTGCGGGCTGATTCAGTTGCTGTTACGAAATCGACTTCGGTCAGCCGGCCGCCATACTCGGTTTCTATGAGTCTCAAAAAATCATTGAGCAATTTGTAGCCTTTCTGGCCCCACAAGGCGTTTGCTACTGCCAGCTCATAGTTGCCCTTTTTTGCCCTTTGGTTCAAATCCTTTACAACCACTCCGAAAGCCGAATGAAATTGACCCTCTTGCATAGCGGGCTCGGGCGGCACTTTTTCGCCGGCCAATGTGGGAAAGTGCAGGACTTTGGCCATCTGCGTTTCGGTCTGGCCGCGTGCCCCGGCGTAAGTCATAGCCAGAGCGGTCGAGATGCTGTAGGGCGAGAAAAATAGATTGCCCTGATTTTCCCGAAGCCTGGCGAAAAGCGCCAGAGCAAATTCATTATTGCCCTGTACCACAACTTTGTCCAATTCTGAATCCGCCTTTCTCTGCTCTCCGCCGAAGCAGCCAACAGCAGTTACTACCACAACTGCCACGGTAAACGCGCATTTGTTAGCTCTCATATAATAGCTCCCTCTATATCGTTGGACAAACTGGCACTCAAATCTATTTTTCCTTAATTATACCGATGGCTCCCTCTCAATTGCAAACTTACCCAGACGACTATTTTCCTGCCGGCGGATAGGTAACTGCTGCACTGCCGTGAGCGACAACCGCGCCCGGCGTCAGTTTATGGCTCGAAGTTTTGCCCGGCTCGACAATATGAATAATTTCTATGCCTTTGCCAAGCAGGTAGTCACTCAAGAGTCTGCGATGGCACTTCCAATAGAATTTCTCCGCGCACATAATCGCTGTGCGTGACACCGCGGCGGTTGTCAAAAGCTCATCCACTGCCTTGTTGAACTCGCCGGTTGCCATATAGTCCGCGTAGTTGCGAAAGCCTGCGCTTTCCAAACCCATGTTCGGCGAGTCATCACTTTTGCCCTCGTGCCTGCGGCCTCCCAGCGATTCCAGCCAGACGTAATCAATGCCCCGGGCATTCAATAGTTTGCGCAGAGTTTCACGATTGAAATGTGGGAACTTGCGTGAGCTTGGATACCGCCGAATATCGACCACCGTTTCGATTTGGAATTCTCTCAATAGAGGCAAGAATTCCTCGAACGAGCGGTTTGAATGCCCAATCGTGAAAACCCGCACATCCTTTGTACTACCTGAACCCACGAAAAACTCCACAATCACTCAACCACAGGCATCAAAGAGGACCTCACCGAAATATGTGGATGTTTCCCAAACGCACCCGTTTAAGACCTGCGGCCTTGACGGCTTCAAGACAGGTTTCCGCCTGCTTCCAGGAGGTTGGCGGTAAATCTGTCATAAGAAAATCGCCATGAAAGCCAAGAAGCACGTATGGTATATTCAGGTCCAGATCAGCGATAAAAGACGCTATCGCCTTGACCTCCTCGGCATCAATATAACCGGGCACAAGCAGTGTGCTTGCGATCAGTAAAGGCACCGGCGGCCTTTGCGAAATTCGCCCGGCTGCGTGAGCAAAGTTCGCCAGCGTTCGGCGATTGCTGACGCCACAAAGTGCTTTATGTATATTTTCATCCATAGCCTTCAAGTCGAACTTAACGCAGCCGCCACTTTCTAACGAAAGATTTAGCATTTCATCGAGCAGCTCAGGACCCATCGAGCCGTTCGTTTCCCAGCATACACGCAAAATTTGCTCGCTATTCTGCCTGCGTGCCAGCTTCGCAGCCGCTATCGCATGAGGCAACTGGCAGGTTGGGTCGCCGCCGAAAAAACAGATGCAGGATGTGCTCGATGTCACGCTCGCTGCGAGCTCCTCGGCAGTATGGGTGTCACCGGCCATCGAACGCTCACGATAGTGCCAGTTCTGGCAGAAGAGGCAATCGAAAGTACACGCTTCGTAGAAAACTGCCAGGTTGAAAAAGCCGTGTTCCGGGCCGTTACGGTGTGCCCACTGTGGATAGCCGGCACCGCTGCCAGCCGGGCACACCCAGTCAGCAACACAATTGGTGGGCAGCGGGTCGTAGTACCACGAGACCGCAGCTTCTTTGGCTGTGCCGCCCAAGAGGCGTCCGCCTTCATTTCTTCGTATGCCACAGTAGCCCCGGCTACCGTCCGGAATCCTGCACTGGTTTTGACATAGCCCGCATTGCAGGCCGTCCGCTACAAATGGGGGGCGAGCGGGCAGGCCAAAGCTCTCGCGGCTTCGGGCGTGAATTTCTGCAAGCTCAGCCAGCATATCTTCATCGGCCTGGCGAATACATTGGCTGCATAGCGACAGCACCTCTGCTATCTCCTCGGAGGCCTTGCCACATTTTTTGCAGGTCGTCATAATTGGTTCATTATACGGCGTACGTACCCTGTCAACAGCAGAATCTATTCTGGGTGGATCAGGCCTATGTTTGCAGATAGAAAAGATGCCGGCCAAAAGCTGGCCAGGGCGTTGGAAAACTATAGAGAACAGAAGCCGTTGGTTTTAGCCATTCCAAAAGGCGGCGTTGAGATAGGATACGAAGTCGCCAAACACCTCGGCTGCGAATTCTCCATATTGATAGCCAGAAAATTGCCCTTCCCTGATAATCCGGAGGCTGGATTCGGCGCCGTCGCCGAGGACGGAAGCACCTTCATAAATAACTACGCAGCCCGCGGCCTGTCACAGCACACTATCGACCGAATACTCAAGCAGCAACGCAGGGAGATAAAAAGACGAATCGCCGCCCTTAGAAAAGGCCGACCGCTGCCGCAAATCGCCGACCGAACCGTCATCTTGATCGATGACGGCATTGCGATGGGCTCGACTATGCGGGCGGGTATTTCCCTTTGCAAAAATAAAAAAGCCGGGAAAATCGTGGTTGCCTCGCCGGTGGCCGGCCCATCCACCGCGGCAGAACTGGCAAGGATTGTCGATGACGTGGTCGTTCTGGAAAAACCCGCGTTTTTCCAGGCTGTCGCACAAGCTTACGCGAACTGGTACGACGTCTGCGATGAGGAGGTAATCCGGATACTCCAGAATCTTTGTTGACACTGTCACGTTCAGTGTTACTATGGTATGAAAGTTTTCGTGCCGGCTATGATATTGGGAGCATCCAAAATGATGGATCTTCATTTTGTTTGGCAATTCTTCAGACACCCAACACAGGTTGGAACCTTCACGCAGAGCTCCAAGACTCTGGCAAAAAAAATGGCTGAGCAGATTGACGGAAGCCTTGAAGTTGTCGAACTTGGTGCAGGAACCGGCGCTGTAACGACGGAAATTCTGAAGCGTCTTCCCCAAAATGGTCGCCTGACCTGCTTTGAGATCAACCCGAAGTTCTGCAGAGACCTGGAGAGAATCAACGACCCGCGCCTAAAAGTTATTAATGACGATGCCGGAAACTGCGAACGATACGTTGACAATTTGGATTGTATTGTCTCGGGTCTGCCTCTTGTCTGGTTTACAGAGTCAAAACAACAAGAAATTCTTGCTATTACCAGTAAATCGAAAAGATACATTCAATTGCAGTACACTCCCCTATTGGGGAAAAAGATGAGAAACTACTTTTCGCAAGTGAAGCTCAAGTTTGTACCCCAAAATCTTCCGCCCGCTTTTATCTACGTATGCAAAAACTCAGCGAGATAATTTGCCCGGCGTAGATACTTTCC
>Ga0315274_10006179_pt1 | contig 17459 bp, 7 predicted proteins | sample YL17G02_20_MG_FD_203700 | JGI IMG/M metagenome (GOLD analysis project Ga0315274, IMG submission 203700) | Sediment microbial communities from Yellowstone Lake, YNP, Wyoming, USA - YL17G02_20 | ecosystem: Environmental > Aquatic > Freshwater > Lake > Sediment | place: USA: Wyoming | collected...
CCAAACTAGATTGTAGATACCACGCTCAACTTGCCCATTAACTAATATCTTGACAACTCTTCCCGACGCATCATAGATTTTAAGCGCTATCTTAGAAGGTTCAGCAATACTATATGAAATATGAGCAACACCATTTACCACCGGATTCGGTTTTGGTGCATAAAGCATTGTAATAAGCGGAAATTCAAGTGGTCTTTGCTCAATTCCTGATGCATTTGGCATTAAGTAAAATCTGATATTGGGGCGGTAGTAAGACTGAGTCAGGGATGTTGGCCAGTTGCTGGCATTATAATTGTAACGGTTGCGGTAATCGGGTGTTGTTGAAGTGTATTGCCAGGATGGATAACCGGTAGTGATTGCCGGAGGACCTTTCAGGATTAAAACTTGCAGGTTGTCTTCATTGTTATACAGGTAGGGTGTATTAAGTGTGATTTCCATCCATCCGACTGTATTGAATGGGAACGGTCCGGAATAGACCCGTGTGAATCCGGTTGTATCAAACGCGCCGGTTACAACGGTTGAGAGACTGGTGTGTCTCATATAAATTCGGACATCATTAAACTGAGTAGTCGATGTACCGGCTGTTTTATAATAAGCCAGACGTTGAATATATCCATAACAGCCAATTTCCGGTCGCAGATAGATTGCCTCGGATGCTGAATACGCATAATAACCATACATTAGATAAAGACTCGAACCTGAAGTACCAGTGCCAACAATGATGTCAACCGTATTAGTAACATTAGTGTTTCTGGACTTATAGTCATTGAATAGGTTGTCATCAACCGCAAGATTTGTTCTCATGTGAACCGCACAGATTTCAATGTCTGTTGGTATCCAAGGCGTGAAATTAAGTTGCACTGAATCACCTGGAGCAAGTGAAGCAACAGTTTGAGTATTAGTATATCTCAGAATATTTCCAGCACCAACAATTGAGCAGGTAACCGGAATATTAGTTTGTCCTAATAATCCGTAATTTTTTATCCAGACACTCGGTGTCATCTGGGTATTAGCAAAATGATACGCACTCGGTGAAATTATTGCTTTAATACCAACATCATTTGGTTGAGGTGGATATATTGCAAAACCGATACCAGTAACATCATCAATATACCAACCAGGATAACTATTTACAGAACCATCAGAACCAAAATGCCAACGCAGATAAAACCGTTGTCCAGTAAGAACCGGTAAATTGGCAGTTGCCTCAAGCCAACTGCCACTCGAACCGCCATAAATTTGTTGTCCACCAACGCCAGGTGTACTGGCATAAGCGGTTCCTGTATAACCACCCACTGGAGTTACGACGGTCCAGTTTAAACCATCGTCGGTAGATATTTTTACATTTCCACCATCATAAAGTGTTGTCGTGCCTTCAAAACTATACCAGTGCCAGAATTTAAGTTGCGGATTATCACCGCTGGCAGTTAATTCTGGTGTAGTTAGAGTCCAGTTGGCACTATTCGCATAATTACCGCCAAGCACAGTTGCCCAGAGTTTTGTTCCCGAATGTGCTGCGTTCGGTCCTGAAGTTGGCACACCCCATTCCCAACCACCAGTTACGGGTAGCGGAGCATATCCGCCATTACTTTGTTCAAAATCTTCAATATATATTTCAACCGGCAATGAGAAGTTAAATGTATCGGTATAAAAAGTGTGATTTACCGCTACTCTGAATTGCACCATTGTCCCTGGAATAATCAAAGTATCGGAACAGACCGTAAACGGGTCAGTTGTATTACTTGCGCTACTATTCGGTGTAATCGTTCCAAAACTACCCTGGTTATCAAGCATCGTAATATGTGAGTTGTTTACTAATAGCGTGGCGGTGACATTTTCTGCATCAGCACCACCATCATTTTTAAGGGTCACGACCATATTGACCGTCTCACCGCGGTTAAAAATACCGTTATTATTACCACCGGTAAGAGCTACGCTCTGATAATTTAAAACAGGAGCAAATACTCGAACGGATTTATACGATCGGAAGATACTATCATGATAATCATGGAATGTAAAAGTCAAATTAACTTGTCGATTATTCGGACAATTACGGGCAATGCGTAAACGATAAACTGGATTAGAGTACATCGAATCATCTACGGCAATTGTTCCAAACCAACTAGAATCTCTTACTAATGATGTAAATGAATCAGTCGTGGTTAATTTTCCATAAATACCTTGTGCAGTTCCAATACCGATATTTTTTGCCCAAATACCATAATCAATACGTTCACCCGGGTTAATCTGGCCATTAGCGCCTGAATCATTCACGACTGTTGCGGCTGCGACAACATAAGGATAACTCGATGAGACAACTGGTACTGTAACTTGATAACGATAATAATTTTGTTTTGTAACCGTGACAATCATATTTGTACCTGGAATCTGAGGGGTTATTGAAATTGCGACCGGACTGCCGGTTGCTCTGGTCACCCCGATAATTTCACCATTGGCGGTCAGCGCAATAATTGCACTATCATTTGCACTTACGGTAAATGATGATGCACCGGCAATCAGCGTCGGCATATGCACAACCGTTAAGTTCTGAGGTACTTCCGAATATAAAGGATTGAACGCATCGCCGTGATGATGGAAAAGATGATAGGTTACGTTTTTACTGGAAGTATTATATGGCCAGCTTGATGATTGTAAGAAATATTTTCCATAGCTCATTGCAGCACATGGATAAAGGACACCAGAAGGAGTTATATCAGATGCTGGATAAGTAGGCATAAATTGCTGCCACATGCAATCATATATCCCCCAAACATAACAATCATTGACAAATGAATAAGATACCTCACTTGCCGCATTCAAACCTAATGCGCCCTTAGGAACCCCACCGACATTCCAACGGTGAAATTTCTCAGTAAAAACCTCGCTGGAATTGTTGTATTTTCCGGTTAAACAGTTTGAAGAAAAAACAAACGTCAAGTTGTCATTAGTGAGACCGCTAATGTCAGAATTACTATACGCCGGTTCGCCCCAACCGGTCAAGGCACCATGGTCGCGATGCTGGACTAAAAACGCGCCGGAATTGATTGCCGCCGTGATGCCGGCTGGCGAAGCATTACTCCACCAAGTTGCATCATATGGATTGGTTGGAGGAATATAGCCTAAACCTGAGAAATAGTTTACCACGGTTGGTGTATTCGTTGCGTTTGACCATGCACAACCCACCGTCGGTGTGCCAAGATAAATCGCATATTGTCTTGCCGGATTTTTACCAAGACTATTAATAAAGAAACCTCGAATTACTTCACCGCATAACTGAAACCACCGGTGATCACTACCAGTTGACCAAGCGCAACATACTAAAGGTTGATTATAAAAATTCGCTGCGGTAGGTGGTGTTCTCTCATGATTTAAGAATTTATTTATCATTATGCGAAGTTGCGATTCATTCTGAGCCGTGATTCTTGCTGGGAACATATCGGGTAGATTATCATTATTCACATCGGCATAAATATTATCGGAAGCACAAGAACCGCCCGAATAAATCGGTGAAGTAATACCATAGACTTTTTCTCCTGAGGATTGAAAGTCTGATAAAAGTAAAAATGCAACGGGGCGGGGAGTCCATGTGTTATATGCATTGTTTAGGAAATTCTCAATAGCGGTCGTCGTATTTCCACCAACCTGCGTTGTGGTGTAAACATTCGTTGAAATGCCTTGTAGTTTACGCCAGCTCTTTATCGTATCACCCCAAGCCTGGAAAATCGGGTCATCCGGTACAATGATAATATATTCATAGCCATCGCGTCCTTTAATTCGCTCTGGAGCAAAGAAATCAATCGATGGCAAAGAATTATAATTCAATAAATTTCCTTGCAGAATCGGTTCCCAATAGATATTTCGCAGCGCATCGTCACCAAAATGCCCGTTGCCGCCAATAAAGTCAACCCGCACTCGGAGATCTTTGTATACGATGAGCTCTTTTGTTACTGGATTATACTGAAAAGGTGTGATACCTAATATCACACAATCAACACCACGCATCTGCATCGGTTCGGAAAGTTTAACTGGCGAATCTGGATAATAAGCATTCCTACTATAAATATCCGTATTTTTTATATAACGACGGGGTGAATCATCAGTTTCTAATGGTATGTTTGGTGCGGGCGCTACTTCAACATTATGATACACTTCTGTCCGCGTATCAACAATCGTTGCTCTTGCTACTGCGCCCTGGGGCACTGCAATATAACGTCCGGTTCCGCCGAGATTTGGTGCTCCTTCATCATTGTTAAGAAAGATACCCGGCACGCTGTAAGATTTCATTGTTACACCGTCAATTTCCATCTCTTCCACAACCATTTTGTGGGCGCTGAAGATGATATCAACACCCGCATCACTTGTTGATGAGATATTGAACATGGGGTTTTTACCCCAGTTGTTACTGAATGTTACTACTTCGCTACTAGCAGCAACCGCTACAGCAGCAAAAAGTATTGTACAAATGATTAATGTTTTGCGCATTGCGCCTCCTATTAAATTGTTATGATTTTTTGTCACGGATGTGTGACTGTCATCACTGTGGATTGATATTTTTTAAAAACAGTGACCATTATTATTGTATACCTTCGTGTAGGATTATACTCAAAAATCAGTAAATGTCAATATTTATTTATTACAACTGTTTATTAATCTAAACAAAAAGGGCTGAGAATTTAACTCAGCCCTTAAGTTAGTGTTGTTGCTATTTATTAACGGGTGAAGATGAGTTTTTGAGTCAGTTTTTGTTCCGGTGTTCCGAGGGTATAGAAATAAATCCCTTCGGCAACCGCGCGGTTGTTATCGTCTTTACCATTCCAGACAATATCATAAACTCCTGAACTCATCAGCTCATTAACCAAGTTTCTTATGATTCTTCCGGATGCGTCATAAATTTTCAATGATACTCTTTTCGTCTCCGCAATCGTAAATGAAATATGCGCTAAGCCATTTGTCACTGGATTCGGTTTAGATACATTAAGTTTGGTAGCCGGTTTCTTAAATGAATTAATCTCCTCCGCTACACCCGAAAAGGTCTTGGTAAATCCAATCCCGGTCACATCATCAATATACCAACCAACTTTCTGAACTGCCGCATCGCTACCAAAGTGCCATCTGACTAAAAACTGTTGTCCGGCTATTAATGGTAGGTTAAACACCACTTCGGTCCAAGTCTCATTAACGCCTGAGTAACAAGACTCTCCTGGGATTCCTGCATTTGTTGTATAACCAACTGCATTGTAGCCGCCAACCGGTCTAATAAGAGTCCAGGGACCACTGTTAACAGAGATTTTTACATTTCCACCATCATAAGCTCGTCCTGGATAAGAACTACTTAATTCCATATTATACCAATGCCAGAATTTAAGTGTCGGGTTATCGGTTGTAGTTGTAAATGCTTCGCTTGTTAGTTTCCAATTAGCGCTATTAAGATAATCTCCACCAAGATTAGTTGCCCACAGTTTTGTACCACTGTGAGGAGAATTAGGTCCAGAAGTTGGAACACCCCACTCCCAACCGCTAATTAACGGGTCAGCAATATAACTACCGTTATTATTTTCAAAGTCGGCAAGATAAATCTCAACCGGCAGATTGAATTGTAAAGTGTCACAATAAACTCCTGAGATCACGACAATACTAAATTGAACCGTCGTACCGGGTGTGATTGAACTATCGGCAGTGACGGTAAATTGGTCGGATATGTTAGTGGCATTATTATTTGGCGTGATTGTTCCAAAACTACCATTCGGGTCATTGATGGTAATATGAAGGTTATCAGTTAATAAAACCGCACTTACATTTGCCGCATCCGCACCACCACTATTATTGAGTGTAACAACCAAATTAGCAGTTTCGCCAAGATTTAAAACACCATTATTATTTCCACCTAAAACCGAAACACTCTGATAAGTTAATATCGGTGCATAAACCCTTAAGACTCGATAGGAGCGGAAAATACTATCATTGATATCATGATATTCGATTGTGAAATTCATCGTTTGGTTATTAGGACAATTATTGCTAATCCGAAATCGATAATTGGGATTGGATAAAACTGAATCATTAGCAGGAATAGTGCCAAACCACACTGAATCTCGCAACATCATTACATACGAGTTTGTTGTTCTCAATTTTCCATAAATACCCTGGGCGGTTCCGATGCCGATATTCTGTGCCCAAACTTCGTAATCAATAAGTTCTCCAGGATTAATTTGACCATTGGCACCAGAATCATTTACGGTGGTTCTGCTCGCAATAACATAAGGATAGCTTGACGAAACAACCGGTACGGTTGTCATGTAACGATAATAATTCGGTTTGGTTACGGTTACAATTACATTAGTGCCAGGAATCTGCGGTGTAATTGTTATCGCAACGGGATTACCAGTTCCTCTTGCCACGCCTAAAATTTCGCCGTTTGCGGTTAACGCAATTATTGAACTATCATTTGCTGTAACCGTGAAAGTTGAAGTACCAGCAATCATCGTCGGCACGTGAACTACGGTCAAATTTTGTGGCATTTCTGTATTAAGTGTATTGAATACATCTCCGTGATGGTGAAAAAGGTTTAAGGTCACTAATTTATCGCCTGTATTATATGGCCAGCTTGAGGCTTGTAGGAAATACTTTCCATAATTCATTGCTGCACAGGGAAGAAGTGTACTATATGGAGTTAAATCATAACTTGGGTAATCCGGCATAAATTTCTGCCACATGCAATCATACCAACCCCAGATATAGGCATCATTAACAAATGAATAAGAAACTTGACTTGGAGCATTGGAGCCAACCGCACCATGTTGACTACGATGAAATGCTTCAACAAAGCATTCACTCGACCAGTTGTATTCTCCAGTTAAACAGTTTGTCGAATTAACAAATATGTATTTGTCATTAGTTAAACCATTAACATTGGAATTACTATATGCTGGCTCTCCCCAACCTGTTTCTAAACCATGGTCGCGATGTTGAAGCAAAAAAGCGCCCGCGTTAATGCCTGCAGAAATTGCTGATGCCGAACCATTATTCCACCAGGTGCTATTATTGGGTTGAGTCGTCGAAGGTAACCAACCTAAATTATAAAAATAATTGACTACGGTTGATGTATTAGTTGCGGTTGACCAGGAACCGCCCACAGTTGGTGTTCCCGAATAGATTGCATATTGTCGGTTGGGATTTTTACCCAGGCCGTTAGTTGAATTAGCCATAAAGCCACGAACTACTTCACCGCATAACTGAAACCAACGTTCGGTCTGCCAGGCCGCGGCAATAATCGGTTGATTATAAAAGATTGGGTCAGTATAAGGACTACGCTCATAGCTTAAGAATTTATTAATCATTATACTCAGTTGTGATTCGTTCTTTGCACAAATTCGGGCATGCAACATATCTGGTAAATTGTCATTATTCATATCGGCATAATAGTTGTCCATGACATAGGTTCCCGAATAAGGATGAGTAAGACTTCTTGAAGTAATCCCATAGGTTTTACCGGAATTTTCATAATCGGAAAGTAATAGAAATGCCACTGGTCGTGGATTCCAAGTATTATATGCCGTAGTCATAAAGTTCTTGATTGCAGTTATTGTGTTACCACCGACTTGAGTTAATGTATAAACCTGGGTCGAAATCCCTTGAAGTTTTCGCCAGTTCTTTATCGTATCACCCCACGCCTGGAAAATCGGGTCATCCGGGACGATTATAATATATTCATAGCCATCGCGCCCTTTGATTCGCTCGGGCGCAAAGAAATCAATTTGTGGTAATGAACTATAGTTTAATAAATGTCCTTGCAGAATCGGTTCCCAAAAGATATTTCGTAGCGCATCGTCACCAAAATGACCATTGCCACCGATAAAATCTATTCTCACTCTAATATCTTTATAAACAATCAGGTCTTTTGTGATTGGATTATATTGAAATGGTGTGATACCTAATATTACACAATCGACACCGCGCATCTGCATCGGTTCGGAAAGTTTCACTGGTGAATCAGGATAATATTCATTCTTAGAATAGATGTTGTTATTCTTTACATAACGAAGCGGTGAATCATCATTGTCGAATGGAATATTTGGAGCTGGAGCTACTTCAATATTGCGATACACTTCAGTCCGTACATCTATAATAGTAACTCTTGCGGTCGCACCCTGCGGTATTGCGATATAACGTCCGGTGCCTCCAAGATTTGGCGCACCTTCATCATTGTTAAGGAAGATACCCGGCACGCTGTAAGATTTCATTGGCTTACCATCAATCTCCATCTCTTCAACAACCATTTTGTGGGCACTGAAGATGATATCAACGCCCGCATCACTAGTTTGCGAGATGCTGAACATGGGATTTTTACCCCAGTTGTTACTGAATGTTACTACTTCACTGGTTGTAGCAAAAGCTACCGCCGCGAGTAACATTGTCAGAATAAACATTTTGCGCATAACGCCTCCTATAAATTTAATTTCCATGATTTATCACGATTTTACAACCTTTACTATGTTGTAAAATGAAAGATTACTTACAAACAAACTCATTGCATTATTATTATAATAAAATATTAACTAATAATAGAAATGATGTCAAGCTCTAATAAAATAAATACTTTTGAAGGGTCGCACCCTTCAGATTGTCTTGATTGAAACGCTTATCATCTACATAAGATTTAGGTTCATACTCATTAAAAATTGAGAATGGGAAATTGGGGATTTCAAAAGGTATTTATTTCTTACGCTATAATAATAACACAACGCAGAAAGAAATAAAACTGCTTGTCGAATAAATAATATAAAATTAACCCAAAGGTGGGATTTATTCCCACCCTTTTTAATTTATACTGCTTGACAAAAGTTTTTATGCTATTATATTCTATTAGTTTTAAATATGACGACTACTATTCAGAATGATTATACGATTAACCGTAATCGGATGGTTTCTGAACAAATTATCACTCGCGGTGTAAAAGACGAACGGGTATTAAATGCTTTTAGGTCGGTACCGCGTCATCTCTTTGTTGACCCAGCATTTTGCCATCAGGCATATAATGACCATCCGCTACCAATCGGTTCGGACCAGACTATTTCGCAACCTTATATCGTTGCCGCAATGACTGAATATTTAGATATCAAAGAAACTAACCGTGTTTTAGAAATCGGTACGGGTTCGGGTTATCAAACCGCAATCTTGGCAAAATTAGTCAAAATGGTTTATACTGTAGAACGAATTAAAGAACTGTCTTTACGGGCAAGAAAAATATTACATCGTTTGGGATTTACTAATATACGCTATAAAATCGATGATGGCTCGTGGGGTTGGAAAGAATTTGCACCCTATGACCGAATTATTGTGACCGCTGCCTCGGAATTTATGCCAACCGCTTTAATTGAACAATTAGTTGAAAATGGACGAGTTGTTATTCCTTTGGGTAAAGATAATTCTCAAACTTTGACTTTAGGTGTAAAAAGAGGAAATCGGCTTATCCAACGAAGTATCTTCAATTGTGAATTTGTACCGTTGGTGTCAGAAAAACGAAAGAACGGGGCGTAGCGCAGTTGGTAGCGCGCTTGGTTCGGGACCAAGAGGTCGCTGGTTCAAGTCCAGTCGCCCCGATTTCTTTTTGATAACAAAATGACAAAAACAATTCCCATAATCACCGAACAAGAAATTCAGAACAAAATCAAAGAATTAGCCGCCGCGATTTCTAATGACTATCAAAATACTACACCACTCTTAGTCGGAATCTTAAAAGGTGCTTGGGTATTTATGGCTGATTTGGTTAGACAAATTTCGATCCCGATCCGTTGTGATTTCCTTCAAGTCTCAAGTTATGGTCGCGCAACCGAAAGCTCAGGTATCGTGAAAATCATCACCGATTTAAAGTGTTCAATTGAAGGTGAACATGTAATTTTAGTTGAAGATATTGTCGATACTGGTCTCACTTTGAAATATATTATGGACTATCTTACAATTCGTCGTCCTAAAAGTGTTAAACTCTGCTCTCTCTTAGATAAACCGGCTCGTCATAAAATTGAATTGAAAATCGACTATCTCGGATTTCAAGTTCCAAATAAATTTATCGTCGGTTATGGTATCGATTATCAAGAACTATATCGTAATTTACCTTATGTTGCCTATGTCGACTTAGAAAATGAAAAATAAACCGATTGATAATCTTCAAAAAAATATTGATATTGCTTTGGGGAAAACCAAAGGCGAAATTTTATTAAAGAACGGAAAAATTGTAAATGTCTATTCGGGTGAAGTGTATCATACCAATGTTTTAATTAATGATAGTACGATTGTCGGCGTTGGTCATGATTACACGACCGCAGAAAAAGTTTATGATTTAAGTGGTTATTATCTGTTACCTGGATTCATCGAAGGACACATTCATATCGAAAGCTCTTTGCTTAATTTAAATGAATTTAGCCGCTTATTATTGCTTTCTGGAACCACTACAGTGATTGCTGACCCACATGAAATCACTAATGTTTTAGGCGCAAAAGGTATTGATTATATGTTGAGGGCAAGTAGCAATTTGCCAATTGATATCTTCTTTGCTATCCCCTCCTGTGTTCCTTCGACCAATATGGAAACCGCCGGCGGTGTGATTACTGCTAAGGAAATTAAAAAATACATTTTTCAAAATAGGATTATCGGTTTAGCGGAAATGATGAACTTTCCTGGGGTCATTGTTGGAATACCCGAAGTTTTAGAAAAAATATTAATTGCCTCCGAGTCGAATAAAATTGTTGATGGGCATTGCCCACGACTTTGGGGCAAACATTTACAAGCGTATATCGGAGCAGGAATCGGCTCAGACCACGAATGTGTTGATGCTAAAGAAGCGCAAGAAAAATTACGCGCCGGTATGCGAATTATGATACGTGAAGGAACTGCTGCTAAAAACCTTTCTGATTTACTGCCAATGATAAACATCCGAAATTCCCGACGGGCTTTCTTTGTCAGTGATGATAAACACCCCGATGATTTATTATTTAATGGACACTTAAATGCAACGCTGCGTAAAGCAGTTTCGATGGGATTGGACCCCGTTACTGCGATACAGATGGTAAGTTTGAACACCGCTGAATATTTTAGACTTCATGACCGCGGGGCAATCGCAGTGGGTAAAAAAGCCGACATCACAATTGTCGACAATTTGACTGATTTTAATGTGAAAACCGTTATAAAAGACGGAAAAGTCATTGTTGAAGATAAAAAGATTAAGACACCTTTTCTTTATTACAAAGATGAGTCGGTATTGGACACGATACATGTAAAATCATTTCCAATATCGGCACTAAAAGTAAAGGTGGTTGGAGATAAAATCAATGTTATAAGAATTATTCCCAACCAGATATTTACCGATAAATGGATAACAACCCCATCTATCAACAAGCACAGTAAAAAAGATAAGGGTGAAGTCATTTCAGACACCGAACGAGATATTTTAAAATTAGTGGTGGTCGAACGACATAAAAAAACCGGCAACATTGGTATTGGTTTTGTTACTGGCTTTGGGCTTAAAAAAGGTGCCCTTGCTTCATCGGTTGCCCATGACTCGCACAATATCGTCGTGGTTGGGACTAATGACAAAGACATTTATCAAGCCATAAAAGAAATTATTAAGATGGGTGGTGGCTTTGTTGCGGTTGATAAAGGGAAAATCAAGGCCTCGCTTGCCTTACCGATTGCTGGATTAATGTCGGACGAATCGGCTGAGATCGTTAGTAATAAACTAAAAGTACTATTAAATACGGTAGGACCGTGGGGAACAAAAATCGATAATCCCTTTATTACGTTATCATTTTTAGCACTACCGGTTATTCCTGAACTTAAACTGACTGATAAAGGATTGGTCGATGTTGGTAAATTCAAAATCATTTCACTATTTGAACCTCGTTAGAAATTATCAAGATGAAAAAAATCAAAGAATATGCTATTTCTAACGAGGCGGACATTAACAATTGATAATTCTTTTATTTTATCTTTTAGGAGCTTTTGAATATCAAGAAATCGGCGGTAGTAATTCAGCGTTGTTGACTGCAACGGCGGGCAATTCACCCTACGCTGCCACTGCGGTAAATCCTGCACTCCTTCCACAGTTCAGTAAAAATGGAATTGGTGTTGTCTATAGCCGTCCTTTCAATATTAGCCCAATTCAATATAATCGTCTAAGCGCAAACTATAAGAATTTCGGGTTCAGTGTCTCACGATTAGGAGAGACTGGTTATCAAGAATATAATATTTCGGTTTCAGTTGGATTTAACTTTAATCCTAATTTATCCTACGGACTAACTTTGAAGGGGCTATATCTTGATTTAGCTGATTATGGACAAAGCTTTATTCCAGCTCTGAATTTCGGTTTGGCTTATAAAATTGATGAATTGAACTTTGGCTCGGTTATTGAGAATATCAATAATCCCCAAAATGATATTGGTGAAAATATTCCCTTGGCGATTCGCGTTGGCGCTACTTTTGAACCAGTTAAAGATTTCTTAATTGGTGTTGATTTAACCAAAACTAATCGAGAAGAAAATATCGCTTTTGGTGCTGAGCTTAAACCACTGCCAGCCCTTGCCGTTCGTATAGGAACGATGGTTAATCCGTTTGTTATTTCGGGAGGGGTTGGTTTTAGTTTCAAAAATATCTGCTTCGACTATACCTTAAAATATCACACAAACCTTAGTGAAACTTCAATACTAAGTCTTGGTTATTTCTGGTAACCCTATAATCTTTTACCACTTCACCCTGGACCTTTTGTTAGGCTGTGTGGAGATAAACTATAAAATGCAATATTATCTTCAGTTGATTTGTCAAAAGGTGCGGGGGAACTACCACAAATGAACCGAATAACACAAATAAACACTAATTTCTGTCTTTCATTATTCGTGGGATTAGTATTATTCGTGTCCATTCGTGGTAATCTTTTATTTGCTCAAGAAGAATCCGACATTTTAGAAGAAGATGTTCCGTTACCAAAAATAACACTAATTCAACAAACAATCGAAGAATTAACTAAAAATCCAATCGACCTAAATTCTGCTGATTACGAAGACCTCTTAAAAATTCCCTTTTTAACCCCTGTTTTAGCCTATCTAATCATCGAAACCCGTAAAAGTAAAGATAATTTTAAGTCCGTATCCGAATTAACTGAAATTTCTGGTATCGACAATGAACTTTTTGAGAAAATAATATCCTTTGTAATAATCAGACCCAACGACAAAACCAAAACATCTGGTCTGGTGCGCTTCCGAATCGACCTCGACACTTTAACCAATATCACCCGAACTGATGAATACGAAATTATAAACCGTGTTCTCTTATTATCTTCTCGTAAAGACGTAAACTTACGACTTAATTTTTCAATCGACAAAGACCGGAAGGAAAAATATTGGGATTTCTTATCCGCTTCGGCTTCCGTCTCAACAAGAAATAACAAATTAATTTTTGGTAATTATTTGTTGAGCTTCGGTTCCCAATTATTATTTGCGGGACCATTTTCTTACATAAATTCGATTAAAAACTTTTCTCGAGATCCGCTTAAATCAATAAGTGAACTCAGTGGAGTTTATGAACACTCAGCACTTTTCGGTATCGGGATTTCTCAACAAATATCAAACCTCGGTTTTTATTCTTTCTTATCCTCTTCATTACTCGATGCGGAAATAAAGAATCAAACTATTAAAAAAGTCTACTATTATACTAAATATACAGATTCATTATCCAAAGCACGTCATAACCAGTTGCATGAGAACTTACTCGGATTACGAATTACTTATTGCCCATTATTAGCAAATGACCGGAATATTTTAATCGGGGCAACCGCTTATCATAATCATTATGATAAACCATTTGCGCCAACCGACTCTGCAAATTCATTCTATGGTTCAGACCTAAATCTTATCGGTTTTGATGCACAAACTAAATTTGGCAACTACTTTCTTAGAACTGAATTTGGACATTCAATCGCTAATGGCTTCGGCGGGGCGATGCAAATTATCGGCGATTGGCATATTCTGAAAGTAAATTTTAATCTCTATGCTCAACAGAAGAATTTCTTTTCACCCCATAGTCGATGGAAAGAACTAACTAATCGCAAAGACAAAATTACCGGTTCTTTTAATATTTTTTATAACCTTTCTGGTTTCAAAATGTATTTTTTGTCCAGCACCCGACAAGATTTTACTACTGATTCTTTGCCCTCTCGGATTCAATATCGACTTGAACGAAAACAAGGTCCATTCCAGTTTGGTTTGACTCTTAAAGGAAATTATCGAGAAACTGAACTCAGAACTTACGGAACACGATTTGATATATCTTATCCGATGAATAGAAATTTTGAGTGTTATGGTCGATTCGAAGACCGCTACGTAAAAGGAGAAGCTAAATCTGGTCGTATGTTTCTAACTGGTATTAAATATCGAAATCATATTGTCGATACTGAATTACGAATTTATTTCTTTAATATAAATTCTTCTGATTGTCGTTTGTTTAGTTATGAATCCGGCAACGGCAGTTATAGTTTTAATAATAAAGGAATAAGAATATTCAATTTATTTAAAATAGATTTTTGGAAAACTGTTAAACTAAATTATTATCTTGGTTATTTGCATTCAATAAATGATAATTTTGACAGCGGACTAGAATTATCAGTTAATTTATAAAGTAATAATTAACTCTTATTCAATAATGACGAAATCGACCCGACGATTTAAAGCACGTCCCTCCTGTGTGTCGTTAGACGCAATTGGCTTTGTTTCACCATAACCCTTAGCAATCAAGCGCTCGGGTGCTACTCCTAATGTTTTGACCAGGTATTCCATTACCGCCGATGCTCGTTTTTCAGATAGTATCTGATTTAGTTCTACTGAACCGATATTATCAGTGTGTCCTTGGATTTCAACTTTAATTTTTGGATTATCCGAGAGAATTTTCGATGCGTCCTGTAGAATTGCATATGACTCTGGCTTCAGTGTTGCTTTGCCAGATTCGAAGTAAATACCTTTAAGCGTAATGACCATTCCTTTTTTTACCAGTTCAAAATTCTTTTCCAAAGCTTTGTCCTGTTCTAACACAACCATCGTTGTCTGGGTAATATAACCTTCAGACTTTGCTTCAACCAAATAAGACCCAACTGGGATTTCCGCACGATAGGTACCCGTAGTTGAATCGGTTATTATTGACTCAATGCCAACTTCCGGGAAACTGATTACAGCTTTAAGTCCATCACCCGTTTTTTTATCTGATACCTTACCCGCAACGATAGTTTTTAATTCTGAAGGAATCAATTCAAAATTGCTCTGAGTGATTCCATTTTTTTCAACTGTGATAATACCAGCAGTTGATAAAAATCCATCCGCGGTCACATTAACCGAATAAGTCCCAGCCAAGATTTCCGATTGGAAAACACCTGTAGTACTATCTGACACTAATGGTGAAATTGCCGTACCGACCAAAGTAATAATGCCTTTTATTGGTTTTCCGGTTGTTTTGTCTGACACCTTACCCGTAAATATTCCTTGCGATATTGAAGAAACCATCGGCAAGTCAACTTGTGCCACTTTGTTTTCCTCTACTGTAATTGTTGCCGATTTAGGAAAATATCCTTCTTTTTTAGCGGTAACGGTTACTACTCCTGTGATAACTTTTTCTACTTTGAATGAACCGGTTATTGAATCTGATTTCAATTCTGGTATTGAGTTATCACTAAATGTAATATCAACTTCGAGCGGCTTCTTACTCGAAGCGTCGTAGGTATTACCAGCAATGACTCCGTAATTTACTAGAGGTTTTAATTTAAAATCAAAGGCATTAATTTTATTCGCTTCTATTCCTAAAGGAAATACTTGCTTTTGATATCCGTCACAATTAACTTCAACGACAACCACGCCGGCTGGAACTTTTTCCACTTTGAATAATCCAGTTTGTGAATTACTTTGTATTGATTTAAGTTTTGGATTATCTGGAAAGGTCAAGGTTGCCGCTAAAGAAACTCCGGTTTGCACATCAGTCACCGTGCCGGTTATTATACCCAATTTAGCAGTCGGTGGTTTTAATACAGCGCCACCGATGGTTAAACCGATAATTGCCGTGTAATCAGGAATATCAGGATTACTTTTTACATCAATAATTACTCCTCCTGAAAAATACGAATATTGTCCAGTATTTAATTTAAAACCAGGCGTTACAGTTAAATTATCTAAGATATTTTCAAAAATTCCGCCTGTTTTAGAATGACTTGATATTGCCTCAACGAAAATTGAACCGCCACCTCCTGTTATTTCAAGACCTGCTCCATAATTCCTTAAATTCGGATTCTCGCCATAATTTATCAGAAGATTGGGTAGCGCACCATAAAATTCACTAAATTTAAACGATGCAAGACCGGTCCAACTAAATCCCTTATTAAGTTCAATTATCGAACCCCCTGTAAATTGACGAGGCCAAGCATAGGTAAATTTCCCACCAATTTTAAATACTGGCAAATATGGATAAGATAACTTCCCTCCAATCATTTTATCGTGAGATGTTGACTGAAAGCTACTTTTCCAAACTTCGGGAAATGCAAAATCGCTTTTAATAATTCGACCCGTCCAGAAAAATACTTCTAAGAAATTGGCTGGGGTATAAGTAATATTAGGAATAATAAGGTCACCATAATAAATGCCCGATGGGTCTTTATGTCCTAATAGATATGTCGATATAGAAACTACCCCTAAATCTTCGGAATAAGCATCTTCAACTTTGAATAAACCGCGTCCACCTAAAATTGATGGTGAGGCGTGAACAAAACTGATAGAAAATGATATTAATACAAAGAATAAAATTTCTCTTGTTATTTGTGTTTTTACCTTAAACATATTGCCTCCCCTTCAATAAATCAAACCAAAATTTCTAGGTTATCGTTGTATATTTAAATTACTGGCTATTTACTACCAAACACAAATGGGTCATCATAATAATCAGCAAAATTTATCGTAAATGCACCCGTATCGCTAACTGGATTTTGGGTCAATTCCTCATATCCATTGACAATAACCGTTGCTTTTATCTGCACGCCCGGACTAAGAATATCGTAATACATAGCCATCCATTCGTGTGGGACTGCTTTTATACGCGCTGTAACGATCCTTGTTCCTTCTGGATTTGCTTGCACTTCAACATTCATTGCTCCAGTTACTGAATTTAAATCCCAATTAGTATCGGTCGGGGTAGAATGGATATTACTAAAATTAACTTTATAATCAGTCAGTCGTGCGGTATATGTTGTTGGGTAAGTTGGAAGTCCGATTCCCATTTCAACATAGCTAATCTCGACTGGAACAACCTGGTCCGGGGCAATATGTCCGACATGGACTGTATCAAAAGATATTGTATCAACTTCCATCCCCCAATCGGCAATATCAACAATTAAAGGACCGTCATTATTTATTCCAACAATTCTTAATGAGTCTGGTGAAGTG
>Ga0315274_10006181_pt1 | contig 17453 bp, 10 predicted proteins | sample YL17G02_20_MG_FD_203700 | JGI IMG/M metagenome (GOLD analysis project Ga0315274, IMG submission 203700) | Sediment microbial communities from Yellowstone Lake, YNP, Wyoming, USA - YL17G02_20 | ecosystem: Environmental > Aquatic > Freshwater > Lake > Sediment | place: USA: Wyoming | collected...
TGAAGAATTCTATCTCGAACGAAGGCTGTCCAGTAGTCCGGCCATCTCAGATCCAATAGCACATACTGCGAATCATTGATGATCCGCATCACATGATCTTGCACGATCTCTCTTTTTCGTTCCTCCTCTTGGAACGAGGGTAGGCCGAACGGCACGACATACGCATTGATTCTAGATGCGAAATGAGGAAAGATGTTGTTCTGGGTGAGAATCGAGGCATTTGACGGAACCATTGATACTAGCTGATGGAGGGGTTCGACGAAACTCTTTTGTTGCAGATGGGTCGGTGGAGGGTACCAGAATAAGCCAGATTCAGAGAAAGTATAAGCGAAGGGACTCAGCGGACTCGTTGAGACTACAAAGATCATTGAGATGATAATGATGTTTTTGAGAAGGCCGTTCAATTCAACATCCCTAATTGGTGCAATACTAGGAGCGTGTATGCTAGGCTGACGGCTTCGGATTGCGGACAAGCCTTCAATGGCAGATATGAAAACGAGTGGAATGAGATATAGAGGATATTGGGCGCCGATTGTGTAGTAAGCTCGATAGTTTGTGAGCAACATTGGTATCAGAACAACTAGTGAGATCAGAACAGATCTGCTCCTAAATGAAAGGAACAGTAAAGGCCCAAAGAGTATCACCGTGTAAAGGAACTTTATTGGAAAATCAAACATAAGTGCGCTTAGGGCGTTTTGTGGGTTCATTATGACATGAATCGGTAAAAGAGCAATGTTTCCCGTAAAGTCAAGAACCCTTAACGTATCTACAGCACGGTAAGTGTCCAAGAATTCGGGAGTAATCGGGTATACTCCTTTGATTATTCTCGTTAGATAATACCATCCGATACACATTACTAGGACAATTACAGATGCGGAGATTCGATTCAAATGCATCAAAGAGCTTGCTGTTTTTCGCAAATTTCTGATCGAACTGGTCAGTTTTTTCAAGTCTGATCTCAGGAGCAAGTTGTACAAGGCAATGAGAGAGACGATATAGACAAGATGCTCTTGGATTGTCAGAGTGAGCAGAGCAGTGACCAAGTGCAACTTCCATGATTCTCTGGCCATGAAATAGTAGGTGGAGAACAGGAGTATTGGTATGAATACTTGGGGGTGGAAATCAAACCAGTTCGCACCGTGAAGTGGGGAATAGAGAAGATATGCCAAAACAAACACAAACCCTACTTTCTTGCTTTTCAACAAGGCTGTGGAGAGCATATAGAGGGGAATCGCGGCCAATGCCAGAAGGAACGATTGGGCGACGAGCAAGGTCTCCGCTGTAGGACATACTGCATAGATCGGCATCAGTAAAAAGAGTATCGGACTGAAGTGCACGGCGAAAAAGCAACCACTGGGATTAAACCACAATTCCGGAGTGTAATAAAAAAGCTTACCGTCATATAGCGTTGTGTGAAATGCTTGAGCGAATATCCCTAGATCCCAAGCGTAGCTACTGAAGGCGTTGTGCTTCAGCAAAGTGAAGTAGGAGAAAATGACACCGTAGATCACGATGGCGGCCATAGTCAAAACCTCATAGGGCCTTGCTCTTATGAGAATGGGCATCTTCTGAATCGAGTTTCTTGACAAAGAGTACGCCTTGCTAAAGATCTTTATGTCGTGCAACTTCAATGGTTTTCAGCGCCTGTGAGGACTCAATCGAGTAGTGTAATGCATATGGATATAAAACCAACGCCAATATCATACGCTCTTATCAAGTGGAATAGAGAATGAGAATAGCTGTCATTCACCCATCTCTTAACATGTTAGGGGGAGCAGAGAAACTCTGCATAGCCACGATCAAAGCCTTACAAAAAGCAGGACACAGAGTTACTCTTGTCACTGTTGACAAGACTGATTGGAATGCTGTTGAGAGAAGATATGGCATCAGGTGTAGGGTGGATGAGGAGCTTTGTCTCTTACCAAGCAAGTTTGAGACCTCCTCGATGTTTTTGCGTATGGTGGTTACTGTTTTCGCGCTTTGCGCTGAGTCAATACTTTTTGGATTGAAGAGAAATCATGAACTTGTTCTGAACATGTCAGGGGACACAGTCTGCCTTGCCGAAGATGTCGCCTACGTCAATGCGATCCCATTGAACGCAGCTTCTGAATACCCGCAGATGTTGCCGAAGAGAAGCCTTTGGTGGCGATTTGGCGGCAAGGGATACGGTTTGCTTCTTGCGGTTCAAAACAGGCTTAACCGGAAGAGGATTCTTTTGACTAATTCCTCGTTCAACGCGACCGTAGTTAAGAGATATCTCGGTCACAGTGCCATTGTAGTCTATCCTCCTGTTAATGTAGCCACTCTAGAGCTTCAACCCAAACCTGTGAAAAAAGAGAATCTCGTCGTCTCAGTATCAAGGTTTCGTCTTGGAAAGAATCTTCAGTGGATTCCAAAAACTGCAAAGCGCGTAAGAAACGCGAAGTTCCTGATTGTAGGCTCATTAGACAAAGCCTCGACAGTGGCATTAGAGGAGTTGAACAGGCTCACACGCGAATTGCATGTTGACGACAGGGTTAGACTGCTGTTTGATAGACCCTTCTCTGAATTAATAGAGATACTACAGAAAGCAAAGATTCTGCTTCACACCCAGCAGACTGAAGCGTTCGGCATGTCTGTAGTTGAGGCTATGGCTGCTGGTTGTGTTCCTGTTGTCCCTAGAGACGGAGGTCCTTGGTTTGATATTCTTGAGGAGAAGCAGGGTGAATATGGATACTCATACCAGAGTGCTGAAGAAGCCGCTGACATTATTGAGATGCTCTTGCGAGATGAGGGTTTAAGGCGGGAGGTTTCAGCTAGGGCGGTTAGGCGGGCGATGGTTTTTGACAGTTCACTGTTTGAGAAGAGAATTGTTGACCTAGTAGAGAAGGTTTACCGTCGAAAGTTTGGCTGAAGGTCGTGCCCCGATTTACTATGAATATGCAAGACTCTAAGCTTTGGATAAGAGCAGAAATATCGGTCTGAGGTTGGCTTTCGTTGATTAGAGTTGCGGATTCCAGCTATTTCCAAAAAATGGTTCCCTTTGACAATATGTGGATTGTCCGAAAAACTCAGTCCCAAAAAAATTCGGGAGATAAAAAGAGTGGGGAAATAGTTTATGGGTCGTGTTGCGTGTATTTCTCGCTTATTACACCAAGGTGTTCTACTATCGTGAATACAGGGTGCTTAGCATCGCTCGTGTAGTCTATCTTCAGGATCAAGCTTGTTACGCACGGGTTCAGTGTTTGTAGATAGTGTATGCCGCCTTCGTGGTGGAACCAGTAGCTAGCGTAGAACGTGTCTCTTCCATAGAGACCGTAGACTATGAAGCCTACTGTTCCGTTGATGTCCAAGTATGTTGAGATCAGCCCGTAGCCTACGTTAGCGCTTGCTGCGTATGCGTTCTTGTTCCAGCATGGAATTGCGGCAAGTTTTCCTTGCCATGGCGCGTATGGCGTGTAAGGTTCGGCTGCGGTGTTGATGCCGTAGAAGCCGTCAGTGAAGTCGTTGAAGTATAGGGCTAGCAGGTTTGCGAGTGGACCGCCCATCACTATCATGTCTGAGCTTGAAACGGCCCATGTGTGGCACCAGTCGTCCACGAGTGCTGTCCTGCCCTTTGTGTCTTTGTAGTTTGCCCAGTTGCCAGGGACTGTTCCGGTGAACATGTACATCACGTATGGCGTGTTTGGCGTAGTTACTCCGGCTTCCATGTATGCCATGTCCATTCCAGCGTTGCCTATTTCGATTTCTTTGTCTTTGAAGGCTGCAGCCACTAGGGCTGAACCCATTGAGTCAACGCTGTGGGCTTGGCGGCCAACTATTGTCCATTCGTAGCGTGGCATTGGAGTGTTCTCGTCGTATGTGAACACTATTCTGCCCCAGTCTACTTCAACCATCCAGCTGCTAGTGGTGACTGGCCATGTTTTGTCGTCGTATGGGTCAATGTTATAAGGTATCGGTAGGGAGGTGCTGCAGCTGACGAAGATTTGCACGTACTGCAATCCGTCTCCGCGCAGGAACCAGCCTGGAAATTCGAATTCTGAGATTGTCCATCGTGCATAGGTTTCTTCTCCGCTGTAGTAGTATGGGTCGCCGTCGCCTTGAAGTGTTCCTACATAGTAGCCATTCACGTAAACAGCGTCTAATTCGCCTGAACCGAGGTTGACTTCATAGTTTCTTATTTTTAGTGTGGCTGTCTTCCATGATTGCATAGGTTCCGGTGTCTCTATGTAGAACTCTATTGGAGCGTTCAGTTCGTTTCCATATATGAGTGTGTCCATGTCGCCATCTGCAAGTCCTCTAATTCCATCGTTGTCCGAGTTATCCACTGTTGTTTGGTACATGCCCGATGTTGAGTAGAGTATCTTGAAGTATCCGCTTACGTAGAAGTGTATGTATGCCGTGCCGTCTGCTTGTTGATAGATGTCATAATCCCAATATCGTTCCAGAAGTGCTCCTGTGTCCAAGTCTATGATTCGCTCTGAGAATACGGCGTATTGGTCCCATTCTGTTGGGTCTGGAATCCATTCGTTTGGCCCTATTTGAACGTAGTAAGTGCCGGGGTTTGCTGCAACTATGACTGGCACGTTTTCACCGTCGGTGTAATAGTGGTCGTAATTGACGTCTGTGTCGTCAATGTAGTCTGTGAATTCAACCCATCTTGCGGTTGGCTTGTGAACTGCCGTCACCAAGTCCCACGGGTTGAACACTTCGTTGAGTTGGTACATTACTTCTCTGTCAAGCACGTTATAGCCATACATTTGGACGTCGTTCGCGTCGTGGTAGTCGGTCAGTCCGACAACTTCGACTCCTCTGAATTGCAGTGGGTATCCTTTGCCGAGCATGAAGTCCCATTCGCCTATCGTGAATGGAATGTCAGGCTCACCGGCTAAGAAGTCGGGTTGGCTTACGTTCAGCAAGGGTTTGAGTGAATTTGTCCATCCGTCTACTGTGTAGTCGGATAGTACTGGCCAGAAGGCTTTCCAGCCTACGTATTGGGGATCAGGGTTACCGTATTCGTCCACGTCAGCGCTGATTATTTGGGCTACATCGTACAGGTGTGGAACGCCAGTGAATGGAGCATTGGTTTCGCAGTCGTACTTGTGGAGTTTGTAGATTACTATGACTTCATCTAAGCTGGTAGGGTGAGCTATGTGCCATGTGATCGTTCCTGTTTGATAGTCAATGTTGTAGTCCAGGCCTTCTTCCTTGAATACGCCGTTAACGTATACTCTTACTGAACCACTGGCTATTGGTGGACCGTACGGGTCTCGGCTGTCTGTTACTGCCACTGAATCTATGTTGCCTGGTCCTTTGTATTCATATTCGCGCAGTATGCCTGTTGCTAGGTGCCATTCTGGACCATAGCATGTGGTTAGTTGTTGGTGGTAGAAGTGTGCGTAGCTTGGCCATTCTGTTGCTGGTCCAAGGTCCCATTCTTCTCTGTCACTAAACTGGACATCAACTGGTGAAGCCAGTTCTTTGCCGCTCATTAAGAGTTTTATGTCCTTCAGTATTATGACTTGCTTCTTGACTTTTTCGAATATGAATGTGATTCTTATGTCAAGAACAGGCCACGTCTCGTCTGGGTGGTTAACGACGCCGTTGTCGTTGTCATCGATCCAGTCGTAGATGTGTGTTACAGAGAGTGCTATGTAGCGTCTTGGTCCGTCATAGAGCACTACAAGCGGGTCTGTGGTTGCGTATCCTGTTGTCTTTCTTCCACCATGAGGACTTCTAGAAAGATCGTCATATGGGAATCCTGTAATCCAGTCTCCTCCATAAACTGCCATGTCAGCGAACATAGCCATTGCGAGTATTTTTCTGTCTCTCAATGTCCTGTGTGTGTAGCGTGCTTCCAATACCCATCCGTTCAGCCACAGTTTCTTCTCGACACCTTCATTTGCGAAGGGGTCGCGTGAAGTCTCTAGCCTTTGGTCATATGTTCCTACAACGTCGTAACCTGGATATTGTAGGCCTACGCTAACAGCTCCGTTGTCACTGATCAGTTCACCGAATTTTGAGACGCCCATGTCAATGCTGTCGGCTGTGTATGGATATAGTGAGTAGTAGTCAGAGGTGAGAACGCCGTTTGAGATTTTGTACCATGATGATGGGTCTGCTGCTGATGCTTTGTCTACTAGTAATGCTGATCCTAGGAAGGATAGTAAAATCACCATTGTTGTCATTATTGCCATTAAAGATTTTTTCATTTTTCTATTCCTCAATTTTATTTCGTTCTTTTTATAGTGTTACAGCTTACATTTAAAAGGTTTTCCGTCAGTTCTCCCGCTCCTCTTCACCATAGAAACTCCATTGCAGACCCTGAGAAAACGAATGTAAGACCACTCTGCGGAACCAGAACTACATCACCGGAAAAAAGAACCAACGATCACCCGACAAGTCGCTAGCTTCTGGAACAAGCTCCAGCTCCAGCTTTTCCATGATTAACCCGACGGATTTCAGAACTCCAGCCATGAGAATCATGCAAACTCGGTAGGAGAAGGAAAGATCGAGCTGGACAAGACCACAAACGAAGTAAAAGACAGACTAGTCGAAATAGACAAGACCAAAGCCGGCATAACGCTTCTGCGGTACCCGCTCGACAACAACCCCGCCAAGGTACACTTGCTGGAATAGCCATGCCTGAACACTTCATCCTAGAACTGTCTGCATTCTTTCACAACAGACAACAAACAGTTAATTATCCCCGCAATCATTCGAAATGCTTATGCCCATGCTGGTGCGAACCTTCATAGTTGGAGCATTCTCAACAAACTGCTACATCTCCACATGCCCCAAGACCAAGCAAAGCATTATGATTGACCCCGGATTCGATGATCCTGCTGAAGCAGAAAACATCCTCAGCTTCATCGGCTCTAAACCTTTGAGCACTTTGAGAAAGGCTTGCTTGGTTTCCTGCGGCTGCTTAAGATAATACGTTGGGATGCCATGTTCCAGAAGGGCATCATCGGTCTGAAACTGTGCTGAGACGATCCTCGTTATCTGTTCAAAATCGCTTTGGAGGATTGCTGGTGACTCAGAAGGGTTAGCAGATTCTTTGGCCATCAGGTGCGTGCTCTCATTTTTGTGGTATTGGTGTTCTTAGGAAGTGGAAAAGCCTATTGGAGTTCCATGCGCCTTCGGTCAAATCTCGCGTGTGCGACACGACCCTAGAGAAGCCTTTAGACAATCCGAAACTTTGCAGCAATTGGAGTCACTGATCTTGTGCAAAACGCGTGTTCTTCTAGATGATTTAGCTGACCAGTTTCTCGGTCAGGATCTTGATGATTCTTTGGCCTGTCTTGCCGTCCCCAAACGGATTCTTCCAGCCATTGTTTCTCCGCATCATGAAACCTGTTCTCTCGACGATTCTGCAGGGATCCGTGCCGGCCAGAACGTTCGAGCCGACTTCCAGAGTCTCAGGACGCTCGGTGTTGTCCCTTAAAGTCACGCAGGGTATTCCAAGGATGCAGGCTTCTTCTTGGACCCCACCAGAATCGGTCAGAATTAGTCGGGCATTGCCTTCGAGTTGCAGAAAACTAAGATAGTCCAGAGGGTCAACAAGTTTGATGTTTTTTGTCTCAATAGCGAATGTTTCCAGCTGTTTCCGAGCTCTAGGATGAACGGGATACACAACGGGATGGCGGAATTTTTTCTGCACGTTTTCCAAACCTTTCACAATGCCTCGGAACCGTTTCTCGTCATCGACGTTCTCTTGCCGATGAACTGTGGCCAAGAAATAGTCGCCTTTCTTGATGCCCAATTCTTCAAATACCGTGTTTCTTCTCTTGGCTATCTTCAAGTTCTGAAAGACGGCATCGACTATTGTGTTGCCAGTCATGTAGACTTTGTCCCCTGAGATTCCTTCTTTTCGCAAGAGACCCTTGGCCTTCTCTGTTGGCGCAAACAGCAAGTCCGAACAATGATCTGCCACTATCCTGTTTGTCTCTTCAGGCATTCTTCTATCAAAGCTTCTTAAGCCGGCCTCAACGTGCCCAACTTTGATGCCGAGCTTGACGGCGGCCAGAGCTCCAGCGAGAACCGAGTTAGTGTCACCCTCGACCAGAACGATGTCTGGTTCTTCCTTTTGCAGGATTTTTTCAATGCCGATTAACATTTTTCCAGTTTGTTCTGCGTGACTCCCAGAGCCGACATCCAGACTGAACTTTGCGTCAGGCAGACCGAGTTGTTCGAAGAAGACCCTGTCCATGTCGTAGGAATAGTGCTGGCCGGTGTGGAGGATATGGTAATTCAGATTCAACCGTTCGCATTCGCGAATGATTGGTGTGAACTTGATTATCTCAGGCCTTGTGCCCAGCACTATCGAAATCTTCCCCACTTGTCCCCCCTCATTGCTTCAAATTACGGTTGCCGGTTAACGCTCCATTCTTCTCGGGACGGTACTCATCGTACGAGGAAACAGCATGCGTGTTGCTAGATCGAATCTGTCCATTCTCCTGAAGCCTGAGAGCAGGTCTTCTCTGCCCAGATCTGCGATGTGGGAGTTGCAGCTGAATGCTTTTCCTGTTTATGGATTATTCGGTTCCTTGATGAGTCCGGGAAGACTCTGAGCATAGATGAGCAATAGACCAAGAAAGGGTTGAGAGCAGAAAGACTATTTTCTCAGCACGGTCTTGAGCATGTATAGAAGGAAACCTGCTATCTCGTTTCTGGTTAGTTTGGATTTGCCTTTTTTCCTGTTAGTAAACGTTATGGGCATTTCTGAGACCCTGGCTTTCCACATGCTTGCTTGTCTCAGAGTTTCTATCTGTATCTCGTAAGTCTGACTGTGCAGGTTTGGCAGCACTTTTTGGATGAACTGCCTGGAGTAACATCTGAAGCCGCTTGTGAAGTCACTGATTGGAAGCGCAACTGTTTTGGCTGTGATTTTGTTGGCAATTTTGCTTATTGCCTGTCGTCTTAGGTTCCAGCCTTTGACTTTTCCACCTTCACAGTATCTGCTTCCAACAACTATGTCACTGCCTTTTTTTGCTTGTGCCAGTAATCGGGGAATGTCTTCTGGGTTGTGTGAATAGTCGGCGTCCATTAAAATGACGTAATCAGGAGTGTTAGGCTGAGATAATAGGAAGCGAAAGCCATCTGTAATGGCTGTGCCAAGACCAGCCTTGCGCGGTCTATTCAGCAATGTTATGTTAGGGTACACTTCCTGCAGCTTGCGAACTATGTTTCCCGTCCCATCCGGGCTTGAATCGTCAACCACCAGTATTGCAGGATTAATTCCCAAGCGTTCAATCGTGTTGATCAGGTTTTCAACATTTTCGGCTTCACAGTAAGTTGGCAGGATTATCGCTGTGTCAATAGTATCGCTGTGATCTTTACTATAAGGGTCTGGCATTTTTCTGTAACCTTGCGTAATGTCGTGTAGGTGTTGTATGTGTCGGTATATGAGACTTTCTCTACAATTCGAAATCTTATGGTAGCGTACAAGTGGGTCCAGCGAAGAAAAGCAATTCTAGATTGAACCAATTTTTCGCCATTCCGTAGAAAGTATTATAATAAATGCGGAACACGTATTGTTTCTGCAGACGTGACAATCTGATGCGTTTGAAGGCTTTGGCCAAGTGTGGTCATCTGAGAATCGCAGTGTTTGTTGAGCATTTTCCGCCCAGAATGGGTAGCGACCGAAGAATATATGAACTGATGAAGCCGTTGGCCAAGAAACATGAGATAAATTTTGTGTGTGTTCCTTCCTTTCGTGAATTGAATGGAATGATACAACCTAAGAACCCTAATGCATCGACGAGCGTGAGAGATTTGTTTGTCCATGGGGGCATTATTGGGCACTACGTTGAGATTCCAAGTGTTTTGAGGCTGTTGTGGAAAAAATCGATTGTGCTGGCCTATGTTTTCAGCATGATGTTTCTCGCTTTCAAAACCATCAATGCATTGAAAAAGATCAACCCACACGTCATTATGCTTAACTATCCAAGCGTTTATACAGGAATACTAGGATTTCTGGCAGCCAAATCCTTGCGCAGATCAAGCGTAGTTGACTTCAATGATCTAATAGCTCAATACACATTGGATTTGTTGAACATGAGGAAGTCAAGCATTTTGGGCAAGCTAATCATACGGATTCAAGATCTCATAGTCAAAAGCTCGGACGTTGTTGTTGCGCCAACTAGCTATATCAAGAACTATGCGTTAAAGCGTGGTGCAAGAAGTGAGAGAGTCTTCGTTATCCCTAATGGTGTGGATCTCCAGATCTTCAACAAGGATGTCAGATCGGATTTCGGAACCATGTTTGACTTAACCAAAAGGGAAGTTTGCCTTTATTTTGGACGTTTCGACGAATGGGCCGGGACCAATATTCTCAGGGAAGTGGGCGTTGTTCTCGAACAAAAACGACCAAATATAAGACTCCTGTTAGTGGGCGGAGGACACAAAGAGGCAAAGTTTCCAGGCAACACTGTGTTGATCAGTGAAGTCCCACACGACAAGGTTCCAGAGGTGATCTCGGTAGCCGATGTTGTCCTCGTGCCATTTCCTGAAAGCGAAGTTTCTCATGCAGCAAGTCCATTGAAGCTGTTTGAAGCTTTAGCTATGGGAAAACCCATAGTTGCAAGTAGAGTAAGCGGAATTAGAGAGGTCATCACAGATGGCCATGATGGCCTACTCGTTGATCCCGGCAAACCTGAAGAATGGGTTGATGCGGTGGAAGCCATCCTCGACTCACGGGAGTTGCAGACAAAACTGAGCACAAACGCTCAGAAATGCGTTGAGAAATATGATTGGAGGGTCTTGGCTTTTCAGTTGGAGGGTGTGTTGCTGAAGTCAACCGGCGTGTAGAATAACGTGGATAATTGAGCGGCCTAGGAGATAATCAGATGGAGAAACCCATTTTCACGATTGTGCTTGCGTTGTTGCTGCCAAGCATGTTGCTGTCAACTCAGATCGTCCAATCAGTAGGTGCATATACGTCTCTGATACCAACGACTTGCGTTTCACACACAGACCTCTCTGGCAATCTTGGAGAACAGCTTTTGCCTGTGGGAAAAGGAACGGAGATGATGGCACGTAGGGTTATCATGGATTCTAGAGGCCAATTCAGAAAAAACAGTTACTACCATTGGGTGAGCGAGTTCAATTCTGGTGCTAAGCAGCTTGACAATTGGGACAGAAAGAAACAATTTTACAAAACTTGGTTAGATGACGTTTTTTTCATGCATTGTGGATTCTACGACTATCAGTTCTTGAGACAAGCATTGAACACTCTTGCAGAAGCGACAAGAAAGATCAGCTTCCTATCTTGCACACCTGTCTATTTCGACATAAGATCGTTATATGGCTGCGCCGACTGGGTGGACAACAGAAGCTACGGCGCTCTTTACTTTAACATAATGGTTTTCGACTATGTAAGAGTGACAAAAGATTTTAGCAGCGCGAATGGTTGGAAGGACGTGGTTCTGAGAAATCACAGGTTTATCCACGACAACTACATGGCAGGAGGGGTATATTATGACACAAAAGAGGTTCCTTTGCAGCCTGACTACGTGCTCAAATCCGGCTACATAGCCGACATGACAATATACTACCTGATAAGTTTGAAGGCTTTAGAGTACCTGTATGGGGTAAGCATTCGTCAGGAATTTGCTTATGTAACTAGGCAATTGATCAGCAGACTGTGGCAGAACGATAAGGGATTCTTCATAGATTGGATAGACCCTGAAGGAAGGCAGCACGTCCATTATGGCACGGAACAATTGTGGGGAGTCGTTTACAATGTTCTGCCAAATGATGTTCAACAAGCCATGTTCCAAGCGCTAAGAAAGGAAAAAGAACGGTGTGGAAGGTTCTGGCAGTATCAAATGTACGATGAGAAAGAGAAAACCAGTGATGGTGATCATTTATACAAGTTGGGGCAAGTGATGCTCTACTTGCAGACGCTTAGAAAGTTTGGCTTCAACTCGTCTTTCCTACAAGAGCAGATAGATCACTACAATCAATGCATAGCGAAGTTTGGCTTTTGTGACTACTATTTTGAGAAGGATGGTGAATGGATGAACATTGGAGCGTGCAACTACATTATGAATGCTGGACCGTGGATCGCAGTACTAAGGAACAACGACTTGTCAACATCGTAGTTGGAAGACTTGCGTTCAAAAGGTGTCTAGTCGAAACCATGCGCACATGCTTACGGACCGAATAGGGCATCACCGTTCAGTAAAGAGCTTGCGGTTTGCATGACCAGACTAGAGTGCACTGGCAATATTGGAAAACAACGATACTCAGGGCTCCTCTGTCGTCTCAAAACCGAATCGTGCACATGTATGTTAGACGATTAGCCAGCGAATGACTGGCATCCGATGATCGGCACGCGCCGTGTAGATACGCCGACCAATTGATGACGAATAAGGACACATGCTGATTCGAGATCTGCTGGCACATTATACTTATCTAGTGAGGCAAGACAAAGCTAATGTCGGAGTGTGGACAAGGTGTCAGAGATCCCCTTCCGCACATGCTCAACGTCACCTCGGCTACGCAAAGGATCTTTCACCATAACCATTGACCTCGAACTGGGCTGGGGTTGGCGTGGTATTGGGATTTCTCCACGCGAAAAGGAACTGATTCTTGAGGAAGAACAGATTGTTAGGAGGCTCTTGGCTCTGTTCCGTCGTCATAACATAAAGGTTACATGGGCAGTTGTGGGCAATATCCTCGGAGACCCTCGCAACCGGGACTCCTCCAGATCTGAATTGTTGGGATCAAGCTCTTCGGATGCCAAGCTCTGGCATAGCCAAGAGTTGGTGAAGTCAATCACGCGAGCGGAGCCAAGACATGATCTGGCGAGCCATTCTTTTTCCCATGTTTCATATGACACTAGCACGCCACGTCAATACGTACTCAATGATCTAACAAAGGCTAAGTCGGCACATATTCGACATGACCTTCCATTTCGGGCTTTCGTCTTTCCTTGGAATCGCGTAGGCCACCTCGACTTGCTGGCGAAGCAGGGAATACGCATATATCGAGGTGAAGACGACATCTGGTACGATAGGCTGCCCCGAAGGCTGTATCGACTTGGCTTATTCTTGGACAAGATGATGCCTATTGCACCAAGAACCGTGCTGCCAAAGAAAGGTGTCTATAACTTGATCAGCATCCATGGATGCATGGCCCTACATGGCAAATACGGAATTGTCACTGGAAGAATTGCTATCTCGAAGGCGAAGGCGGGTATTGACCGCGCAATGAAACTAAAAGAGGCTTTCCACCTATGGTTCCACCCAGCAGCGTTCTACTACGAAAGGTCGAGACAATTTCAAGTCTTGGGAGAGATACTCAGTTACTCTTCAAAGCACGTCCGAGAGGGCAATATCTGCAATTTGACGTTGTCAGAATATCTGGACGGAGTTCGAGAATGAGGAAGCCTGGTGAGCCTGAGCAGATCATGGGCAATGAGATTAGGTCGCATTCGGCCGCGGCCTTGAAATTTGACGAGTTGTATTCTGAATATAAGAAGAGTCGGTTCTCCACGGTCTTTGCCTACGGAAGAAGCAAGATCCACGATTTACTCCTATGTTCGGCAAAAATGCTGCCTGTTGCAGAGAGGATATTGGACGTTGGCTGTGGAACAGGTGAACAGATACACCTGTTAAGGCAGCATGGATTGGCTGTCTATGGGCTGGAGCCCGCAGAGAAGATGCGTGTTATTGCGAAAAATCGTAACCCGGGCACAGATATCCTGGGCGGAAGCGCTTTGAAGATGCCTTTCAAAGACGGCAGCTTTGACATGGTTCTCGCAGTAGAGGTTCTCAGGTACCTGCATCCGAGACACCAAGAGGAGAGTCTGGATGAAATCCGCAGAGTCCTGAAGCCAAGCGGGATCTTTTTTGCCACATTGGTTAGTAGATACTCGCTTGATGACCTAGTGTACTACAATTTCCAACGCGTTAAGAGTCACCTCTCCCATTCTCCTCCGCTGTATAGCCATTTCACTACGCCGCGTTCATACGGCCAGTTACTCCTGAAGCACGGATTCAAGGATATCCAATGGCACAAGAGGATGTCGACATTACTGAGGATAGTGTACCTTCTCAATCGGAGCGTTGGACAGTTGCTGGCGCCAAAATTCGAGAGATTTGAAAACCGCATCTTGAGGAGAAAGTTCATTTCATTGTTCTGTGGTCATCTTGTCGTTATAGCTGGGATTCGGAAAGGCGTAACCATATGATCTAAAGTTTGTCCGGCCGAGATCAGCATCTCATCCGGTCGTGACATTGACGTAATCCACGAAAACGTCTGCTGCCCCGTTGTTGGTATTCATAATACGCAATTCCAAACCATAAGCCAGAGACCCAGGAACTAAGAACGTTAAATGGAAGTCTTGCCAAGCATCCGAAGATGAGAAATCGCTAGCCTTTATGAGTGATGAATTCAGGATATGGCCTAAATCGCAACTGGCGTCTATGTATAGGACATCGCTTGTCGATTGATTGGAAGAAACCTTCAACCTGAAGTGAGCGTTATACTGGTTTCCCATGATGTTTTCCCCATCACAATGCGTGTCGATGTACGGACCAAACAGAATGTCATCGTTCAAGGAAGAAGCTGAAGCCTTCATAACCGCACCAGACCAAGAAAAATCATCACGAACACTAACCCAAGAACCCCCAGACTGAGGCTTATTAACAGCAGCCTCTGCATAAACAACTGGCGCTTTGCAGACTTTGCGAATTGATATTCGATCAACAAAAACATCTGTCACGTCATGGTTGAGGTTTTTCACTCTAAACTCTAGACCGCGGATTATGGAATTGGGCGCAGCGAAAGTCATCTGGAAATCCTGCCAAGTATCCGAGGATGCAAGATCGTTGGCTCTAATAGTCATAGATTTCAGAACAGCGCCTTCGTTATGACAGATGTCAACACTGACCGCATTGCCTGTCATAGTTGATGAGACCTTAAGCCTGAGCGTAGCAGTGTACAATCGGCCTTGCATGCTATCTCCAGTCCACTCACGATTGATATACGGACCGAAGAGGATGTCATCGTTCAAGGAAGAAGCTGAAGCCTTCATAACCGCACCAGACCAAGAAAAATCATCACGAACACTAACCCAAGAACCCCCAGACTGAGGCTTATTAACAGCAGCCTCTATGTACGCTACATCTCCAGAGATGCTGTCGCGATCTATGTCGAATATGGAATAGTGGGGCATCTCATGTACCGTGGCAAAATTGCCCTTGAAAGGATTCGTTGACAGCATCAAAAGGATCTGAGTGTAAGATCCATTGGCAGCATAGTCTAGTGCTCCTTGAAAGTCCTGAGCGCACGTTATAATCTCAAACCGTTCATCAAGATTGATCCAGACGATCCCAAGTTCTCTGAAATAGGTTAGAAGACATGGTTTAAGATATCCTTGGACAGACACGTAATCAATGCTTAAAGATCCCGATCCTGTACGTGAGCCTGACGTTGAGCCAAGGATTAATTCGCCAAAAGGCTCCTTCTCTTCGTCATATGACTTTTCAAGTCCATCTACGAATATTGTTCTTCCCGTTTCATTGCATATTACTTTCACTATGTGCCAGTCCTCGTCAAGGGGAACAAAGACATGTGAGAGCATGCTTTCGGAATCCCAAAAACTCAGAGACTCACCTGCAAACACAATGCCTCCACCATGCCCATTTGATCTACGAACCGCAAGAATCGCGTGGGCCTTTGACCCAGTGGATATGTTGTTGACTCTGAATTTGACTTCGACGCTTCCAAAATAGTCAAGGCCGAAGTCCCTTGATAATGAACAGCCTCCATTCGCGGATACGTTCAACGTGACTATGGAGTTTTCCAAAGCCAGATTGTTGCTGCTATTGTACCCCCAATTATGATTTAGGCTTTCGAAGTGGTCAAAAAAATCTAGTGCGAAATTGTCGCGGTATTGACTGTTTAACCATTCAATGTTGGTTGTCATTTCTTTCATGTCAGTTGATGAGATAATCGTTTGTGAGTATCGGCTAGGGACGTATCGGATTGGTTCATAGAGTTGATGCAACATTCCAAATTCATAGCTAATTGAGAAAAGAGCAAGGAACAGTAGGTAAGTTATCTCTAACTTCCTTGCATAAATACAACGAGTTACTCTACGAAACCTCACAAGCTTGTTGTCGTAATTCAACAACGTTTTGGATCGTTGGTTTAGCTTGGAAACACCGTTTACTGCGTAGAAAGCGAAGACATAAATCAGCATGAACATCCATCTATCAGACCCAGACATGGCGAAGCTTGGACTTATCAAAGGGAGAAAAGACCCGATCAACAGAAAGGACAGTATCGGCGTCAGGAACCTGTCATGCCAGAAGCCAAGAATGGCAAACGGCAAGACCACCGCATACAGAAGGAAAAACAAGGTCAAAGTATCCGTGAAGAGGGCTGAGTAAGAACCGCCAGCCAAGTAGTTTTGAAAGAAAGAGAAACTTGGGAAATCATAGTAGTAAACCGCTCGCAAGGGGTAGATTGCTGCGGCTTCTGCTGGAACCAAAGGCATAGCCCACCCTGCATAAATTCCTACGATAACAACAAAGAGAGCCAAGGCAGGTACGTTCAGTGCAGCAAAGCGCTTCTTGAAAGCCATCGTTCTTGTTTTGTCTATCATAACCGCCAAGAGAATGAGGAAGTATATTGCAGCCACGTATTGGTGAGAAAGAACCATGAGTAGAGACAAACCAACGATCAGAAAGGCAAGCTTTCCGCTGAACTTTTTGCTAGCCAGATCTATCACTGGTAACAGGAAGAACAACAGAGCAATTGCCAGTTCATTCTTGAAAAGATCCCACCCAATTCTCATCGCGGCCAACTGAAACATCAACAGCATAGCGCAGAATGATGATTTTTTCATGCTCCATGACAGATAGGAACGAGAGAAAAAGAATACAGAGACTCCAACGACGCCATACAGCACTGGAGCAAGGACCTTCATTACTAGCCATATGTTGGAGGTAAGCAGGTATAGCGGGATTGTGAAGATGAAAACGAATGGAGGCGCCGCCAGAAAGTTCTGATTCAACACGCCATGTTGTGCATACGTGATTGTCCAAGGAGCATAATAGTTTACCGAATCCCATCCTACTGGAAGATCTCCAGCCAGGATTTCTGAAATCCCACGGAAGGCTGTGAACATAGCAAATACTAGGATGTATCGCCAGAGGCGCTTGTCGATCAGGTTCAAGGATACCGAGACCTTGTTCCCTTATTTGTGAGCAAGTGTACAATTAAGCATTGCTTGCAAGCCAGTCCTCAACGATGGAGCACAAATGAAAGACATAGTCTTAAATTGCAAAATCTCATCATGTCTTATCGTCTTGTCGTGTTGCGAGGATACCCCTCGACTGAACAAGAATGCGCATTACCCAATGTTCCATCCAGACTGACCTTCAACTGAATCCATGGTCTGCAGACCCATGAAAGCGAATACTGCTTGCTGCAACGTTCTTGTCTATGAAGTTCAT